>OLGM01000241.1_pt1 | contig 39749 bp, 28 predicted proteins | sample 1606001 | NCBI WGS metagenome assembly OLGM01 (sample SAMN03283294) | human gut metagenome | biome: human-associated habitat; material: feces | host: Homo sapiens | place: Peru | collected 2012
CATAGGAAATTATACGTTTTACGGTTGCACAAGTCTTACAAGCATAACCATTCCAGACAGCGTTATAAGCATAGGCTGGTGTGCATTTTATGATTGCGCAAGTCTGACTAGTATAACAATACCAAATAGTATTACAAGTATTGGATTAGAGGCTTTCGATAATACACCTTGGTATGATTCTAAGCCGGATGGTATAGTATATATTGGAAAAATATTATATAGATATAAAGGCGATATGCCTGCTAATACTAATATAGTCATTCCTGATAGTGTTGCAAGCATAGGCTACAGAGCATTTTATGATTGCACAAATCTGACAAGTATAACAATTCCAAACAGCGTTACAAGCATAGAAGAAAGTGCATTTGGATGGTGCGAAGGTCTGACAAGTATAACAATTCCAAACAGTGTTACAAGCATAGAAGAAAGTGCATTTCAATGTTGCAAAGGTCTGACAAGCGTAACAATTCCGGATAGTGTTAAAAGCGTAGGCCAGAGTGCATTTGAATATTGCGAAAGTCTGACAAGCATAACCATTCCAAACAGTGTTATAAGCATAGGTTGGAGTGCATTTGAAAATTGCACAAGTTTGACAAGCATAACAATACCGGACAGTGTTACAAACATAGGTGGGAGTGCATTTGAAAATTGCACAAGTCTAGAAAATATAACCATTCCAAATAGCGTTACAAGCATAGAGAAGAAGGCATTTTATGGTTGTAAAAGTCTGACAAGCATAACAATCCCTGATTGTGTTACAAGCATAGGTAACGGAGCATTTTACGGTTGTAAAAGTCTGACAAGCATAACAATTCCGGACAGTGTTACAAGCATAGGAGAAGGAGCATTTAGAAATTGCAAAAGTCTGACAAGCATAACAATCCCAAAAAGTGTTACAAGCATTGGAAATTGGGCTTTTGAAAGTTGTAATAATTTAACAAGCATAACAATCCCTAATAGTGTTACAAGTATTGGTGCGGGTGTTTTTAGTTCTTGCACAAGGCTAGCAAATATAACAATCCCTAATGGTGTTACAAGCATAGACTACTATACATTTGAATATTGCACAAGTCTGACAAGCATAATAATCCCTGATAGTGTTACAAGTATAGGTGGAAGCGCATTTAAAGGTTGCGACAATTTAACAATTTACGGTTACAAAAATACAGCTGCAGAAGAATATGCTCTTAATAATGGATTTGAATTTATAAATCTTGCTGAGGAAAGAACATTAACCGACAAAGCTACAAGCATATCAGTCAGTGGTGTGGTAAATAGTAATGCCGATTTAAATGTAAGTAAGCTGGAAAATACCTATGAAAAATCAGTTGCTACATATGACATTACTTTGCAAAAGGACGGCATAGCTATACAGCCTGACGGAGCAATAACAATAAAAATTCCAAGTGATGTAAAAGATTGCAAGGTAATGTGGCTAAAGGATGACGGCACAGCCGAAGATATGAACGCAAAATATACAGACGGCTGTTATGTATTTACCACCAACCATTTGAGTGTATATGCTCTTGTTCAGAATAAGCAATATTTAAAAGGCGACGCAAACCAAGACGGTGTTGTAAATGTAAAGGATGTTACATGCTTGCAAATGCACTTGGTTGGTCAGCTAAACAATGACGGCTCGGCCTATATAGATGAAACAAACAGAGAACTCTTTAATTGTGTTGATATGAACAGCGACGGCAAGCTCACAATTTTTGATGCAACCGAGATTCAATTATACATTGCAATGGATATTTAATACAGACTGCAATATATATCCTATTATACATAACTGTTATTATAAATAATTAACAGCATATTTTTACAAGCGGTAGTTTTCAGCTATCGCTTGTTTTTTACAACAATATTTTTTAGACTGCATATTGACAAATCAATAAATTGATGTTAAGATAACAGTGTTATATAACGCTGTTATCTTTTTGTTGTGAGGTAAAGTAAATGACAGGCAATGAAGACACAAAGATAAAAATTGAAAAGGCGGCGCTTGCTGAGTTTATGGACAAAGGCTTTGCCAATGCCTCATTAAGGCAGATAGTTAAAAATGCAGGACTTACTACGGGTGCTTTTTACAAGTATTATTCTACTAAAGAATCGCTTTTTGCCGCCCTTGTTGAACCGTATGCAAATAAAATATATTCAATTTACGATGTTACATTGCAGAATTTCCAAACCTTAACGAGCGAAGAACAGCAAAAAGCAATGATAAGGGTTTCTACCGATTCTATTTCCGAAATGCTTGATTACATTTACGAGCATTATGATAATTTTAAGCTGCTGCTGTGCAAGGCAGACGGCACACCTTTTACTTCGTTTATTCATAACCTTGTTGAAAAGGAAACTGACTCAACACTTAGGTTTATTGAGGATATGAGAAACAGCGGTACAAATATTCCGAGGCTTGACAAAGACTTTGTCCATATGGTGTCAAGCGGAATGTTTTCGGCAATGTTTGAGATTGTGGCTCACGATATGGAAAAAAGCAAGGCTGTTGAGCGTGTAAAAATGCTGAAAAAGTTTTATACCGGCGGTTGGGAAAAACTTTTTGGAATTTCGTTTTAAATCAATAAAAAATTTCGTATCTATACTTACTGATACGAATTTTTTTAAACAAAAAGTTAGCTTAAACTAACTAAATTTAAAGGAGAGTGAAATAATGGAAAAAGAAAAATCCCCGGCAGTTTGGATTATGCAGTGGGCAGGCAAGCAAAAAATTCTCTATGCGCTCAGCATTGTGCTTGCGGTTTTTAATGTACTGTTCAAGCTTATACCGTTTTTTATCATCGGCGATGTTATCAACAGGCTGATAAACGGTGAAAAAGACCTAAAAACCTATCTTATTGAAATTGCAATGATTGCAGGCTCGTTTGTTATAGCTGAGATTTTTCATTCAGTTTCAACGGCATTTTCGCACAAGGCTACTTTCAGCGTGCTCGGACAAATCCGCAAGGAAACCTGCGACAAGCTCTCTCGTGTGCCGCTCGGATATGTTAAAGACACCTCATCGGGTACTCTTAAAAACATTATGGTGGAGCGGATTGACAGCATAGAAACCACGCTTGCGCATATTTTGCCCGAATTTACTTCCAATCTGCTTCCGCCCGTTGCAGTGCTTGTATATTTGTTTGTAATTGACTGGCGTATGGCACTGCTTTCGCTTGTTACAGTTGTGCTCGGCTTTTGCTCAACCTTTGGAATGTTTATCGGCTATGAAGAAAACTTTAAAAATGCGGTCGAAAAAACCAAGGCCCTGAACAATGCGGCAGTGGAATACATAAACGGCATTGAGGTTATAAAGGTATTCGGCAAGGCGGACTCCTCTTACGAAAAATTCACAAAAGCCGCTAAAGAGGGAGCAGAGGCGTATATCGGCTGGATGCGCAAATGCTGTATTTACCATAGCATTTCGCTTGTTCTTACCCCGTACACACTTCTCACCGTTTTGCCGTTTGGCGCAATGTTTATTTTAAACGGCAGTCTTTCTGTTGCAAATTTTGTAATGTGCATTATTCTTGCGCTGAGCATTGTAGGGCCGCTCATTGCCGTTATGAGCTACACCGATGACCTCGGCAAAATAGGCACTGTTGTGGGCGAAGTGGCAGGTATTCTCACCCAAAAGGAACTTGACAGACCTGCAAAATCAAAGAAACAGCCTGCGGATTACTCTATCAAACTTAAAGATGTGTGCTTTGGCTATCACGATAAAGAGGTTTTGCATAATGTTAATATTAGTATGGAGTCGGGCAGTGTAAACGCAATAGTAGGCCCGTCGGGCAGTGGAAAATCTACTGTTGCCAAGCTGATTGCCTCGCTTTGGGATACCGACAGCGGAAGTATTGAAATCGGCGGAGTAAACATAAGGGATTTGTCGCTCGAGGAATACAACAAGAGTATTGCCTATGTTGCGCAGGACAACTATTTGTTTAACGAAACCGTAAGGGAAAACATAAGGCAGGGCAACCTCAGCGCTACCGATGAGGAGGTGGAGCAGGCGGCAAGGCTCAGCGGCTGTTATGACTTTATAATGTCGCTTGAAAACGGCTTCGACACCGTAGCAGGCGGTGCGGGCGGACACCTTTCGGGCGGCGAAAGACAGCGAATTTCCATTGCAAGGGCAATGCTTAAAAATGCGCCGATTGTAATTCTTGACGAGGCTACTGCATATACGGATCCCGAAAACGAGGCGGTTATTCAGTCCTCGGTTGCAAAGCTCGTGGCAGGCAAAACGCTTATAGTTATTGCGCACAGACTTTCTACCGTTACGGACGCCGACAGAATTTTTGTGATTGACAGCGGCAGGGTTGTTGAACAGGGCACACACGAGGAATTGCTTGCCGACAACGGTTTGTATAAGAATATGTGGCAGGCGCATATTTCTGTTAAGGATAACGGAGGTGAAAACTAATGCTGAAAATTCTTTCAAAGTTTTTTGATTTTTGCGGAAAAACAAATAAGAGAAAATTTCAGATTTCAATAGTGCTCGGTGTGGTTCAGGCGATTTGCGAGGCTATGAAAATCCCTGCAACTATGCTTATTTTAATTGCTATTACAAACAATACTCTGAATACAGCCACAATATTAATCTCGCTTGCTATGATGGTTGTTTCTGTGGCAGCTGATATTTTAGTCAGCAAAAAATCGGCAATGCTGCAAACCGAGGCAGGCTACGATGCCGCAGCAAACAAAAGAATTGAAATCGCACAGCATTTGCGCTATTTGCCTATGGGTTATTTTAATAAAAACAGCCTTGGCTCTATTACATCGGTAACTACAAATACCATGGAAAACCTCGGCGATGTAGCTACAAGGGTTGTAATGATGAGTACGCAGGGAATTTTAAACACTGCCGTTATTATAGTAATGCTGCTTTGCTTTGATTACAGAATAGGCTTGATTGCGGCTGTTGGAGTTGTGCTTTTCCTTGTGGTTAATTCCCTTTTGCAAAAGGCAGGCAACAGCCTTTCAGCTGAAAAGGTAGACTCCGACCAAAAGCTCGTATCTGAGATTATGGAGTATGTGCAGGGCATTTCTGAGGTAAAGTCATACAATCTTTTTGGCAAGCAAACCAAAAAGCTGAATAAAGCCATTGACAACAATGTAAAAATAAATACAGAAATGGAATTTGCGTTTATTCCTTATATGACAATTCAGAACATCATAACCAAGCTGACAGGCGCTGCTATGATGCTCGTTTCGGTTTTGCTGTATCTTTGCGGTTCAATGAGCCTTATGATTTGCATTGGTATGACAATTTGCGCATTTATTCTGTACTCAAGTCTTGAGCAGGCAGGCAGCTATTCGGCACTTTTGCGCACCATAGATGTTTGCATTGACAAGGCGCAGAAAATTCTTGACCTTGACACCATGGATATAGAGGGCAAGGATATTATTCCCGACAATTACGATATAGATGTCAGCAATATTGAGTTTTCATACGGCAAGCGAAAGATAATTGACGGCGTTTCACTGCACATTCCGCAAAAGACAACTACCGCCGTTGTAGGCCCGTCAGGCGGCGGCAAAACAACGCTTTGCAATCTTATTTCACGATTTTGGGATGTTGACAGCGGAAGTATTCGCCTTGGCTCGGTTGATGTGCGTGAGTACAGTATGGACAGTCTGATGAAAAACTTTAGCTTTGTTTTTCAAAATGTTTATCTGTTTGCGGACACCATAGCTAACAACATTGCCTTTGGCAGAGATAATGCCACAAGAGAAGAGGTTATGGAGGCTGCCAAAAAAGCCTGCTGTCACGAATTTATAATGAGCCTGCCAAACGGTTATGACACCGTAATAGGCGAGGGCGGCGCAAGTATTTCGGGCGGCGAAAAGCAGAGAATATCCATAGCAAGAGCCATTATGAAAAATGCGCCGATAATTATTCTTGACGAGGCAACCGCCAATGTTGACCCCGAAAACGAAAAGGATCTTGTAGAGGCGATAGACGCACTCACAAAGGAAAAAACAATCATTATGATTGCGCATAGGCTAAAAACCGTTCGCAACGCAGACCAAATCGCAGTTGTGGAAAACGGCAAAATCGCTCAGCTCGGCACACACACTCAGCTTATGCAGGAGGGCGGCATTTACAGGAGCTTTGTTAATGCCCGTCAGCAGGCGGCAGGCTGGAAAATTTAGCAATAAAAGATATTCGCTTATCTTTTAGCATAAAATTAGGTGAAAGGCGGTGAAAAATGCTTTTACAAGAAACAGCAATACTCTTAATTCCGTTTTTGGGCACTTCCTTGGGTTCTGCAATGGTTTTCTTTACCAAAAATAAAATCAACGAGAAATTCCAAAAATTCTTGCTCGGATTTGCCTCAGGCGTTATGATAGCGGCGTCTGTATGGTCGCTGATAATTCCGTCAATAGAAATGGCGGAAAAGCAAAATACAGTAGCGTGGCTGCCGGCTGCAATCGGCTTTTTGCTCGGCATAGTTTTCCTGCTTTTGCTCGACAGCGTAATTCCGCATTTGCATTTAAACAGCGACAAACCCGAGGGCGTAAAAACAAGGCTTTCCAAAAACACCATGCTTGTGCTTGCGGTTACCCTGCACAACATTCCGGAGGGTATGGCGGTGGGCGTAACGCTTGCAGGAGCACTTACCGAGAATACAGGCATATCCGTTGCGGGCGCAATCTCGCTTGCCGTAGGAATTGCAATTCAGAATTTCCCCGAGGGCGCAATAATATCTTTGCCGCTCAAGGACGGCGGCTGTTCCAAAATAAAATCGTTTTATTACGGTGTGATTTCGGGTGTTGTTGAACCGATAGGTGCGATAATTACACTGATTTTTGCAGGAATTGTAACGCAAATATTGCCGTATCTTTTGTCATTTGCGGCAGGAGCAATGGTTTATGTTGTTACAGAGGAGCTTATTCCCGAATCGCAAAGCGGAAACCACTCAAATGTCGGCACAATAGGTGTTGCCGTTGGGTTTGTAATTATGATGATTTTAGATGTTAGTTTGGGATAACCTACAAATTTCGATTAGTTTTTTTTTATGGTATTGACAAATTGTAACAAATGAGTATAATATAATTATCATAAATCTTAGGAGGAACAGTTATGAAGAATTTTTTAAAAAATGAAAAATTATGGTGTGTTGTTGCAGGTGCGGCAGCAGTTATCGTTGGTAAAAAAGTATTTACTTCACCAAAGACTCGCAGCGCAGCAGTAACAGGTCTTGCCAAGGGTATGAAGCTCCAGAAGGACGCAAAAGCTAAGTTCCAGAGTATGAAGGACGAGGCTGCCGACCTTTGCTACGACGCAAAGACCGAGGCAGGCATTGCAGAAGAAACTGAAACAGAAGTTGAAGAATAATGAAATATTCTATTGTATATGATAAGCCGCAGCGAATCAGATTTCGTTGCGGCGCATATGCTTTTGATAAGGCGTATGAGGGTTATATTTATAATTTATTAATTGAAAAAAGCTATGTAAAAAAGGTTGAGGTAAATGCCGAAAACGGCGGTATCCTTGTTATGTATGACAAAGGTTATCGTCAGAATGTAATTGATGTTATAGCGTCAATAGAGCGCAGTTCTCTTGTAAAAGTTGAAGCAAAGAAAACTGTCAGCGTTCAAGATATTGACAATAATTTTAAACATAATCTGATTTCTTGCGTGGCAAAAAGACTTTTGCAAAAATGGCTTTTGCCTGCACCAATCAGAACTGTAATTACAATTTACAGAAGTATCCGATACATAAAGAAAGGCTTAAAGGCTTTGTGGAACTGCAAGCTCAATGTAGATGTGCTTGACGGTGCGTCTATTGCAACCTGCCTGCTGCAAAGAAACTTTAAGACCGCAGGTACTATTATGTTCTTGCTTTCGGTATCGGGTATGCTTGAGGATTATACCCACGCTCGCACAAAGGCTGTGCTTACCGACAGCCTTGCAATTAAAACCGACAAGGTGTGGCTTGTAACCGCCGATAATTCGGATGTGCTTATTCCTATTTCCGAGCTTTCGGAGGGCGACAATATCAGAGTGCAGACAGGCAATGTTATCCCTGTTGACGGTGTTGTTGTGTCGGGCGAGGCAACCGTAAACGAGGCGTCTATGACAGGCGAGCCTCTGCCTGTTGCCAAGCGAGAGGGAATAACCGTATTTGCCGGCACTGTGGTTGAGGACGGCAACATTGTTGTTAATGTAAAGGCGCTTTCGTCAAACACAAAAATAAGTAAAATTATTGACCTTATTGATAATTCCGAAAACCTGAAGGCAGGAGTGCAGAGCAGAGCCGAAACCTTGGCAGACCGCATTGTGCCGTTCAGCTTTTTGGGATTTTTAGCAACATTAATTCTCACAAGGAATATTACCAAGGCGGTATCCTTGCTTATGGTAGACTATTCGTGTGCAATTAAGCTGTCTACTCCGATAGCCGTAATCTCGGCGATAAAAGAGGCTGCCGACCACGATATTACCGTTAAAGGCGGTAAGTATCTTGAGGCTTACGCTCACGCCGACACCATTGTTTTTGACAAAACAGGTACGCTCACAAACGCAGAGCCAAAACTCGAAAAGGTAATTTCTTTCAGCGATTATTCGGAGGACGAAATTCTCACAATAGCCGCTTGCCTTGAGGAGCATTTTCCGCATAGCGTGGCAAATGCCGTTGTAAATGCCGCAAGCGAAAGAGGACTTTCTCACATAGAAGAGCATACAGATGTTGAATATATTGTAGCTCACGGAATAGCCACTTCACTCCATGGCAAAAAGACAGTAATCGGCAGCAAGCACTTTGTGGTTGAGGACGAGCAGATTACCGTAACCGAGGAACAGCAGAAAACTATTGATGAAAAATCAGGCGCTTGCTCGGTGCTTTATCTTGCCATAGGCGGCGAGCTTGTGGGTGCGTTGTGCATTAGTGACCCACCACGAGAAGAGGCTGCGAGAGCTATTCAAATGCTTAGAAATCAGGGTATTGAAAGAGTTGTAATGCTTACCGGCGACAGTCAGAAAGCGGCTCAAATGACCGCAGAAATGCTTGGCATTACCGAATATAAATGTCAGGTACTTCCCGAGGATAAACATAAATATGTTGAAGAACTCAAGAAGAGCGGCAAGGGCGTAATTATGGTTGGTGACGGTATCAACGATACCCCTGCACTTGCGGCGGCGAATGTATCGGTTGCTATGCGAGATGCCTCGGATATTGCAAGGGAAACCGCAGACATTACAATCAAGGGTACAGACCTTACAGAGCTTGCAAGAATCAGAACCATAAGTACAGCCTTAATGGACAGAATTAACCGAAATTACAGATTTATCGTCGGCTTTAATTCGGCATTAATGGCATCGGGCTTTTTGGGTCTTATCTCTCCGTCAATGTCGGCATTGCTCCACAATTCTTCCACAATGCTTATTTGTGCCAAGAGTATGACTCCCCTCACAGAGAAAAAGCATAAGAGAAGAAAGACAAAAGAAAACAATTTATAATCTGATTTGATTTTTAAAATTACGGACTTGTTTTTAGCTGATAAACAGGTTCGTAATTTTTTGTATGCAAAACATAGTAAAATATCGTTAAGCAACGGCAATATTATGTGCAAGTTGTCTGTTGTAAATAAAAACATACAAAATAATGTCGGCAAAACATAGCTGTCGTTTTTGAGCACAGACCTTTGCGGAGTAAGGTGTGAAAATCCGTTTTTCCTTTCGTCCTCGGTCGGCGGCAGTAATTACGAAATGGTAGCCAAGGCTTTTGACGAGGGCTGGGCAGGAGTAGCGTTTAAAACAATCGGTATGTTTACTCTAAACTAGGTTTCACCCCGATTTTCAGAGCTTGACAAGGAAGACACGGCTTTTGTAGGCTTTAAAAATATTGAACATATCAACCTATTCTCTTGAAGAAAACCTTGATTTTTTCAGAAAGCTAAAGGAAAATTATCCCACAAAGGTAATTATTGCCTCAATTATGGGCAGCAACGAAGAGGAGTGGACAAAACTTGCCTCTCTTTGCGAAAAGGCAGGCGCAGACGGACTTGCGGCTATCAACACCATAAAAAGCATTATGAATGTTGATTTAAACGGATTTTCAACCTCGCCTAATGTAAGCGGTAAATCCTTGGCAAATGTGCCGACTACATTCTCAGAGATGAATCAAATGTATTCAGCGTGTTTGTTGATGCCTACAATGATGACTGCGTGGCAAAAATACGCTCACGAATTTATGTTTCGGACGAAAGAGCAAAGGATATGAAAAAGCGTACCGAATTTGCACTATACAGGTAAACAGATTTTTGCTGACATAACATAAAAGACAAACATTGCAGAAGGTTTTGTAATGCCTGGCTTTTATTTTGTTATTACACAATGTTAAGTGTAAAATATTTTATAAAACTATGCTTTGCGCATTAATTCTTCAAAAACCTAACCGCACCTATGCAATTACATAAGTGCGGTTTATTGTTGTAAATTCTAATGTTCTGAATAGTGGTGCGCCTTATCGAGCAGCATATCCTTTACTTTCATAAGCCTTGTTCGGCTGCTGCGGTCGTTTTCCTCAAGCTTCATTGAAATGTACTTTATCGTTTCCTGATACCTCGGTATCATAACATGCTCAAGCGAGTTTACTCGGCGGCGTGTTTTTTCAATCTCTGCCGACATCAGCTCGCAGCTTTTTTCAATCTCTGCCAAACGAATAAGGTCGGGCAATAGGTCGTTCAGGCTCATTACCGCATCGTCAAGCTCAAACGAAGTAAAAGCAAAGCCATAGGGGAAAATATCTCCCTCGCTGCTCGTTCGTGTGCTTGTGGTAAACTGCGGAATATCCACGCTCATTACATTTTTTGATGAAATTTCAAGGTCTATTCTCTGCTTTGGCGACATCAATGCGGCGTCAAGCGCCTCTTTAGACATAACCGCACTTGCGTTCACAAAGTGGTTGCCGCACTCAGCAAGCTCGTTTTCTATCTTTTCTCTGAGTGCCTTGTTCTCCTTTACAAGGTCAAGAAAACGGCGCATCAGCTCGTCACGCTTGTCTTTTAACATTTTATGACCACGAGTAGCCGTTGCAAGCTGCTTTTTCAGCTTGCTAAGCTGCATTCGGGTGGGATTAACATTTAAAACTGCCATCTGTAAACACCTTCAATGCGTCATTCTTTTCCGTAAAATTCATCGAGCATATCGTCCTTTATTCGCTTTAGCTCGCTCCTCGGCAGAATATGCAAAAGTTTCCAGCCAATATCAAGCGTTTCTTCAATCGAGCGGTTGGTGTCATAGCCTTGCGACACATACTCTCTCTCAAATGCCTCGGCAAATTCGGCATACTTTTTATCCATATCCGTAAGCGCCGCCTCGCCGAGAATAACCATAAGCTCTCTTGCGTCTTTTCCTCGTGCATATGCGGCAAAAAGCTGGTTCATGGTTGCCGCATGGTCTTTACGGGTTCTGTCAGGGCCAATGCCCTTGTCCTTTAGTCTTGAAAGTGACGGAAGAACATCAATAGGCGGAGTAATTCCCTTTCTGTAAAGCTCACGAGAAAGAATAATCTGTCCCTCTGTAATGTATCCCGTAAGGTCGGGGATAGGGTGAGTTTTGTCATCCTCCGGCATTGTAAGAATAGGAATAAGTGTGATTGAACCCTCCTTGCCCTTTAATCTGCCTGCTCTCTCGTACAGGGTGGCAAGGTCTGTATACATATATCCGGGGTAGCCTCGTCTGCCCGGCACTTCTTTGCGTGCCGCCGAAACCTCTCTGAGTGCGTCGGCATAGTTTGTAATGTCGGTCATTATTACAAGTACATGCATACCCCTGTCAAATGCCAGATATTCTGCGGCGGTAAGCGCCATTTTCGGAGTTGCTATACGCTCAATGGCAGGGTCGTTTGCAAGGTTTACAAACATTACCGTTCTGTCTATCGCTCCCGTTTCTTTAAAGGACTGCACAAAGTAGTCGGACTCCTCAAAGGTAATGCCCATTGCGGCAAACACTACGGCGAACTGCTCGTCTTTGCCTCTTACGGCAGCTTGTCTTGCAATCTGAGCGGCAAGCTGAGCGTGGGGCAGACCCGATGCCGAGAAAATCGGCAGCTTTTGTCCTCGTACAAGGGTGTTAAGTCCGTCAATGGCAGAAATTCCCGTTTGAATAAACTCCTGCGGATAGTTTCTTGCGGCAGGGTTCATAGGTGTGCCGTTTATGTCGAGCCTTTTTTCGGGAATGAGCGCAGGGCCGCCGTCTATCGGATTTCCAAGTCCGTCAAAAACTCTTGAAAGCATATCGGGAGAAACGGGCAGCTCCATAGACCTGCCTAAAAATCTCACCTTTGAATTGGCAAGGTTAATGCCTGCGGCGGATTCAAAAAGCTGAACGAGTGCGTTTGTGCCGTCCACCTCAAGCACCTTACAGCGGCGGGTTTCTCCGTTTGGCAGTTCAATTTCGCCAAGCTCATCATATGTTACGCCCTCAACATCGCTTACCATCATAAGTGGGCCTGCAACCTCTCGTATTGTGCGGTATTCCTTTGGCATCAGTCCTCACTCCTTTCAAGAACTTCCTTAATTTCGGATTCAAGCTGAGCCTTAATAAATTCAAATTCGTCGTGAACCTTGTCCTCAGGCTCATATTTATATCTGCCTATGCGCTCACGAACGGGCAGATTAACAAGCATTTCAATGTCGCCGCCGTTTGCAAGCGCCTCTCTTGCCTTGTCATAGTAGGTGAGAATTGCCCTCATCATAAGCACCTGCTTGTTAAGCGAGGTGTAGGTGTCGGTCGGGTCAAAGGCATTTTGGTGCAGGTAGTCCTCTCTGATAGACCTTGAGGTTTCGAGTTTAAGTCGGTCGGGAGCAGAGAGTGCGTCCATACCAACAAGGTTTACGATTTCCTGCAGCTCGCTCTCCTCCTGCAAAAGCGACATTATTCTGCCACGCAGCTCCATAAAGTCGGGAGCGGCATTTTTAGCGAACCAGTCGGCAAGCTGATCCGTATAAAGCGAATAGCTTGTAAGCCAGTTTATTGCGGGGAAGTGTCTTTTGTACGCAAGGTTTGCGTCAAGTCCCCAGAATACCTTAACAATTCTAAGCGTTGCCTGCGATACAGGCTCTGAAATATCACCACCAGGAGGCGACACCGCACCTATAACCGAAAGTGCTCCCTCTGTGTCATCACTGCCGTTTACAATAACTCTGCCTGCTCTTTCGTAAAACTGAGCAAGTCGGCTGCCAAGATAAGCAGGGTAGCCCTCCTCACCCGGCATTTCTTCAAGTCTGCCCGACATTTCTCTGAGTGCCTCTGCCCAGCGAGAGGTTGAGTCCGCCATAAGCGCAACCGTGTATCCCATATCACGAAAATACTCCGCAATGGTTATGCCTGTATAAATAGATGCCTCACGAGCCGCAACCGGCATATCCGAGGTGTTTGCAATCAGCACCGTCCTCTCCATAAGCGAGTTGCCTGTGCGTGGGTCTTTCAGTTCGGGAAATTCGTTCAGTACATCCGTCATTTCGTTGCCACGCTCGCCGCAGCCGATATATACGATAATATCTGCCGCCGCCCATTTTGCAAGCTGGTGCTGAACCACCGTTTTGCCTGAGCCGAAAGGCCCCGGTACAGCCGCCACACCGCCCTTTGCAAGGGGGAAGAGTGTATCTATCGGTCTTTGTCCCGTTGTAAGGAGAATATCGGGCGAGAGCTTTCGCTTGTACGGTCTGCCCACACGAACAGGCCATTTCTGGCACATTGTCACATCAGTAGCGCCTTTGTCTGTTTTAAGAACGGCAACCGTTTCGTCTATCGTAAAGTCGCCCTCGCTTATGCTTTCCACCACACCGCTTACCTTGTTTGGCACAAGTATTTTGTGCAGTACAGCGTGAGTTTCCTGTACTGTACCGAGTGTGTCGCCTGCCACAACCTTGTCGCCCTTTTTCACAAGCGGAGTAAAGTGCCATTTCTTTTTATGGTCGAGTGACGCAACCTCTACACCTCGTTTGAGGTTAGTGCCTGCAATCTTCATAATTTCGTTTAGCGGTCGCTGAATACCGTCATAAATCGAGCCGATAAGTCCCGGGCCCAATTCAACCGAAAGCGGAGCGCCTGTGGACTCCACTGCCTCGCCCGGGCCAAGTCCCGAAGTTTCCTCGTACACCTGAATTGACGCTTTGTCGCCATGCATTTCTATTATTTCGCCGATAAGTCGCTGACTGCTTACACGCACAACATCAAACATATCGGCGTCACGCATACCCTCGGCAATTACCAAAGGGCCTGCCACCTTAGTTATAATTCCTGATTTCAAAATTTACACCTCAATCATTGAAGATAATGTCCGAACCGACTGCCTTTTCTACAAAAGACGACAGCCTCTTTGTGCCTATGCCCGTATTGCCCCTCACACCGGGGATAGGGATAACGGCAGGCAGCATTTTTTCTTCATATCTTTTGCGCTCTTTTTCAACAAGTTCAAACATTTCTTCGGTAATGAAAATTACCGCATAGTTGTCACCGTCAGCAATCTTTCTGAAAAGCTGCGGAGCGTTTTCGCTGTCATCGCAAGAATAAATATCCATACCGATTGCCGCAAAGCCCTTAATGCTTTCGCTGTCGCCTATAACGGCAATGTTTTTAGCCATAAACCTCACGCAGCCTTTCTTTTATAGTTTGATAGTCGGTTTTGGTGCGTATACCGCTTGCTATGATGTGAATTACCTTTTTTTCGGTTTCATTCGCAATCAAATATCCCGTTATGGGGTCTGCGCCGTCACCGCTTACTTTGCATTTTTCTTTTGTAAGGCTCATAAGCGTGTTGTCTGCAAATCGTTCAAAGGCTGACGGCGAGTGCTTGTATTCCTCTGCCGCCTTGCTACAGCCGTATGCAGAAATTTTACTCAGAACATCGAGCAGCGGCTCCACTCCCTTTACGCTTGCGTCTATAACCTTTGTGCGAGGGAAATCCTGCACCCCGCATATTGCATTTTCAAAAAAATCTCTGTCGCAGTCCGCCTTAGCTCCTCTTATGGCTATTTTTACATTGTTGTAGAAAACGGTTGTTTTAAAATATTGAGCCATAAATTCGCTGCCCGATTTTTCCGCCGTCCTGATGATAAGCTCCATAAATGCCTTATCAAGAATTGCGTCACTGAGCCTTGCATCCCCCGTATGTGCGAGTACTTCATAGGCTTTGTCGGCAGGGGCGCTTAAATCCTCGCCGAGGAGCGAAAACTTCCTGTTCTCAACTGCGGTTGTGAGTGTGTCAGCCGAAAAAACACTCGGCTCTGTAATCAGATGCGCATACTCTCTGCCCGAAAGCGTACCCTTTAAAACCGCCTTAATGTTGTGAACATCGTTAAGATACAAAAACGGAGTGAATACCGCAAAGTCGGGTGCGGTTCGCCTTATATAGTCCCACACGCTCTGGCTGTGCGACTTTAAAATTTCCTCAATGTCGCCGCCGTCACCGTATCCCTTGTCGCTCAGGTATCGGCAAAGCTCGCTTTCACTTTCGCAGGCAAGCATATGCTCAATGTCGCCGTTTGTAAACAGATTTTTTTCTTTTGTACGGACGGAGCCGATGGAAAATTCATAAGATAATGCCATCCTTACCCTCCTTATGCCTTAAACAGCTCTTGATTTATAAAATCCTCGATAATATCCCGTTTTTCAGTCAAAATTGCCGAGAAATCCATATTCTCTTCAATGTCGCCGCATTTGAGAATAAAGCCGCTTTCAATGTCGCAGGGAGTGGGGCAAAGCTCTGCCTTTACGCCGCAGTCTGCAAGCCTTGCGATAAAATTCTTGGGAAGTCGGTTTAAATCCCTTTTGCCGAGCATTACAACTCCGCTTTTGCCGCTGAGCTTTTTGGCAAATGTGTAAATCTGTTCAAAGTATTCCTCGTCTGAAAGATTGTTAATTTTATTTAAAATCTCATTGTATGTTTTGTCAATCTCCTCACGCCGCCTTTTCAGAAAGGCATTGCGTGTTTCAAGTTCGCAGCGGCTTTTGGACGCCGCCTTCATTTGCTTGACCTTTAATTGTGCTTTGTCGGCAATTTCAGCAGAAATCTTATCGGAATCGAGCTTTGCCTGCGCCGCTGTTTGTGCGCATTTTTTATCTGTTTCGGCATTAATTTCGCTAATCCTTGCGTCACAGTCAAGTTTTATGCGATTTAAAATTTTGTCACCGCTGTTCAAAGTGATTCCACCTTTCTATCGTAATAATCATATTGCTGTTAAATATTAAGGCTTGGAACAGTAATAACAACGAGGAGTGAAACTATAAACGAAAGAAGAGCGTAAATCTCAACGAGGGTTACGGAAACCATAGCCTTTGAGAAGTTGGAGTCATCTTTTGCGCTGAGTGCAATACCCGATACGGCAGCCTTGCCCTGAGCAAAGCCTGAAATCATACCGCCGATGCCGATAGCAAGAGATGCGGCAAAGTAGGCAAGTCCCTGACCGAGGGTTGGCATATCGCCGCCGAGAACACCTCCGCTTACAAGAATAAGAAAGCCTACGATAAAGCCGTAAAGTCCCTGAGTACCCGGGAGAAGTGTGAGCACGAGCATTTTACCGAACTTTGACGAGTCCTCGGAGAGAACTCCCATTGCGGCTTGTGCGGCAGAGCCTACACCCTTTGCCGAGCCTATTCCTGCAAGTGCTGTTGCTGTTGATGCGCCTAAAAGTGCGAAAAATATTCCATTCATTTTGATTTATCCTCCTTGATTTTTATATATTTGCTGTTGAGCTTAAACGGCTTAAATTCCTTGCCGCCGCCCTCGTAAAATTTTCCGAACATTTCAACATACTGAAGTCGCATTGTGTGAACATACGAACCGAGTGCGTTTAGTCCGATATTTATTGCGTGTCCTATCACGAACACAATAATCAGTAAAATAATGCCAAACCAGCTTTTGCCAAACATAGTTGACAGCATATTGAACACCTGCGCCATAACGCCCGTTGTAAGTCCGAGCGCAAGAAGTCGTGAGTAGCTTAACAGGTCGCTGATGTAACCCGTAATGTCATACAAGGAGGCAAGTCCGCCTATAACCTTGCCAAATCCCTTTTTGTGCCTGCCCTGAGTAAGCACAAGTCCCACAGCACAAGCAATGGCAATGCCTGCGCCAATGTAAATGAGGGTTTGACCCACTGCCATACCCACAGCGAGAACGGCAAAGCCTGCGAGCATAAGCATCCACAAGCCTGTATCAAAGAATGCGCCGCCGTAATCCTTGTGTTTAAGACAGACATAGAATTTACAGCCCATACCCACGAGAATGTGAACAAGTCCGAACGCTATGGAGATTATCATAAGCATAAGTGCGTCCTTTTGCGGGTCAATGGTGGGCCATGGGAAAATCTCTTTCATTGTAATATTTCCGCCGGTAAAGTAGTTGTAGAGAGTGGCAGGAGCGTCACCAAAGAAACTTGCAAAAATAAGTCCCCATATAAAGGTGGAAACTCCGCAATACTGAAAGAGTTTAAGGCTGTTTTTCATTTGGGTGTCGGGTTTAAAAATTTTAATTGCAAGTGCCGTACCTATCACCATGAGAAGTCCGTAGCCTGCGTCCGAGAACATCATTCCAAAGAAAAAGTAAAAGAAAAACGCAAGCAGTGGGGTAGGGTCAATGTCATAGTGTGACGGCGGAGAGTACATATTGACAATGCTTTGCGCAGGAGCGGCAAAGCGGTTGTTTTTCAGCTTTACAGGTGCTTTTTCCTCGTCAGCCTCGCCAAATTCTATATAGCAGGAGGAAACCCTTTCGCAAAGCCTTTCCAATTTCTGACAGTCCTCCTCAGGAATATATCCCGTAATGACAAATACATTTCGTGAGTGCCAAAGCTCGCCGATAACGGCGTACTTGTCGGCTCTTATTCTGAAGTAATCCTGCGTGTCTTTAATTTTCTTGCGCCTGTCTGCAAAAGAAATTATCTCTTTCGTTGCATTTTCACTGCTTTCGCTTAGCTTTTGTTTTTGCTCTGTCAGCCGTTTTGTTTCGGCAAGCGGTGTAAGATTTCCGCTTGTAATCGGCTTGGCAAACCCAATGTCACGAAGTGTGCTTTCCGCAAGCTCCCTTTGTGCAACGGGGGCAAACAGCACAAGGCAGGTAAGACCCTCGCCTGCAAATTCAATTTCAATGTCGAAGTCAAGCTTTGGAGCAATCCCGGCAAGCGCCTTTGAAAGCGATACCTCGTTGTATTCCTTTTGAATTGTGCCGATAAATACGGCGGTCGTCTTTGTGTCCTGCGTATTTATGGGTATGTCAAGATTTTTCCAAGGCTCAAGCTGAGCAAGGGCGGTTTTTATTCGTATTCGCTCAGCCTCGTTGTCGGCAATTTTCTTGTTAAGCTCGCAGATTCTGTTGCATACATCAATCACTTCTCCTGCGTGAGAGGCTATAACTCCGATTTCGTCCGGGTCAATCTCTCGTCTGCCGCTGAAAGCCGAAAGAATACTTTTCTTTTCGGGAGAATATCTGTCGAGAATTTTCAAAGCGTTTTCGCTCAGATTAACATTCCTCTCAAAAATCTGAATTTGTGAGGTCATATCAATTTTGCCGTACCCTTTTTTACAGGTTCCGGTTTTTTCAATCTGCATCAGTTCCGAATCCTGCAAATGTTCGAGAAGTCGCTTTCTGTCCTGCCGCAGGGCAATAATCTGAACCGACTTCATTTTAAGTTTTGCCAATGTTTATCACCACGCTTTTTTAGCTATAAAGCAAGTATTTTAATAGCCTCGTCTATTACACGACTGCGGTTTTTGTCTGCGGTTTGCGAGAGTATTTCGCAATCAAAATCAGCCTTTTCGCAGGCTGATTTAAGCTCCTGTCTGTTCTCGCTCATAGTTTTTTCAAAAAGAACCCCGGCGCTTTTCTGAGCATTTTCCTTTGCCAAAAGTACCGCCTGCGCCGCCTCGGCTTTTGCCTGCTCTATTCTTTGCGCAGACTTAGCCTTTGCATTGGTTTCACGCTGTTTACATTCCTCCTCGGCTTGATATACAGCCTCCAGCATATCCTTTGCCATTCATATCCTCCTTTGCTAAATGTATATAAAATATTTTTAATAAAATCCGCTGTTTTGTTATCTATTCTTAAACTATAACACATTTATTTTAAAAAATCAATCAACTTACACAAAAATTTGCGTATGTTCTCAAAATTTCTGCAAAATATTTATGCTCTCGCAAATTAAGCATTATGCTGTTATTATGATTTATTTATTTAAAATTATAATAAAAAAGGTGTTATTATAAATGTTGGGGTAAGATTATAAATTATAGGTCAACACACAAAGTTTAGTTTTAAAAATTTAAAATTTATGTCAACCCTTTTTAAAGGGTTGCGGGTTTGGGCAGAGTCCATAAAATGATAAAAAAGCACTTATTTTTAAATAAAAACAAATAGCTGAAATTATATTGTAGAATAACTAAATCTTAGACTATTCAAAACTTTAGTAGAAAGCAAAAGTCAAGATTAATGAGTGGCAGAGAGTAAGAAAGTTACACTTGTGTTTAAGTAGAGTAAAGATATTCTAAAGGACGCAAAAGTTTGCGTGTGTGCCTGATTTGTCCTTGAAAAGTGGCAAATTAGTAGTTTAGCAGCGTGGCTATTCCTTTTTGCTGTCGCATTTTAAAGGCTTTCACCATAATGTTCAAGCCGTAAAAGAAATAATTAAATGACTTATTTTGCCAAGTACAAATTCTATTAGGAAAATAAAAGTTAGAGGTTCCAAGGTCGCTGACCTTGGTCGGTTATTTTTTGTCCGAGTAGAAAGTTTATTTGAGAATTATAAACATAGTTACCCGACTTTTAAGTTTGCTGTTGTCGGGCTACCTATTAATATTTTTTTAAGATAGTTTATTCTCGTTGTAAAAAAACTCGAAATCTCTTTCCTCTTAAGCGTGCTTCCTTTTTGGAGCTTTTCTTTTCACGCAAAAGAAAAGCGGAATGGTAGGCATTTTATTATAACGGTGTGGACTCCTGTCCTAATTGCGGTTCGGTATTTAGATGGGAATAATATTTAACATAGATATAAATAATCTCTGAGCCGGTCAATGCTCAGAGATTATTTTTTACTCAAACAATTTTGCACTTTTAATAAAACCACTCATATCCTGCGTTGTGATTACATAATAATAAATTATGCCGACAAATCATATAAGCTTTATGAGTATAAAATTGTAAAAATTTGTCAGATGTAAGAAATTTGTGTTTAATTATTTTGAATTTACCAAAAGTGTTGACATTTTATGATGAAAGTAGTAAACTAATAATCAGTTAGCGAGTGCTAACTTTTTTAGAGCATTAAAGTTAGCTACTGCTAATTAGTTGGCACTAATCAAAGCGGTGAGGATGGTGAGTTTATGCCTTTAACATTTGCCGATCCGGGCGTTGAAAACATTATTAAAAAAATCGGAGGAAACTCTGAGGTTCGTGCACATCTTGAAAACTTGGGTTTTGTTGTTGGCGGTACAGTTACAGTTGTTTCTTCAATGGCGGGTAACCTTATTGTTAATGTAAAAGGAGCACGAGTTGCAATCAGCCGTGAAATGGCAAGCAAAATTATGATTTAATGGAGGTACAGTATGAGAACTCTGAGAGATGCAAAAATCGGAGAAACCGTAAAGGTTGCAAAACTTAACGGTGCAGGCGCAATTAAGCGCAGAATAATGGATATGGGTATTACAAAGGGCGTTGAAATTTATATCCGCAAGGTAGCACCGCTCGGTGACCCTGTTGAGGTTACAGTAAGAGGCTACGAGCTTTCTTTGCGTAAAGCAGATGCCGAAATGATTGAGCTTGTTTAAGTAAAATACGGGGATTTCCCCGATGTTTTTAAGTTTTAAGTTAGCCTAAAATAACTATTTAATTTATGAGAGGAAGACATTAAATGGGTATTAAAATTGCACTTGCAGGTAATCCTAACTGCGGTAAAACCACCCTTTTTAACGCTCTTACAGGTTCAAACCAATTTGTTGGTAACTGGCCGGGCGTTACTGTTGAGAAGAAAGAGGGTAAGCTCAAAAAGCACAACGATGTTGTAATTATGGACTTGCCGGGTATTTACTCACTTTCTCCTTACACACTTGAAGAAGTAGTTGCTCGTAACTATCTTATTGAGCAAAGACCTGACGCAATTCTTAACATTGTAGACGGTACTAACCTTGAGCGTAACCTTTACCTTACAACACAGCTTACCGAGCTTGGCATTCCTGTTGTTGTTGCCATCAATATGATGGATGTTGTAAAGAAGAGCGGAGATAAGATCGACACCAAGGAGCTTGCTAAAGAGCTTGGCTGCAAGGTTGTTGAAATTTCTGCTTTAAAGGGAACAGGTATTATGGAGGCTGCCGAGGCTGCGATTGACGCTGCCGAAAACACCAAAACTGTTCCTATGCACACATTCAACGGTGTGGTTGAACACGCTATTGCTCATATTGAAGAGGCAGTAGTTCACGAAATGCCTGAGGAGCAGCAGAGATGGTACGCTATCAAGGTATTTGAGCGTGATGATAAGGTTATGGCAAAGCTCAACCTTAGCGATGAAATCAAAAAGCATGTTGAAACTGACATCGTAAATGCCGAAAAAGAGCTTGACGATGACAGCGAAAGCATTATTACAAACGAAAGATATGTTTACATAGCTACCATTATTAAAACTTGCTACAAGAAAAAGAGCAAGGGCAGCCTTTCAACATCAGACAAGATTGATAAGGTTGTTACAAACCGTTGGCTTGGTCTTCCAATCTTTGCGGTAATTATGTTCCTTGTTTATTTCATTTCAATGCAGACAGTAGGTTCAATGGCAACAGACTGGGCGAATGACGGCTTGTTCGGTGACGGCTGGCATTTGTTTGGTATTGGTTCTTCTCAGACAGAAGAGGCTGAAGAAACTTACGGCGATTCAGACGCAATTATCGAGGCTTTCAATGAGCAGTACGGTAATGATGACATTGCAGCTGCTATTGACCTTGAAGATGAAAATTATTCTGAAGACGCAGCAAAAGCAGCGCTCTCTCAGCTTGTAACATTAACTCCTGCCGATGCAAATGTTACTTATTCTGTTGAAGATGAAGAAACACTTGAGGTAACTGAAACTCCTAATACAACAAAGGCTCAGTTGCAGGAGGCAGTAGACAATTATCTCAATACAGATTACAAAGAGGCTTACGGTGCTCCTGACGCAAGCACATACGGTGTTTGGGTTCCCGGTATTCCTGTTCTTATCGGCAACGGACTTGACGCTATTAATTGCGCCGATTGGCTCAACGGTCTTATCCTTGACGGTATCGTAGCCGGTGTAGGTGCGGTTCTCGGTTTCGTACCGCAGATGCTCGTACTCTTCTTACTCCTTGCATTCCTTGAGAGCTGCGGTTATATGGCTCGTATCGCATTCGTACTCGACAGAGTATTCCGTAAGTTCGGACTTTCGGGTAAGTCGTTTATTCCAATGCTTGTTGGTACAGGTTGCGGCGTTCCGGGTATTATGGCATCTCGTACTATTGAAAACGAGCGTGACCGCCGTATGACAATTATGACAACAACATTTATTCCTTGCGGTGCAAAAATGCCGTTCATTGCTATGATCGCAGGTGCTATCTTCCAAGGTTCTCCATGGATAGCTACATCAGCTTACTTTATCGGTATGGCTGCAATCGTAGTTTCAGGTATTATGCTTAAGAAAACAAAGATTTTCTCAGGTGATCCTGCTCCATTCGTTATGGAACTTCCGGCTTACCATCTCCCAACAGTAGGCAATCTTCTCCGTTCAATGTGGGAGCGTGGCTGGTCATTCATTAAAAAGGCCGGTACAATCATTCTTCTTTCAACAATCCTCGTTTGGTTTACAACATATTTTGGCTTTGTAGACGGTCAGTTCCAGATGCTTTCAGAAGACCAAATCGGCAACTCAATCCTTGCCGCTATCGGTAACTGCATTGCTTGGATATTCACTCCACTTGGCTGGGGTAATTGGCAGGCTGCCGTTGCATCTGTTACAGGACTTGTTGCTAAAGAGAATATCGTTGGTACAATGGGTATTCTTTATCCGGGCGGATGGTCAGAAATCGGCGCTGCATTTACAGCAATCAGCGGTTTCTCATTCCTCGTATTCAACCTCCTCTGCGCTCCTTGCTTTGCGGCTATCGGTGCTATGAAGAGAGAGATGAACAACGCTAAGTGGACCTGTTTTGCAGTAGGTTACCAGTGTGTATTTGCTTATGCAATCGCTCTTATGATTAACCAGTTTGGCGGACTCTTTACAGGCAATGTAAATGTTATCGGTCTTATCTTTGCGGTTTTGGTACTTGCATTTATGATTTATATGCTTGTAAGACCTTACAAAGAGGCAAATACATTGAAAACCAATGTTAAAATAAAGGGTTAATAAAATAGATAGGGAGGATGTATATGCTTACTTTTTTAGCCAATAATCTTGGTACAATAGTTGTTTTGCTTATAGTTATTGCTGTTGTAGCGGCAATTATCATCTGCCACTTTAGGGCAAGGAAAAAGGGCAAATCTTCTTGTGGCAGCTGCGGCTGCGGATGTGCATCCTGTGCAATGGCAGGCAAATGCCACCCTAACACACATAAATAATTAATCACAATTAAAACAACCGTACATTCATTTAATTATGTTTGTACGGTTGTTTTTTGGTTCTGTTATAAATGTGTGGCAGCATTAATAATGGTTTGCCGTACTTTCGGTCGGGAAACAAAGTACGGCAAACGCTACACTTTCTGCCCGAAGTTAAAAGTTTGGTCAACCTTTTCAAAGGTTGTGGGTGTGGGCAACGCCCACAAATACTTTCAATTATCGCAAATTAGTGATATCCAAACGGCTTGCCGTTTGGTGGCTGAATATAATGGCGAAAGCCTCTGCGACAGCAACAAAAGAAAAAGCAACGCTACTATAACTACTAATTTGCCACTTTTCAAGGGCAAATTAGTCACTCACAAAAACTTTTTGCGTCCTTTAGAATAACTTTCTTACTCTCTGCCACTCATTATTCTTAACTTTTGTTTTATCTAAAAATTTTGATTACTCTAAAGTTTAGTTATTCTATATAAATAATTGCAACTGTTTGTTTTTTATTGAAAATCAGTGCAATTTTATAATTTTATGGGCTCTGCCCAAACCTGCAACCCTTTAAAAAGGGTTGACCTGAATTTTTAATTTATTAAACTAAACTTTGTGCGATAACCATAATTTATTCCTCCATCTGCTTTCCGAGAAATGCGGCGGCTGAGTGTGCAAGTTTTACCTCGGTTTCGGTTGGAATTTTATTATCTTCGCCCATAAGCATTACAACCGCTCCTGTAACATCGCCTGCGGCTATAATAGGGTAAATAACTGCCGCCCGATGCTCCACACCCTCAACAGGCTGAATATCGCCGATTGTAGCTTGCGTGGCAGTGTAGCTTTTCCTGTTTTCCATATAGTTTTCAAGAACCGAGGATACCCTGCGCTCAAGCATTTCTCGCTTAGAAACTCCCGAGGCGGCAATCACATGGTCTTTGTCGCATATAATAACAGGCAAACCGCTCACCCTCGACAAAACATCCGCATATTGTGACGCAAAAGCCGAGAGTTCCCCGACAGGCGAATACTTTTTGAATATAACCTCGCCATCGGTAGCAGTATATATTTCAAGTGGGTCGCCCTCACGAATACGAAGAGTGCGGCGGATTTCTTTTGGTATAACAACACGACCGAGGTCGTCTATTCTTCTTACAATACCTGTTGCTTTCATATCAAATCTCCCCTTATTTTGTAATATTTGCAAAATATTGCATTAATATTGTTTGAATTATAATTGCATTTATACCGCCGTTTTATATTTTTTAAGGAATATTGTACATCGTATAAATATTTATTAATAGAAATGTAATAAATTGAATATATGAAATTGTTGCTTTTGCAATTATATTATATTATTATGTAATAATTTGTTAAAAAAACAAGAGGAATTATTGACATTCACTTAAATATAATGTAAAATTAATAAATGTAGATGAAAATAGCACAAAAAACAGTGAATATTATTTGAATGAATTCAATTAATATTATTTTTAATATAAACAAAATTGTATAGCTATATTGTGCTATGCATCTCGTCAATTTGCTAATGCTGGAGGCGTAGTTGATGTTTTGTAAAAATTGCGGTTATGACCTTGGTGAGGGAAAACGATTTTGTCCTAAGTGTGGGCAACTGGTTACTCAACCTGATTTAGAAAAAACAAGTGCATTAATTAGTAATGGTTCTGTTGACAAGACCCAGTCAATAACTACTTCTGATATTGAAAGAACTCACAGACTTGTTCAGTCTGATAAGACAGTTGCTGATAATAAGATCAATAATGAAATTGTTCAAGCTAACAATGAAATTTCAACAATTTGGCCTGACTGGCAGGTCGTTGAAAAAATCGGAGAAGGTTCTTTCGGTGCTGTTTATAAAGCCCAGAGAGTTGAAATTAACAGTGTTTTTTATTCAGCAATAAAGGTTATAAAAATACCTAAAAATGTTGCGGAATCCGAGGCTGTTCGTGCTGAATTTAACCTTGACCAAAAGTCTACAACAGCTTATTATCAAGGTTTTGTTGACGAATGTGTAAATGAGATAAAATTAATGGAGTCTTTTAAGGGCACTCCTAATATTGTCAGTGTTGAAGATTACAAGGTTATTCCAAATACAAATTGTATCGGTTGGACTATTTATATTAGAATGGAATTGTTAGAAAGCTTTGTTGATTATTCTAAAGACAAACAACTTTCGCAGGAAGAAATTATAAAGTTGGGTATTGATATGTGTAGTGCACTTGAGCTTTGTGCTCAACTTAATGTAATGCACAGGGATATTAAGCCTGAAAATATTTTTATTTCTAATTTTGGTATTTTTAAGCTCGGAGATTTTGGCATTGCAAGACAGCTTGAGAAAGCTACTTCTGTTATGTCTAAAAAGGGAACATACAATTATATGGCTCCTGAAATTTATCAGGGAAAAATGTATGATTTTTCAGCTGATATATATTCCCTTGGTATTGTTTTATATAAGCTGTTGAACAATAATAGATTACCTTTCGTAGATCCAAATTCACCAACGGTTACATATCAGCAGATACAACAGGCTTTTGAAAAAAGAATGAGCGGTGTTACAATGCCAAATCCTTGCAATGCAACTAATGATCTTTCTGCGGTTATTCTTACAGCTTGTTCTTATAATCCACAAAACAGATTTATGGATGCAACAGCTTTTAAAGAAGCCTTAACAAATGTTCTTAACGGAAACGGTTTTGTAGATTCGAGTAATTCGGCTGTTGATTCACACTATATTGATGGCTACAATAAGCAAAATTTCGGCTCGGATAATATAAATGTGGGTATGGTTAATGACGGTGCTAATATTCAGAATAATGTACCACCTGTTAAAAAGCAGAAAAATAAGGTTCCTAAGTGGAAGATAGTACTTATTGCTGTACTTTCTGTCGTGGTTGTAGGAGGTGCAGTTGCAGGAGTTTGCGTTGCAAGCTGGTATTCAAGTTCTGACCAGAAAATTATTCGTGCTCTTGAGAACGGTGATTATGATAATGCTCTTGAAATGTATCAGGATAATGGAAAAGAAACAGAAGAACTTATTTCATTGCTAAAATCGAAGATTGAATCAACCAAAAATGATTTTAAGGCGGGCAATGTGGATTATGCCACTGCTCAGAGAGAATTACAGACCATTGCAAATATGGGAATTAAAGCATTGGAAACCGATACAAAAGATGCCATTTCTTTTGTTGACAATTTGAATGCATCTCAAACAGCATTTGCAACAGCTGAATCATATTTAGCCTCCGGTGATTATGAGAGAGCTATTGAACAGTATAAACTTGTTATTGAAGATGATTCAAATTATGAAAAGGCTCAGAATCAACTTAATACAGCAACTGACAAGCTAAGAGAAAACGCTATTAAAAAGGCAGGCGAATTTGCTGATAAACAGCAGTATTCACAGGCAATAACAGAAATTAATAACGCATTGAAGGTAATACCAAATGATTCTCAGCTTACAGAGAAACTTAATGTTTATACTTCGAAAAATGCTGATCAAAAATCGCAGAATACATTGAGCGAGGCTAAGAAGTATGCTGATGATAAGGACTATGAAAATGCATTAAAAACAATTATGAAGGAGAGCAATTATCAGTCTGATGCAAATCTTAACTCAGCGTTTTCTGAATATGAGTCAAAGTATGTTGAAAATCTTAAAGACACTGTAAATAAAAATCTTGAGTCTGATTACAGTAGTGCTTTATCAGCGGTAAAAGCTGCAAAAACATTGTTGCCAAACAACAATGACATAAAATCACTGTATGAAGATGTAATAGCTGCAGAACCGGTTAAACTCAGTTCAATAAAGGTTTCAAATTCAAATGACTTTGAACAAATAACAGAAACAAGTGTAGAAGATAGTCTTGGAAACCTTTATTCTCCGGGAAATTTATTTAAAGCAAATTGTTGGAGTGATAGGGTTGGTTATGGAGAATTTTTCATGGGCAGTAAATATAAAAAACTTACCGGAACCATAGCCACTGCAGATGACAGCAAAGATATTGATTGTAGAATTGAGATTTATGTTGGTAACAATACAAAGGATATGACAATGAAAGAATCCTATACTTTGTCAAGAACAACAAAACCTCAGAATGTTGATGTTGATATTACGGGATATGAGTGGATAAAAATACAGCTTGTCAGTGTTGAAAATAGATATGATACAGGTTCGGTACTTTTGTCTGATTTCTATGTGAAATAAGAGGTGATTATCATTTTGGATTTTCGTATAGATTTTTATTGTGTTAATATTATGGGAAGTATTCGCAAAAACAATGAGGATAATTTTTATGCTTTAGGTCGTTATCGCAGGCAGGATGAAACCGATAATGACATTGCAATCAAAGGCAGTTTTTCCTCAAGCGATAATCAGATTTTGGCCGTATATGACGGAATGGGCGGCGAAAACTGTGGTGAGGTTGCTTCCCTTATGGCAGCTTGCGGTACTGAAAAATATTGTGGAAATGTTTTTGACAGTGTCGTTACGCTTAATGACCTTTGTTCATCTCTAAACAATGAAATATTTGATTATGCTAATAGTAATAATTTGGGATGTGTAGGAACAACGGCAGCATTACTTCTTTTTTCTGATAAAATATATGCCTGCAATCTTGGAGACAGCAGAGTATATAAAATCAGTAATAACTTTATAGATCAAATCTCTATGGATCATTCGATGCCGGCACCAAAAAGACGAAAAGCTCCGCTTACTCAGTTCTTGGGTTTGTCGGAAGATGAAATTCAGCTTTCTCCATTTATAACACAAGGTGAATATAATGTCGGAGATAAGTATTTGATTTGTTCGGATGGTATTACCGATTTAATTGATGAAAGTGAAATTCTAAAAATAATTACTGTAAACAGCAGTATAGAAACAGCAACCGATATGCTTGTCAGTTTAGCAATACAACGAGGTGGAATTGACAATATTACAATTATTATGTGCGATATCAGATGATTGATTATACAATAAATCATAATAAAAATAACACTGAAATAAAAAGCAGTGCAATATAGGAGGATATATTATGTTTTGTGAAAAATGCGGAAATCAGTTAAAAGCAACTGATAAGTTCTGTCCAAAATGCGGAGCGGTTCAATCTTCAAAGGTAGTACAGGATGTTACACCTAAAAAGGCTGAAATGCCAGTAACCTGTCAAAATTTTGTACAGAATCAACAGCAGAGTTCAGCACAGAATGCACAGGCACAGAGTTTTGTTCAGAATCAACAGCAGAGTTCAGCACAAAATGCACAGGCACAGAGTTTTGTACAGAATCAACAGCAGAGTTCAGCACAAAATGCACAGGTACAGAGTTTTGTACAGAATCAACAGCAGAGTTCAGCACAAAATGCACAGGCACAGAGTTTTGTACCAAATCAACAACAGAGCCCAGCACAGAATTTTGCCGGGAATTTTAATTCACAGGTATCACCTAAAAAGACAAGCAAAATTTTCACTAAAAAGAATATGCTAATCGGTGGTGTAGCACTTGGTCTTGTTGTGGTAATTGCAGCCGGTGCAATTACAATTCCTAAAATTTTTACAGGTGGTAGCGGCAGTAAATTTGAAGGTGTTATCTATTTAAAAGATCACGATTTGAGTATTAATTATAAGAATAAAAAAGAGAGTTTTCAGATTGATAAATTAGATGAAGATTACTCAGATATTTTTGCAACTTTGGGTTCAGATTCCAAGTATTTGTTCTATTTGGATAATTATACTTTATATCGTACTGATATAAGTAAGAAAAAATTTGATACTCCTTCTGAAAAAATATCAACATCAGTTTCAAAATATTCGATAAATCCCAATGGAACACAAGCAGTATTTTTAACATCTGATAATAAACTTTATACCAGTGATATTCAGGATAAAAATAAAATTGATTCTGATGTTCAGTCTTTCTATACAACTGAGAATTTAGATAAGATTTACTATGTTACTAGTGATAAAAATAAGTTGTATTATTATGAGAACGGAAAGGAAGCAGCAAAGATTGCGGATGATGTTAGTATAAAGTATACTTCTAAAGATTTATCAACCATATATTATGTTTCTAATGACAATCTTTATTTTTTAAAAACAGGTTCTGAACCACAAAAATTAGATGTTAAATTGAATGAAGAAGAGGCCACTTCTTCGAGTAGTTCTTCGTCAAGCAGTTATTCAAACTATTATGACAGCTATTACGATAGCAATTATAGTAGCTATTCGAACAATACACTTTCCTCATTTCAATTGTATGCTGTTAATGATAAAACATTTTTCTATTCTTATCCAACGGAGATAACATTAAATATAATTGATTATATTGATGATGATATGGCTGAAACCGATAAGGCTCTCACAAAACCAAATTACAACGACAGCAAGTATAAGAATAATTATTCGGCTTATTATAAAGATTGTGAAGAGTATGATAATAAAACATATCGTGACGACCTTCGTGGAAAAACTAAAACTATTTCAACAAATAAACTCTTCTATTTTAATGGCACATCTTCAGTTGAAATCAGTGGTAACGTAAATTCTGTTTATTCAGTTGATGCGAACGATAAACCTAATGCAGTTTCAGATAAAGTTGCTTATTTTGAGACAGACTACTCGTCTGTCGGCAAGGTAGTTAAAATGTCTGATGTAAACGCAAATGTTTTTAGAATGTCTGAAGGCGAAATTACTGAAAAAATTTTGCCTAAATATAATCTAAAATACAGTTCCGGTAACCAAGGTGTTGAAATTGCATCTTCAGATAATATATCAGAGTATGACGCTATTCAATTATCTGAAGATTCAAAAACTTTATGCTACCTTTATGACGATGCACTTTATAAAACGGATATTTCATCTGATAAGGTCGGAGAACCTGTCAAAACCTTGGACGATATTAAAAGTTTTAAGATTCAAGATAATAAAATTATATCTTTAGATAAAGACGATACTTTATATCTTGATGATGTTAAGGTTGCTGACGATGCATATAATTTTAACTACATTGATGGTACATTGTACTACGCACAGGATGTTGTTTCAAGCAATTATACTCTTATGAAATTTAACGGAAAAGAGTCTGTCAAGATTTCCGATGATGTTTTTTTATACAATGTCATTGATGACAATAATATTTATCTTCTTAGCGATTATAATTCCAACAATTATAGTGGTGATTTGTTAAGATATAATGGTAAGGACACAGAAACAATTGATACTGATGTTACATATTTGTATTCAGTGCAACAGAAATAATTAATTTACAATAGTTTAATAAAAATAGGTGGTGTGAGTTATCACCTAAAAACTAAAACCGGGTAGTCTGAAAGGACTGCCCGGTTAGTGCTTTATTAGTATAAATTAATTGCAAATTGCAGCAAAAATTAAGAAAGCAGATTAATTTTGCAACAACAGTTAGCATTAGGCAAATTGTTATGAAAAATTCTAATATATCATCCCAATTTCTTATTCCCTGTATATATATTCAAGATTTTGCATATAAAATCAGCGCAATATAATATCGCAGTATAATTTTTGATTATTTGCGTATTTTTAATCGGCGGATAATTATAATAAAGAAAAATTGGCAGTTTTACAGATTGGTTAGTCAATTAATGGCACTATTTTAAAATTATTACACTTTATTGTTTTACTATTGTTATATTTAATTATAATTCTATTTGAGTTTATTTGTAGATAAAATACATAAAAAAGAATTTACATTTGTGCATATTGCCACTTTAACTAAACAAGAAAATATTATATAATAAATAACAATCATAAAGCTGAGGTCGTAATATTCATTATCGCCTTAGCTTGCAGAGTTATGAATATTATATTCAAAATTTAATAAAAGGAGAAGAAACAGTTATGTATTACAGCAAAAAGCTTTGTGTGCATATCAAAAAGAGCTTTTCACTGTTTTTGGCGTTTACGATGATGCTTTCTGTTTGTGCAATATCGGGAATGTCGCTTAATGTTTCGGCTGCAACAAATTCGGGTAATTATTATCTTATTACTACGGCTAATTCCGAGTGGCAAAACCAATCGGTTGCCTATCGGATTTACGACAGCAGTCTGAATACTGTGAAAAGCGGTACTGCCAATGCGAGCGGTTCGGGTGATGTGTATCTCCTGCCGTCAGCAGGCAACGGAGTAAGGCTTGAGTTTTCTGTTGCACCGTTTACCTTGCCCGACAAGGCTGTTAAGAGCGGTTACACCCGTATTTTCTTTAACAGCAAGAGCGTGGTATCAAAGGACGGTACATACAATTACTCAAATCCGTATATCCATTATTATTCGGGCAGTTCGGCATCCCAAACAGGCACAACCTGGCCCGGCGAGAAGATGACAAAGGTCAGCGCATCTTCAGACATCTACTATGCCGACATTCCGCAGGGATACAAAAAGCTCAATTTCTGCGATTGGGATACTACCGATAAGTGCGCTGTTCATCAGACCACAGACCAAACAACAGCATATTATAACGGATATGCTTATTATTCTGACGGCAGATGGCAGAATCCGAGAATCAGCTCGATTGATATTTCAAGCGCAACAGCAGCGCAGGATTCTGTATATATGGATAAGGACGCAAACCTTGTCCTCAGCAAATTCAGCTATGACGGTTCGGGCGTAGATAAAAAGCCTGTATATGTTTATAACGATAACTGGAAATCACAGAGTAAGATTTACGCTACATACAGCCTTGTAGGCGCAGTGCTCAGCGACTCCAACCTTACATATACGGTAACAACCGAGCTTACAGCCGAAAATGTAAACGGTTATATAATGTTTAAGGGCGAAATCCCTGTTGACACCAACATTTGTTTCCATATTAACGCAGACAACCTAAAGGGCGGCTCAAATATTACTCAGTACGGCGGAGGCACAGGCACAGCTTATTCCCCAACTTTTGACGATAATACGGCTACATACAAAATGCTTGCCTCAACCGAAAATTGGATGAAACGCTCGGATGTAAACAACACTAATTACGATGCGGTTATCGGAAATTCATTTGCTAAAAATGCAAATATAGTAGGTGTAGACGCTACATACTTTGACTATTGGTCAGACAACGAGCAGTCTGAAGGCTATCTCAACAATGAGAGTTACGGCGGTGGCATTGAAAATTATTGGTATCAGTTTGATAACTACAACGATTACATCAGCAAAATTGCCAAGAACCATTCGACCGATTGGAAATATCCCCTCTACTTCGGCAATATGTTTAAGGGTGATAAATGGTACAATACCTTTGAAAATCATGTTAAAAATCTTACCAATATCAATGATTACAATCAAGACTATTACTATGCAGTAAATAACTCTAACGGTATGAAGAGCGGCAATGTTGTTAATTATAATCAGTCTTTGATGGGACTTGTTTATAATAAGCTCGACAGCAACGGCGATTTGCAGGTTATTAACGGAGTAAAAGCTCCTTACTTTGATGCAAACACACTTCTTACAGAAAAGTATAACGGCAAAAAGGTTGCATCGGTTTACAAATCATCATTCCCGTTCAGAACAGAAACCGACAGCAACGGCGTTACAAAGTATTCTTTCAGTTCTAAGAACGCAAAGGATAATATTTACTTTACATGGGACGGCACAAATCCAAAGCAGATTAATTACGGTGCGGGCGAGTATTACGGCGTACATGATAATCTCAAAAACTTTGGCGGTACGGCAAACGGCTACGGCATATTCCCGTTTAATACCAACAGCAATACAAAAACTTCAAGCGCAGGCGATAGGATTCTTCCTACACCTGCCAACGGAGATTTTTATATTCAGACAAGCAACAGCCAATACACCTTGTGGCTCTTTAATAACGGTTCAGACGGTCATTCGGTTACTGTAACAGACAGCAAAACTATTGACGGAGTTAAATACCTTGTTGTTCATAAGAGCGATTACGACGGCTATGCAAAATGTGTATTGAAACCAAACGCAAGCGACAGCGACTGGACAGGCAAGTCAAATGACCTTTTAGTTTCTGAACTGCTCAATTACGGTGTTGTAACAACGGCAGGCAAAAAGTACGAAGGCCCTACATACACTCGTGGTGGAAACGATGAGCTTGACTACGGCTTTGGCGTAAGACTTGACATTGACTTCAGAGTTCCCGAAAACGGTAAGATTGCCGATGGCGAAGATGTAAAGTTCAACTTTACAGGTGATGACGATATCTGGGTTTACATCGGTGAGGACTCAACAGGCGCAGATGCCGACTTGGTTCTCGACCTTGGCGGTGACCATAAGGAAACAAACGGTAACATAAACTTTGCTACAATGACAGCAACTGCAACAGATGTATATGCTAATTATTCCGTAGCTTCAGCTTCGAGTGCTCCTTCTGTTGGGGCAAATCAGCTTTGTATGCAGAGCAGTACAGATAAGCTCTATGCTTACATATGGGGCAACGATGTTACAGCTAAAACCGTTGAGATGACTCAGAAAGTTGTTGACGGTGTAAAATTCTATTATCTTGATTTAGACAATTACAGTGGCTGCACACAGGTTATTTTCAAATCAACAGGTGAAAATGACTGGACTAATAAAACAAACGACCTTGAAATCGCAAGCTGCAAAGGAAAAATTCTCAAGTGGGAGAATAAAGCAGGCTATAATCCTGCCGAATATTCAGCAAGCACAAGTCACGCTACAAACCTTGGTACTGTTACAAAGTCATTTAACAATGGCAAAAATCTCGATCCAAACAAAACTTACCATATGGTTGTTTTCTATATGGAGCGTGGTGAGGCGGAATCAAACCTTTCTATTGATTTTACCATGACGCCTGCAAACAATGACCTTACGGTAAATAAATCTCTTGATACAGCAGACACAGTAACTGAGATTGCAAATGACCTTCGTGCAAACGAAACATACGATTACACAATTACCGACGGCGACAACGCAAAAGGCAAGAACTATAAGCTCAACGGAGTTAAATCAGCTCTCGGCAACAACGGTTCTTTTGTGCTCAAGGACTCGGACAATGCAGAGTTTGAGAACACATTTAAAACAGGCTCAGACATCACAGTAAATGAAAGCATTTCTTCACCGCTTTCTTATACAACAAGTTGGGAGCTTGTAAACAAAAAGAATGGTTTAATTATCGACAATGCAGACTCCGCAAATTCAAACTTTATTCTTAAAGATTACGATGACGAAAGCGCATCGGCATTGCTCGAGCTTGACTATGTAAACAAAATCAAGACCTCAAAACTCACACTTACAAAGAAAACAGTAGATGAGGACGGCAATGACTATCAGACCGACCGGCAGTTTGACTTTAAGCTGTTGATTGACCTTGACGGTTCGGGCACAAAATACGAACCAAAGGCTTATCCTGTAAAATATGTGGTTGGCGGAAAAACTTATTCGGCAACACAAGAGGGTATCATTACGGTGGGTGCAGGCGAAACTGTTGAAATTACAGGACTTCCTGTCGGCGCATCTTATACACTCTATGAGCAGACAGCCTCAGGTTTCCTGCCGTTAATGGTATCCGACAGCACAGGCGACCATACATTCAGCGGTACATACAGCAGTGTAGTAGGCGAGAGTGGCAACACCCTTGTTGTTACCAATAAACTCAACCCTGTTGAATCGGGCATAGTTGTAGGCAAAACACTTGACGGTTTGCCATACACAGGCTCAAAGTTCAACTATACTCTCAATGGCTTGCCGACTATGACAACCTCATATACCGATGATTTGGGCAATTTTGCAGAAACACTCGATACCTCACAAACAAACATTGCTATGTTTAATGTTCAGGACGGCAGAGTGGTATTTGATAACCTTTCATTCGACAGAGTAGGTTATTACAGATACTACATTTCAGAGAGCTACACAAGAACCGACACAGACGAGGAAAAGGCGGTTTATAATATAGACAACAGACTCTTCCTTGTTGAAGTAAGCGTAACTGCAAACGGCAGTGACCTTGTGGTAAGCGAACCTGCATATTCGGTTGTAAATGCCGATAAGGCACAGGAGTTTATTAATGCCGATACAAACGCAAAGAACGCTTATTTTACAAACGATTCAACTGAAGCTGCCTTTGAAAACACAACAAACAAGGCAAGCATTACGGTAAATAAATCAGACCAGTCAGACAAGAATATTGTCGATACACAATTTGCCCTTATTAAGGTTTCGGGCGAAAATGTATTTGACAGCTCGGATTTAAGCAATGTGATTGCCGACATTAAGAGCAACCCTGCAAGGGCAACACTCGGCAGTACCGATGCTTTGGGTAATGTAGTGTTTGGCGATTTGCTCGTTTATCAGAACGGCACAGGCTGCTATACAAAGGAAAACAATTCACTTGTATGGAAGGACAATTCTGATAATTATGTAAGCGGAAATCAGACAAAGCAGGTATATTGTTTGTTTGAGTACAGTCCATCGGCAGGATATAACCCAACCGGTGTTATTAATTATTACACATTCCCGATTTATAATACACAGACAAATCAATATCAGTTCGATGTTACTGTAAGCTATGTTGACGGCGCTGTCTTAATGCCAAACGCAAGCGGCAGTGGTATGAATGTATTTTTCGTTATCGGTTTTATATTATTGGGACTGGGCGCAACAGTTGTTTTAAGCTATACAGTTTATGATAATGTTCAGCGCAAAAAGCGAAAAGCCGGCTACACGCGCAGAAGTTAAAATTCTTTAGCTTTTGCAATTAAATCAGCTTAACCATTTGGTTAGAATAATATTACATATATTACTATCACAAAAAGGAGAAAGAAAAATGAAAACTACAAAGAAAATATTTGCCGCTTTCATGGCTGTAATGATGATCGCTCTTATGATTCCATTCTCAGCAAGCGCAGCAAGTGAGTATTCAGCAAACCTCACCGGTAAGGCAGGTTACACAGTATCTGTTTATAAGGTAGCAGACCTTGACACAACAACAGGTAAGTACACAAGCACAATCTCATCTCTTCAGACTGAACTCAACAAGGTTGAGGGTGCAGACAACAAAAATGTACTCAAAGCTTGTGATGCAGCAGCAGTATCAAGTGCAGTAGAAACAAAAACTTTTACAGATGGTGACCCAACATTTAACTTCACAACAGATGAGGCCGGTGTTTACTACTTCAAGTGGACAGGCACACCTGCCGGTGTTGACTCAACAATTATTTCAAACTCAGTAATTTCACTTCCATACTACAAAGACGGTGCTTGGGTTAAATCTTACACAGGCACAATCAGCTCAAAGGTTAATGATTCAACTCCAACAGTAGTAAAGAAAATTGAAAATTCTGATATTGATGACAATAGCACAACTGCTGCAATCGGTTCTGATGTAACATTTACACTCACAGCTGATACAGTAGGTTCAAGAACAGAAAAGGCTAAGAAGTATGTTCTCACAGATACAATGAGCGCAGGCCTTACATATAAGGAAGTTAAGGAAGTTAAGGTAGACGGTACAGTTGTAGCACCTGCTGATTACACAGTAACTCCAAACGGCCAGACAGTTGAAATTTCTTTCAATGACACATATCTTAACAACGCTGACAGCGCTTTCTACACAGCTGATAAGGTTTATGTAACATATGTTACAACATTAAATAAAAATGCTCTTATCTCAGCTGACGGTGCTCTTAAGGCTAACACAAACCATGTTGACCTCCACTACACAAACAATATGGGTGTTGATTCTGACATTACAGGTAACACAGTAAATGTTTACACATTTGAACTCAATGTTGTTAAGGTAGACGGCAACACAAAAGCTCCTCTTGCAGGTGCAACATTTAAGCTCACATCAGACACAGACACAACAGGCACATCACTTACAACAGGTAATGACGGTACAGTTAAATTTACAGGCCTTAAGGCAGGTACATACTATGTAGAAGAAACAGTAGCTCCTTCAGGCTACAACATCAACTCAAAGAAGTTCACAATTACAATTTCTACTTCAGGTGTTGTAACAGGTGACGGTGTAAACAACAGCAAGCTCACAGTAAACGATTACCCACTTACAGTTCCACAGACAGGTGGTGCAGGTACAATAATGTTTACAATCGGCGGTGTTGCTCTCATCGCTTGTGCAGGCGTTCTCTTCTTCATCCTTATGAGAAAGAAAGCTACAAAATAATTAATAGTATTATTTAAAAAATAATATATGTAATTTGAGGGGTGCTGTAAAACGCACCCCTGTTCTATTTTATAGAGTAACTATTGAATAAGCGGAATTTTTAAGATATAATTTGTATAGATGTGTTGGAGTGGGATAAAGCAGAAAGTTTAGTTTAATAAATTTAAAATTTAAACTTTTTTGTTTTGGTGGCGGAGGTCTTGCTTTTTTCTTGCTATATTGTCCGAAAAGACTAAGTAAATCCACCCACAGTAAATTGCAAAGGAAATAATTATATGAAGAGAAAACTTGCTGTTTGCGGCATTGTGCTTATTTTTCTTGCAGGCATCGGTGTGCTGAGCTACCCTCTTGTAAGCTCGGTTATTAATAACTATGTCAGCAGGAGCAGTGTAGAGGAGTACACCAAAAAGGTTGCACAGCTGCACGACCAAAAGACCGGGAAACTTATTGAGGAGGCAAAAAAATACAACAACAGCCTTTCAAATAATCTGATACTTACCGACCCGTTTGACCAAGAGGCTTTCCAAAAGATTGGTGCCGACTATCAAAAGGTTTTGAATATCAACGATGACGGTCTAATCGGCTATATTGACATTCCGAAAATTAATGTCTACCTGCCGATTTACCATGGCACTGATTCGGAGGTGCTCGCAAAGGGCGCAGGTCATTTGCAAAACACTTCGCTCCCTGTTGGCGGTGAGAGTACGCACTCGGTAATTTCGGCTCATTCGGCTTACCCCTGCGAAACCTTTTTTGATTACCTCACCGATATGCAGGTGGGGGATGAATTTTATATACATATTCTTGACCGAACTCTAAAATATCAGGTTGACCAAATCGAGGTTATTTTGCCGGAGGAAGTTAATTCGCTGAGGATTGTAAAGGGCGAGGATCTCGTTACCCTGCTCACCTGTACGCCGTACAGCGTTAATACTCACAGACTTTTGGTGAGGGGAAAAAGGGTAGAGTACGATGACACCAAGTATGCCGAAACTGGTGTGTCGCTTGCCTCATTTGATAACGGCTACATTTTCTTTCTTGGCTACAAAATCCCGTATGTTGTGGCAGGTGTGGTTATCGCCACTTTTGTTGCCGTAGTTGTGTTTGTAATCGTGCTTATTGTTAAGCGCTCACGCAAAAAGGCGAAGTACGAGAGTGACAATAGGGAAAAGGAGGGTGCTCGCCATGGCTAAAAAGCTCCTCACAGCTTTGGCAATAATTATGTTTGTTGCAGGGCTTGGACTATTGCTTTTTCCGCCAATTTCAAACTTTATCGGAAAGCAAATAGCCAATTCGGAGGCAGATAAATTCGACACCCGACTCGAGAATATTATTGATGACGGCTCAAGCTATAACGATGCCCTTAATGACGGAAAAATTGACGAGAACGGCTATCTTAATGACGGCGACAAGTCAAATTCTCCCGTACTTTTCAAAGCCGACCTCGACCGTTTGTATAAGGACAGCGTGGCATATAACGAAAACCTCAAAACAAAGCAGTATGAGCTTTTGCGCAATGATACCTACTCACAGGCGGCTTTAAATTTAAGCGAATACGGCATAAATGACGACATTTACGGCTATGTTACAGCCGACACCATAGATATGAAACTGCCCATTTATCTTGGCGCAAGCAATTCAAATATGAGCTATGGTGCGGCGCATATGAGCGCAACCTCTCTGCCCGTAGGCGGCGAAAGCACAAACACCGTTCTTGCAGGTCACAGCGGATACATTGGCAGAATATTTTTTGACAATCTCCGCAATTTGAGTATCGGCGATGAGGTAACAATCAAAAACTATTGGAGTACGCTCAGATACAAGGTTGTTGAAACCAAAATCAACAAACCCAGCCAGTCGCAGGATGTTTATATCAACGATAAAAGAGATTTACTCACAATGTTCACTTGCATAGACGACGGCAACGGCGGCTTTGACAGATATTATGTCATTTGCGAAAGAGTGAAGTGATTGTTTGTGAGAGAAAGAAAAGTTGTTTAACGCACAAAGTTTAGTTTAATAAATTCAAAATTTAGGTCAACCCTTTTTAAAGGGT
>OLGM01000242.1_pt1 | contig 39710 bp, 37 predicted proteins | sample 1606001 | NCBI WGS metagenome assembly OLGM01 (sample SAMN03283294) | human gut metagenome | biome: human-associated habitat; material: feces | host: Homo sapiens | place: Peru | collected 2012
ATTCAAAAAGGCTACTTGAAAGGACGCTTTGGAGCTATTCCTTTCTTAGCTCATTAAGAGGATTTAAAATGGGAGGACTGACAAATGTCCAGTCTGTTTCTTGCGTTCCATCTTTATAGTTTTCTTAGCCGTTACAATTCAATGGTCCTGCTGTAACCATCGTTACCTTTTACTTCAACCGTATGTTCATTCCATCTATATATGTCTTTATATTCCGGAGGTAGGATAATATTACCCCTCCTATCCAATAGTCCATACAAACATCTCTGTATGCCTATTCTGCATTCGGCATAATCACCTCTGAAGTTGGAGATATAAGTGTAGATAGGTTTCACGATGATGTCATCCTTCACCCTCAGCCCCCATCTGCCATCCTGTTGGAAAGGCTCTACATTCTTCAGATATTCATTAAGTTGTTGGACGGTCATCTTCTTCCTTGCCGTATTCGCCTTCTTCACCGTTATCATCTCATCATTCACAGCAATGATGTTCTGCATCTTCTTCACATAGGTTGGAATGATACCCTTGCCAGCCCTCAACCCTGCAAACATACCCTCCCAGTTGCGAGGCTTGTCAGGCAAACCGAACTTGCGGTAGTTACCTACATTGTCGATTATCATGCACACCTTATCCTTGTTCTCATGGTTGATGCGCAACCCACGCCCCACCATCTGCAGATACTTGGCAAGTGACAGTGTAGGACGGGCCATCTGGATAAACTCCACGTCAGGACAGTCAAACCCCTCATCGAAGAGGTTCACGTTCACCAGACAGTCTATCTCACTGCGCCTGAATGCCTCCACCATCTCCTTGCGTTTCTTGGCTGGAGTCTTGCTATCGAGAGCGACACTCTTCAATCCGAGCGCATTGTAACATGTCGCTATCGCCTGGGCATGCACAATGTCAATGGCATATACAATTCCCTTCTTGCCGTCAGCATATTTCTTCACGCTGTCGTAGAGGCGTTGGATGGTCTGCGGAATGTTCAGTTTCTCGTCCATCTCCTTGATGGCATAGTCGCCATCGCTGCCTCGGCTTTTCAGCTGGTTCACGGTCAACTGATCGTTGGAGTACTTGCCGATAACCACGTAGTCGTAGGGTGCCAGATACCCACGCAGGATAAAGTCGTTGGTACATGGAGATTTCAACAATATCTCGAACAGCTTGCTGAAGGATTTCTTGTTCATGCGGCATGGAGTTGCCGTCATACCGAGTTTCAAGGCTTTTCTATTCCTTTCAAACAGGTCCTGATAGGAGGTTGCTATAGCGTGGTGCGCCTCATCCACTACGATGAGTCCTGGCGTACACTCCGCCCCTTCCAGTTCGTCGATATGTCTGTTCAACCATTGAATGGAGAGCACCCTTATCCTTACTTTCGCTTTCAGCTCCATTTCCTTCTCCCCATAGTCCAGACAGAATCTGTCCAGCGTCTGCTGCATCTGTTCCACCAGTTCACGCCGGTGCGCCACAATCCACACTTCGCCCGTGTCATGGTTATCAAGAAACCATTTCACCACAGCCGCCATCACGTAGGTCTTTCCCGTACCTGTCGGCATCTGCACCATCACCGAACTGCCAACCTTCTCCTTCTTACCATACTCATTGTAGAATGTACTGGTAGCAGCAGTGGTCAGCACGTTGATGATGTCCTCCAGCATCTTCTGCTGATAGTCATAAAGTTTGATTTTCTTCATTAAAAGAAATTATTTCTTCAATAGATTCTCAACATCCTTGATGGCTTTATCAAGGTCAAAAACCCCTTTGCCTTTGAAAATCTCCCAACCATAAGACTTCAATTGCTTCAGCATTTTGGATGACATAAAACTCATTGATTTTCTTGCTTCCATCATTCGCAACGGAGCAAATTCTTTGATATATATCGTAATAGAATGGCACCTCAGCCTGTAAATCCATCGTTGGATAATGCTGATGCTGCCATCTCTCAGCAAATTCTTCTCTTGTCATAATATTAGTCTAAAAAATCAACATTAAACATTCAACACTCAACATTTAACATTACTATAGAATGCTTCCCAGATAACTCTTGAAATAATATCTGTCAGGATAATCCGCAATAAGCTGTCTGATACCATTCTTGATAATCTTATCTACGACCGCAGATTTCCTCATTACCCTCTCTATTTGTCCCAGCAGCCAGTTGAACTCCTTTGGCTTTTCTTTGAGCAGAGCTAATCTCTTGATGTCCTTGAATAGTATCTCACCCACAAAGGCATGGTCTTGCTTGGGTACATATTTGATATATTCAGGATAAAGTTCCCACAGGTCCCAATGCTTATGCTCGAACATATCCTTGAGCAAATCCAACCGTTCCTCCTTGATGAGGATCTTGGCTTCAGCATCCTCATAGTCATGCTCCCAATCTGGCATTTTCCAAAGCTCATCAAAGAAGGCAGGCCATTCTTTTCTGTCAATCACCTCCTTCAGAGCCTCGTAATATTTGATTCGATAGCCACTGACGATAAATCGTTTCTTGCATTCTTCTATCAGCCAATCCTTATCACCTGAAAGTTTCAATGCCTTCACCACTTTATCCTCCCATTTCTTGGAGTAGGAGTGAAAGTCATCCTTGTTATCGTCTATCACCTCTACCGCCTTCTTATACTCGCCCCATTCAATGAGGCTGTCGATATAATGGTCACGGATATTCTCGTCATCCCGTTTCTCCCACATCAGCTTCTCTGCCTTTGCACGTTTCCCATGCGCTACCCAGTAATCAGCCTTTTGGATGTAATAGCGATAATGAAAATATTTCTCTTTCTTGTTTTTCAATCGCTTGCTGATATGAGCCAGATACGCCTTTTCGTTATCGCCGCAAAGCAGCGGCATCGCCTCATCCACAAACCACTCAAAGCGCATGAAATAGTTGTCGCCTATTTCCTCGCATTGCTCAGCAATCTCCCCAAGCATACCCAAACGGGAATCCTCCTCTATCTCATCATTATTGATCAGCAACTCCCTCACCATGTCTGCCGACTGGGTGACAATGTCCTTCAACACCTTGTTTTCCTCTGCCCAAACATCATATCTGGCAGGAGTATAAGCCAGATGGTCGTGCTTGAACTCTCGGCAAGTGATGGTCATCACATATCCAGCAATCAAGGCAACATCAATCAGATTACCTTTCTTCTTCATACTCTTGGCCTTCCTCATCATTGCCCCCAGGTCTTGCTCTATCTTCCTCCAGTCCAATTGGGGTTGCCCGAATCGCACGCCCAACACACCAGCATGAGCAAAGCAAGCCTCCACCTGCTCCTTATAGTTACCACGCTCCGGCTTCCAATATTTTTCCACCAAGGCGGTAGCAAAGTCCTCATGCGTAGCTGCATACTGACGAACAAAGCCTTTCATCTCCTTGCCCGATATTTTCGAGAGTACTTTATCTATCTTGTCTATTTGAGTGTTTGTGTTCATAATTCGTTTTATATATTTAACTCTACATTAGGCTTTCTGAGCGGATAACTATAGGGGTATTTTGAAAGGAAGGTGCTAGCAGACCAATTTGCTACAAAAACATTTTCCCATCATTTGTTAGAACCCATTCAAAAGAATCTTTAGTTATCATATGAGTATTTCCTAATATATGTATTTGAGAATTGTCACCATTTCTAACAATCACTTCTGTAGCTGCACCTGCAAACGATATTTTACTATCAACGACATCGGGCTTTATACATATATTCATACCTTGCCCTTCTGCCTGAACCGATGGATACAAGACACCATCAAAGTTATAATGTTCTAATATGAAATCAATACAGGTTGCGGTAATTTCATAAAGACATGATTCGTTAGGTCTTGCCATCAAATCACCTATAAATGAGAAGAATTCGATAGAGTCTTCTGAATATTCATTCTTCAGAACTTTTTTACAATCAGAGTTTAGCATATTAATTTCCGAACAAGCTCTCTTATATTGAGAAGACAAAGGAAAAGAATATACATGAATTTCTTCATCTATCATCCAAACACTTTGAGTAATTAAATTTTGTCCACTAGTTCCCTTAGCACGTAATAACGGGATTGTTTCCAATGCGCTGATAATTCTTGGATATGCATGAGACTTTTCAACCTCTTTAGTGAAAATACTAGCATAGAACATAGGTTTACCTTCTATTGATGCCCTGTCTGTACGAGCATACTCTTTCGGTGGATATGAGAGCTCATGAATATACCCAAAGAAACCATCTTCATTTTTACGTGTCCTTAAAATCTTTTGATGCACAAACAACTTGATAGGTATTAATGCAATATCTTCACCATAAGACTCGAGAATATCCAATAATACTCCTCGTTGAAAAGTATTACTGTCTAGCATATTCAATATTGCCTGTATATTTTTATTCATTTATTATCAATATTGGTTGATTCTTAGAATCAAAACAAAAATTCTGATTACTTTCATTATGTTAGGTATTGTCATGATGAGTAGGGAAGAGGCAAACTTAGTCTTTGTACCCGCATCCCTCATTTTATTTGTGCCTTAACCTCCAGAAGAAATGCCAAACTCTGAAGATAGGCTCGGATAGAGCCTCAGCAGGAAAATACGTCACGAGCCTCATATCCCGATACACTCTTTGGAGATTATGCCCCAGCTTTGATCTTCCGAAGCGATTCCTTTCATCATGCTTACCAAAGTTTCCGGCTTCCAGCACCTCATTTAGCACAAACTTACCATACTTCTCATTAGGAGGGACAATAAGACGAGAGGCATGCATGCCGAACACCTCCTGCATGATATACATGATAGCCCCGGCAAAATTCCACAATCCCAACTCCTTCAATTCCTTCTGCAAGGAAGTTAACATTTCACAGTTAATACTTAACATTGAAAGAACATAGTAGTAATCAAGAAGCTGCCTCAACCCAATCCCCTCATTCATCAGATGCGAGAAGATATGAGTCAACTGGAAGATGAGATTGAATTCCACCGTCGGAATTGCAATCTCCCCTTGCTCTCCCAACATTACCCGATGCGAGAACTGCTCCTCCTTCACCCTCTCATAATATTTCTGAAGCTTTCTGTTATGCCAGAAGCACAGCAGGAAGCTAGGGCGATAATGCACTTCAACCTCCACACCCTTATACGATGGGAACTCGATGTGGTGATAGCACGCCTTTTCATAAGGCGAGATAGAGCGGACAAAGGAGATAACCCGATTATCTCCACCTTCCACCCAGATATCAATATCACCAGGCGTACGGGAATAAGGATTCGGATACATCAATGCATTCCCCTGCCCTTTCAGGATACAGGTTCTGAATCCCTTTTTCCGGAACCACTCAGAAACCTGGATGACAGCATCGTTCAACCGAACATTCGCTTTCTCCAACATCTGGCTTTCCGCCATCCATTGGAGCAGTAACTCCTTCTCTATCCCTACATATTCAGCAGGTAGCTTCTTGATACCATCAAAGAGAACACCCACCAGGCATTGCTTCTTGGCGATAGCATATAGCTCCTTCCAATCCGCCTCCTTTAAGGAAGAAGGAATCTCAGAGTCCGAGCCAATTCTTTTAATCTATTACTCCACCATCATGCATTTGCTTGATGGTGTCTTGTTTCAATTTCATCAATGGTTCTTTGTGTATGTCATTTTCCTTTAGGGAAATTTCATCAGATAGATAAGCTAAGATATCACTCGGGGATGGCTTTAGACCGAAAGCTTCAGACATGTATTTGACTACAGAATCGTTCAACTTATAACCCTTAGCATAAAGCTTAGAAACCTTGTCTTTATACCCAGCATACAAGTTATTGATGTGGAACATTTCTTCATGTGCCTTACTCTCCTTGGTTACATTTGCCTCTTTCCCTCTGAACTGAATATCCTCACATTCAGGATAAGGACCATCCAAATTCTTAACTTTTGGCACGAAACGAAAAGGACTCAAATCCTTATGTTGTTCACTATTCACATAAAGACCAAAATCACAGTCTTGTGTCAATTTATGTCCATTACAAACATCACACGATGGCTGCAAGTTATAAAAGCATGTACCAAGAAATGGGTATAAGCTTTGAGGCAGGTAATGATCCATCTGATAAAACACCTCTCCATTCTTCGACATCGTAGGAATTGCATTACAATATACACATGTTTTCAATCCCATCTGTTGATGAATCCCTCCTAGTATTACCCTGGCTTCGGCATATTGAAGACAAATGATGATTCGCTCATAAAGTTTTCCTTTAAAAACTTTCTTCTTCGTCTTCCTATATGCCACCTCAGTCGTCAACATATTTGGCTCACGTTTCAGCACCTCGTTATACTTATCTATATATTGTTTCCACTCTATAGGCTCCAATGTCAAGACCTTAGGATAGTCAGCTATCAATAAATCGATGTAATCCGTTATTGCACTTTTATCATTCCAATCATTGTTAACAGCAACGAATGTCCCAAGTTCCGCCAGTTTTTCCTCCACGTCAGCACATGTAGCCATTACTCGTTGACTATAAACAAGAGCAAAGCTTCTTACAGTATCATCTATCTCAATCTTTACCATTTCTCTTCCTCCTATCCTCATATAGTTGTTGCAACTGCATTTTTAAGAAAGGATCGCCTATCAATTCCATCAGCAAATGATATTCCGCTTCACTATCATCCAGGAAATAACCGCCAGGAAGCAAACGCTCTATTAGGTGCTTAATTTTCTTTCTGGCAAATTCTCCCACAAAACCCTGTTTGAGAAAGAAACTCTGATAGAGAATGTCGCAGATATTAGCAGCAAAAGGATTCTTGATGCCTTCAGGCATTACCATCTTTCCATCCTCCAGATAAAGGATATTACTCTGAGGAATATCAGAGAGGATGAATGGAGAGTGAGTAGCTATCAGGATATTGAAAGATGCATTTCTGTTCATGAACAATCGCTTGATATAGCCCAGAAGTTCATAGACAAATCGCCTTTGGAACTCAGGGTGAAAACAAATCTCTACCTCATCAAGTATCAGGTTGATGTTTCTATATCTTACCCGATGCGATTCCTGTATGCTCAATAGGTTCAATACATGATAGATATATGTGCTGAAAGTATAGAGGTATTGCCTCTCACCAGCACTCATCTGCTCAATCGGAATAGGAGTATCATTCACTCGTTCACCATTTTCAAACCTATTCATTAAGATTTCTATTTGGAAGAACGAAGGAGGCAAATATTCCTGGATATCTCTCATACTCCTCAAATCTTTACCCTCATCAACACACAGAAAATATTCTCGGTGAGAAATTTTACTGGTCAAGAATTTCTGAGAATCGATAGTCCCTTTCTTCAATGCATTCAAGAAATGTAGGGTCTGTCTTATCTTAAGAGAAATATGCGACTTGTCCCTCTTGATGGTCTTCACCAACTTGTATATCAATTCCATCGTATCAGGTTCTACTCCTTGAGTAAACTTATCCAGCTCCCCCAAGCTAGAAAACTCCTCATAAGCTGGATAACTATTGGCTATTGCAAAGGTCTTGTAGATAAGATACATGGCGGCAGTTTTTTGCAGGGTATCATCGAAATTCAAGCCATCCATAACTCCATAACATTTTAATATCTCTGTACCGATATCGTTATGTTGTAGTGGCGAACACTTATAGCCATCATAGACTTTAAACTTCACCTGATATTTCTCCACATACTTTTTTTCAAGAGAACTTGAATCAAAAGTATAGAGAATATCATCCAGGTCATAATCCTCCATGAAACGCCTATAGTGTTTCTGGGCATAAATTAAGATGGCAGATAGTCTGTAAAGAGTAAGATGATGCTCCTTGTTCAGGTCAAAGACACCTTCGTCACGATAAGGATTCAATACGATAGGAGTCATATATCCATCATTCTTATGAAACAAGCTATCCATCCAGACATGACCTTCTGCCTGAGTTTCAGCCATAGCATCATTCAGGGTATCTTTCAGAATCAAGCAGCGTTCCCTTTTATAATCATTGGCGTTAAAAGCCTGCAAGCTATAATTGGTAACTATCGTATAGAAGAAGTTTTCCTTAGCCCATTTCACGAAATCAGCCATCAATACCTTCTCTGAACTTACCATCCCGTCCTTGATAGCAGTCAAGGTAACAAAAGCCTCTTTGCCCATTTGAAATTCAACCTTATCTCCCAGGCAAGAGATTCTGGCAAGCTGTCCGTTAACTACATAATAGAGTTCGGCATACAAGTCCTTGACATAATAGAGGTCATCTGCCGTTTTACGACGTTTTCCTCTATTCAGCAAACAACTCAGGTTGTTGATTACTCTATAGATGATTTCGAACAAGGAAGACTTACCGCTACCATTCACCCCCACAATAGCCTCCACATTGATGCGGCTGCCATAGAATCCTTCCAATGGGTTCCTGTCTCTGAGAGCAACCTTGTTGCGATTAATCTCGCAGCGCCCATTGAGTTTATAGAACTCATCTCGCAGCCCCTTTTTCAAATTAGGAGAACAATTGGGGAGAACGTGAATCACAGAAAGAGAAAATTCCTTTGGAGTTCTTTTATATTTTGATTCCATAAGATATCCATATATTTAAATTCCATAGTCTCAAAGCTTTGGATGCAACCATCCAACCACTATAGCAAATGTTTGATAATTATACTTTTACAATCTTCTCATACCACCCTACCATGGTCTTAGCCTTTTCATCCCAAGATAATTCTATCTGTCTCCGCTTGCAGTTTTCAGACATTTGTTTCAACAAATCTCTGTTACCTTCAAATTCATTCAAGATAGTTGCGAAGGATTGAGAGGACTTAGAAGGATTGGTCAAAAGAATCTTCTTGCCTACTTTATCATTTACAGCATCACCTTGTCCACAAGTATCAAAGCAAACAATAGGAAGATTATTACCTATTGCCTCTAAAACAACATGCGGTGTTCCTTCGGCAACACTTGTAAAGAAGAATACATCTGAATTCTGCATGATACTTTGCACTTCATCATGACTTACAGCTCCATGCCAAATACATTTGTCTTTAATACCTAAGGCATTTGCCCACTGTTTATATGGTTCAGCATCACTACCTCCAACAATATGAAGTCGAATATTTTCATTACCTGTAATAGCAAAGCTATACCTAACTGCTTTCTGAAGTCCAGTTTGCCTACCCAAAGTACATCAAACGTTTCTTTCTGTGACTTATCAATCAAAGGATGTTCCTGTACATAGCAACCTGTCTCATTCAACAAAGGAGAATCGATAGCCATATATTTTTTAAAAGACTCTTTAGAGTTCGAAGATGCCGAAAAGATAACGGATGCCTGGCTGGCCGCTTGACGAACACGTGTAGAGTATTTTAACTGCCACACAGTCAATTACTCACCCAGTTCCATTGCCATCCCAGGCTCACTTCCCATCCCAGGCGAGCAAGCGTAAGCATTGATTAAAATCTTAAGCATGATTTAATATTGCAAAATAATAAAAACATATAACAAAAACATCACCTTATCAATACTGCATTCCAGATAATAGGAATTTGTGTTCCTATCCACTTAATGATGTCATCAGCATTGTTGATTAAATATGGCAACACAACAATAAGGGCAATGTTCCATACATATTTCAAGACCTTGACTCCATACAATTTGTCCAGTTTCTCAATATTATCAAAAGCCTTGTCATCATTCTGCAAGAGCAACTTTTCTCTTTCAACCTTTTTGGCTCTATAAAAAGCTTTCAAAGATGATATATACAGTTTTGCACTCCATCTGGCATGATTTACCCTCATTATAAACAACAGAGATACAATAAACCAAACCCACCCATTGGCGAACTTAAAACAGAGCCACAAGACAATGAGAATCAAGCCTTCATTATAAACGAACGTCTTAAAAAGAAAGTTGTGAATCTTGGCAAGTCCACCATTATGGTCAGGGTTATACAAATCGATTTTTAACTTTTGCTGCTTTAATGCCTCAAAAACAGGAAAATACAAAACAGTCATGTTGTATACATAAAGTAGCGACGCCACCATCATCACCCCACTTAGCATAAATGCAAAAGAACATATATGAAAAGACGAGTTAGAAAAGTAGTTATATACAACTAACAAACTGATTCCTATCAAGCCGCCCAAAACAGAACACTTATAAGAACCAGCTTTTAGGTTTCTGTCCTTTACATATTTTATCTGACTTAGCATATTGATATTGCCAGTAGCATTTTCGAACAAGCTCAAATTGTAAGCCCTTTGAGCAAAGTAATTGTAAAATGAAGCCAGTCTTATTCCGCTCCAAAGAACCAACATCAACAACAAGAGATAAGGCAATACCTGTTTATACAAACAAACCGTTTCCTGATAAGTCATTCCAAAGAACTCTTCGGTCCAGGGCTGTGCCAGACGCAGCAACAGATAAGACAATAAAACGCAGAATATAGAGATAAGGAATGGAACAACCGATATCAATTCTTGCTTGGAAAGCAAGTAAAATTCAACAGGTTTAATCTTCACATCATCTACATTTTGTACATTCACAATCCTCTTGAACATTGCAATATTTTCATTGGCAGAAATATCGAAATCTTCAATCACCCGAGAACATCGTTCCTTGTCATGCTTGTCAAAACAACGCAAAGCAAGCAAGAACACATGTTCAAGTGGAAAATGTTCGTACCGTATCATAGGATAATCAAAAGCATGATGAATAACATTGTCTCTAAAAGCCAATGCCTTTTGCTTCCAAGAACCTTTTCCTTCATATACCGCAATAACATTATCACTTATTTCCCTGCATTTATCATCGGTCAAATAAAAGTCATAATGCTCCTTGCACATATAGTTTCTATATATGCGATGATTGCACCCGGGAATGTTGCAATGTTCTTTGTTGTATTTCATATACTTCTCGCCTTTGTATATTGGGGAAACTATTGAAAATTGAATCGTTTAAATCTCATCTAACTTTTTCAAATGATACTGTGGTTCACAATTATGTTCAGACTTTATCAACTTTTCTACATTCAAATTTTCCAGCAGATTATACTTTATCAGCATAGCTTTCATTTTCGGAAAACAAAAGCTATTGTAAAATATTACCAGTAATTCCTCAATAGACATTTGCGCTTGCACAAACTGCGCATATTCCAAATATTTGTTTTTCACAGATTGCTGTTCATCATTCCTTACCATATTTAGTTCCCTTGTTTCATTCAACTCTATGAATTTTAGAATTCGATATAAGTGGCGAAAGTAATGACCACTATTAATTCTACGTGAAAAATATTTTTTATAAACAAATTGTATCTTATTTTCAACACTTTTTGATTTATATTGTAGAAATTCTGTTTGTGAAATTTTATATAAATCATTAAAATAAGCAGCCAAGGCGGTATTCTTACCCTCAAGAATAGACTCTTCGTTTTCTAATTTCAGCTCATGAGGTAAATTTTCTCCATAATACAAATTGTCAGCTATCTGCTCCATCATATCACCAACTGCTTCAGAATCGTACTCTTTATGAAACTCTTTACTATCTAAAGATTTAAATAAAATTTTCAATTCATAAACTGCCATTTTAAAAAATTCATAACCTCTAACATTGGTGTGAATCTCCTTTGTCACATCATTTTTTGCAAGCCCATGAAAGTCAATGTATAAAGAACTCGTAATCTCCCTTTGTTCATTCAATAAGTTGAATAAAGTATTTTCAAATCTCTCATCTTGCATAAAACGGATTTGCTTATCATTTGATTTTTTCTGTTCTATAAGCGTCCAAATAAGTAAAAAGATGCTTATCAAACCTACAATCGGAGCGGTTGTACCTCCTATAGTATCACCCACGGCTCCAGTATCTTGGTTAAAAGAAAAGAATTTGCACAAAGAATTCATACACAAAACACTAGGAGCAAAGAATACAACCAAAAGCACAACTATTATTAAAAGCCAATATTTCACTTTCATAATCTTTCTATTTACACCACCTCAGCATTTCCATAAAGCCTCACATCAACCTGATGTTGTCCAAACAAATCAAAATCGTACTCTATGATACCATAGCTATTTACATCATCAGAAGTACCTGTAGAATGTAAGTATAAACTTCTCTTCTTATATAGTTTTAATACTTCATCATGAGGCAATCCTTGTGACTTATAAGTTGTAGTACAACTAATTAACTTATCTTCAGGCAATAAATCCAAAAGATTAGCAGATCCTTTAGATGAATGATGAGGAATTTTAATAAAAGTTGCTTTCCTAAAATAATCTGGATAGATATGATTGATGGTTCTATCTTCTATATCACTGCAATAATGAAAGAAATAGCTATCGCCTATGTCTAAGCATAATGATATAGAGAAATCATTTTTATGAATGTATTGTTGATTTTCCTTGTAATTGTGCCTTGCTTCAGCAATGTATTCTGCATGAGGAGATAATGCGTAAAGCCGTACATGAAGTTTATCATCCAACAAAGAACAAAGATCAAAGCTTGTAACTTGCGAAAGCCCTTCCTCATTACAACTTATAGGTTTAAATGCCTTATGCAATCGAGAATTATGGGCAAAAATCGAATCAATAATTTGCTTATCACCCTCATTATACTTTACGCAATCTTCATCTCTCCCCTCTATGCCATAAGGAACTAAGATATAGCTTCTGTCATCACAAAAATTTTCTATTAAGGTATCAACGCCTACCGAATGGTCTTTGTCGGGATGGCTCCAACACAACAAGTCTATATGCACTACATGAAACTTATCAAGCAGTTCCTTAGTCTTGTTCACGTCACCTTTAGCATAGCAATCTACAACCATTGTGTAGAAAACATGCTCATGCTCATCCATAAACAATGTCACAATACTTTCACCTTGGTCTGAATAGCCTATGACAAATATTCGCAGGCGAACATTCTTATAATCTTCAATATTGAACTTTCGCATCGCCACATGTACGAATTGTCAAATCGTGAAAAGAGGAAACTTTCTTTTTTATCGCTGTTGAAGAAGAATAACGAACATGTGACAACCGAATTGGCTCTACTGGCTTTTCGACAACAGAATAAAGACAATCCTTAGCTCTTCTATTACTTTCAGGCTTCACGCTTTTATCATCAAAGATTAAATCAAAAATATCATTCTTGTCCATTTTTCAAATTTTTAATCAGAAAATCTTTATTTACAGAATATTTAAACAGCTTGAACAAGCAATTATTTATTCTTTTCATCACTTCTTCTATGCTTTCAGGAAATTGCAGTTTTTCTTGCATAATGATTTCATTATCTACATAGCCATCAATATCCATCAAAACTTGATACAAGGTATTTTGACTAGTATCAACAACTTCACGACACATGCGCCCATAATTCACTTTTATTTTAAAAGCTCTATCAATAAACGAATCAGAATAGTTTATCTCATGTGCTGTAGAAACAGGCTCGTCAATGATATTTCCAAAAAACAAATCTGGGTTAAAGACTTTACCTATATCTTCGACAGATTTAAATACGCAACCTCCGATTTTTCTTATTCCCAACCTTGCAACTTTCAAATATGTACAGTAAGATTTCAGTTTCAACATATACATACATAAATATTGCAAGTAATCGTCTATCATCGAATAGTTCTGACAGCTGATTGTGAATGTTGTGAAATATGACGTAATATCCATAACTACATCATCTTCATGCCCTTCAAACTGTGGAGAAGAAAAACGATGAATCGTTTCCTTTTTCAATTCATCCAAAGGAATAGCCAAAGTATCAGCCACATCCTTTAAATTAGAGAAACGAAATGTAGCCTTATTCATGGATCCTCCCTTGTCATAATCACCAAATTTTCCACACAAGTCCCCATCTTTCATGAATTGTTCTATCCATTCCGTGATGGATGGAATACCAGTATAATCTATTCGTATAATGATTTTTTTCAACAAGTCACTGCGTACTTGTTGTCTTGTGATAGATAAAGCATCCATATTACTTAATTTTAGTTAGAATATATTCACTCAATTCTAAAATACGTTCAGATTTAATGACATATCCCAAATTGTTTGGTATAGAAGATAAAGCATAAGGTGTCTGAGTTGCATCGGGTACTGTCTTAACACAAATTTCTCCTTCTATTGTCTGTTGTGGTCCGCCATAAAGCAATCCTAAAAGATATATACGATTAATACCAAATTGGATTCCACCGAATTTATCTTTGACATTCCCTATATTACATATTAGTACAGGTGAACCACTTGAGCCAGGGAAACACGCAGCATCTATAACAAACTCTTTCTTGCCATTGAAATCAAGCCACGCAGGTGTCGCTGTAATTCCTTTTCTTACCAAAGGAATATTATTCACTTCATCCCAAAGAGCATTAGGATATCCTATCATGATAATATCCTCCACGGAATCTAATTCTTTCAACTGAGCAACTGTCGGAATTAAACTCTTGTCAAAATGCTGATGAAACAATTTTAAATCAGCTCCTTCCATTTGCCTCAATAAAGGTTGAAAAGCTATAGCACACAAATCAACAGATGAATCTGGATGATAAAAAACCAAACCAGAATTTATATCAAACCTAAACTTATATGGCTCACCATAAATAGGATTACCACTTTCATCTGCTCGTGAAAAGTTAATCTGAGCATGAGGCATACCATGCAAAACATGTTTATTTGTTAAGACAACTGGTATTGTACCCTTATCGACTAAAATGTCATAAAAGAATCCCGTACCATATTGTTTACAACCAGCATCATCAAAAGCCATGATTCTTGTTGTTGAAAATTCAAGCTTTTCAAATAAAGATAGTTGTTGAGTCATAGTATAAATATTACAGCATATGCATTCCTTAGGTTCCTCAAATCTCAGTTTTGTCACTGTGATTCAAGTACTTAGCGAATTTCACATTACAATATTTCATACTTTTTATCCTCATCTCTAACAAAAGAGTGAGATTCATGATGCAAAAATAGATATAAATTATGAATTTCGCAAGTTTTTTATATCTTTTAACAGTAAGTTGAATTTCATACCTACTTTACTTTCACAAACTTACACTCCACGCTGCATGCCATTGCTATCAAACCTTCTATCAACACTATGAAGCGCTTGTCCTTCGCCCCCTTCACTCGCTGGTAATAACCAGAGATGCCAGCAAGTGGGCCATCGCCGATGACCACCCTTGCATTCTTCCGAAGCTGCCCCATCGTCTGGGGAGTGAGAAACTCGGGCTCGTCATAACCGTCCGACTCGTAAAGACGGATGAAGTCATCCATCTGTCTCTGTGGCACAACTATCGGAGACAAGGGATTTAGAATGAACTGCAGGATGTCCAGCCCCTTCTTCACTTTCATGATGCCATTGTAGCTGTCATGCACGAAGATAAAGTTGTGGATAGCCGGCTCCTCCCACGTCACGATTTCACCATCCCGAATCTCCTGCATTTTCTTCATCGGGATAAAATTCTCTATATGGTGAGCATCCAAGAGTGCCTTGGCCTTCATCTCCCGTCGAAAAGGAGAACTCATCGCATACCACAAGATTTCATTGGGATCACAAGATAACCTCATACCGTCTTTTGTTTGTTTTCAAACAGCTTACTTCTCTTTAATAGCAGAGAGTAAAGTAAGTTCTTTATTTTCCTTGCCAACCTATCGTTATTTATTTTGACGAAAGTAGCAAAGGCAGTATTCACACCCTCATACAGCGGTTGGAAATGAGAATTGGTGATGAAGATAGCAGCCATACACTTCATCATATCCAATGAATATAAACACTTCTTACTTAAATCGTTCATAGATATCTTCCATTTTTTTATTTATACAATCAATATTTAAGGTAGTATGAGCCAACTCTAATGAAGCTTGAGCTATTTTTTCACGCAGAAAGTCATCACTAATCATTTTCTTTAATTGGCTTGACAACATATCTACATCACCCACAGGGAACACCAATGCATTCTCACCATCAATTACAATGTCAGGCAATCCACCTACAGGAGTAACCACACAAGGTATGCCATAGGCCCAGGCGTCAAGTACGCCCATTGGGAAGCCCTCACCATCGCTGGCAAGACATCAGCTCCTCTATGCCATATTCTTTTGCAATAGCTTTCGCCTTTTCTATTTCACCATTTCCTGCAAATACAACTTTCCATTCAGGATAAAAAGCAGCTATTTTAGCAAATCCACGAATCAAGTCAGCATATCCTTTCCGAGGTATCACAGTTCCTGCAAACAATATTTCTTTTTGCTTTAACTCTGGCTTAGGTTCTATCATTGGACAAGGATTATACAAGACTTCGATATGCTCTGTCAATCCCAATGCATCCTTTATCCATCTGCGCCATTGCTCAGACAAAACCAACACAAGATCATCTTTCTCCTTGCAGACAGAGTCGTAGCTACAGTATATGCACTATATCATACCATGGCAGCAACACCAGATATTCAATGCATGATGAACGTAGATAAACATGCTTATCGCATTTCTTCATAGCACCTTTATAAAAGAATGCCAGAAATTTATCATAAGCCCAAGGAATTAAAAGACTTATTTTTGCCCCTTAGAATAGAATTTATTCATGTTCATAATAAACTTAAAATTGAAATCATAATTCGTTTTTTACAAATATAGCAACTCAATTTTTCACAACATTACTACATTATTTTTCAAAAAAATACTGCGATACTTTTTCTGAGGCATAGTAAAGATGCATAAGTTCTAAAAAATGAATTGTCAAAGCATGAATTGGCTCCATGTAATCATGACTTTACTAAATCTTTAATCTCTGACATCAACTTTAGATAAGTTTTTTCCTGTTCCGTTTCGCTCATATCAGATAATGTTTTTTGTGTATCATTTACAGCCTGAAACTCTGCCAAGTCAGAATCCAAGAACATACTTGGTTTAATCAATATACTCATTATTTTCGTATTAGCTGACGCAGCCTTATGTAATATTGGTGGTAATTCGTTATTTTGGATGAAATCAGAGGCAAGAAAATCTGTAGAAACTAAAAGAATAGCAATATCTGCCTCTCTTAAAGCTCTCTCTATTTCTTCTTTCCATCGCTGACCAGTTTTTATTCTTTGGTCAGACCAAACATCAATCCCACCTACATAGTTTTTCAACACTTTCAAATGAATCATCAATCTGTCGCAATACACCTTGTCAGTATGTGCATAACTAATAAATATTTTATGTTTTTTCATTTCCATCTTCTTCTCTTCTATTTCCTTTTCCATAAAATTTATATTTAAGTTTGCCAATGGAGCGTCATGTAATACTTCCGCTTTTTCATCTATTTTCACTTCTGCTACATTTTGAGTTATAGGATTATCAGTAAGATCAATTCTTTTAAACTTTGCCATTAAATTATCATCCACATTCACGATATTGTTCTTACTCAATATAAGAGTTTCAATTTGTGATGTTGCAATTTGTTTAGGCAATTTTTTGATTTGATTACCATGAAGATTTAAAATTCTAAGCTTAGGCAATTGAAATACTGCACTTTGCAAATTCTTGATTTGATTAAATGCCAAGTCCAGGGTTCTAAGCTTACGTAATTTTAATATTTCTTTCGGAATTATCTCTATTCTATTCTTACTCAAATCCAACTTTTCTAAATTAGTATATTGATACACATTATCTGGTATAAACTTAAGATTTTTACCTGATAAGTTTAATTTGTGTACCTGTTTTATCGTTTTTCCTTTTATTTCTATTGGATATTCCATTTTTTTTTTGTAATTTTGCAGCCATAGTCGGACTATGGGGGTAGCGACTTAAAAAAGTGATGTTCAGTTTGAATCCCTGCGGGGAGGCAAACTGATTAATACCTTAAGGGGAGGCAAAACGAATGGGAAGAACCCGCAAGAATCTGGGAAGAGGTACTTCCTATGTTCTTGTTATGTTTTGAATCCGCTTTAATTCATCACAGCTTCGGCCTCCCATGATTTATTCACTAGTGAACCTGTGCCCTGCAAATATAAGGACACGTGAACATTTAAAGGTCGCTTCGTGCGACCTTTTCTTGTTATTGATAAGCTCAGACTCACGCATTTCCTTCGCCTCATTGTCACCGATTACAACCTCGGCGAACTTTGGCTTACTGTTTAATTGTTTCTTGCCTTGTACCATAATTTGAATAATTTAAAATAACGGTGCAGAGGTACAAAACTTTATCTAGGCGCACAATACGGCTTTCACCGAATACTTACTTTTCTATTGAAACTGGTGGAAGATATTTTTCCCAATCCATCATATTAGAAATTAGCCTCATTCTTTCATCAATCGTAGGTAGTTCTATTCGCTTGTTTGGCAAATATCTTGCATGTTCCAGAGAATCACCTAAAGCCCATAAACGATTTGACAAATATGATGGATTATCACTATGGCGTTCAATATCGTCTTTCGTGAGAAAAACATTGTGTTCAAATTCTTCACGCGATTTTGGCGTAGGCATGCCATATTTACTACTTGGCTTCATATATTTTATCGAAATGATCAGACACTAAGATATGGAAAACAGAACGAATGGATTCATCTATCGTATATAAATCCAGCCTGCCATTTGGAAGTTTTTTTGCTCTCTTCAAGGAATCCACTAAATGATTCAGCATACCTTGCGCAAACGAAATATGCTTATTTTCCATACACTCTTTTAAGAGATTTGAACCTCTCTCAAAATCCTCCCTATCTGAATATAAAGTTCCTAATTGCTTAGTCATACATATTAACTATTAATTACATTATACACATCACTAGCTCTCCTAATATCTACTTTACCATAGAGTACATTATTAAGTATATCTTCCATAGTTCTAGCACATCTACCCTTAAATATTTGTCCCAAATAGAAACTCCTATGGACATACCTATCAGATTGGAATAATCTATCTAATGTACCATCTCCTTGCAGTCGATGCACTGCATCCAAATATGGTTTCGCGAACTCTTTTCCCCCAGTAACTTGCCAATAATTAAGTGCATCAATTTTAGTACTGACAAACATTTTATCGTCATTCTCAAAGAGAACATCGCTTCTATCCGGCAAACTTTCTGGGATAACATGTTGCAGTTCTTCCAACATACAACAATATCCACATTTGTCTGACAATAACAATGCTATTTCATAAAGATTCCACGATACCGAGAAATTACAAACACTTAACAATTTCTTCTTAATATCAATATCCTGAAAACTCTCTAGGACCAAAGAGGGAGCCATCATTGCAATATTTAATAAAACGCTAGAAGCCTCTGTATTTAATCCCACTTCACATGGATATAGAATTTCCTCTATCAAGCATTTAATTACTCTTGTATCATAAGTACTTAGCCATTTCAATACCCCACTTGCTCTTTTGGAAACACTATTATCTGGATGTACAAGAAACCAGATGAGAAAATGAATCATTTGCTCATCTTGATTGATTTCTTTATGAAAACCTTTCATCCAACTAAATTTACTATCTTGTTGTCTTGAAGGTTGAACATTGATGTTATAATGGCTAGAAATCACATCATATAGCTTACATCTATCAAAATCCGGCATATTGATAAGTGGAGTAATAAATTCACTGAGCGAGAACCAATAAGTACCAACTGGTGAAATTATGCTCTTTCTCATATTGTCTAAAAGCACCTTGCTTGAAGGAAGTAAGCCAAGCCTCTCTTGTAGACTTTCTCGCTTTTCCGATGTTTTTTCTTCCGACTCAGTTCGCTCCCATTTATAATTATGCTTTCTCAAATTTTGTTTCAAAGCATCAAAGAACTCTTTAGAAGTTGTTGTTTCTTCGAAATCTTTTAGATACTCACCTTTTTTATTATCATAGTCAGAGACTATATACTCAGCCATTCTTGGAGCTAGTATTTCTATAGACTTTTCCATCCCCAACTCTACTATAATTTCAGAGTGAAGGCTAGCGTATTGATTATCATTGTGTAGCTTATCCCAGTTTTCCCAAAACAGTTCACTAATGGCATATCTTATGTAAGGTGATATCGCTTTACATTCTCTCAATAACTGGCATATAGCACTAGCCTCTATTAAATGATTGGCACCAAGATCATACCCATCACCTAATTTAGGCATGTCAACCTTCCATTCCTCAGCATTACAGATAATACTTTCTGGTGAAGGCAAAGTTTCAAACATATAATAACCAATTGCATCTGATAAAGAAGAAGTCTTGGCGATTGTTGCCACAAACTCGTTTTTTTCTTGCTGAACATATCGCTGAAACGTCATTTCACCAGACGCTTCTTCAAAAATCGCAGCCATATGAGCAACTTGAACAGCATCTAACGGTATGTCAGATTTGCGAAATTCATTAATTAAGTCCAGTTGGGCCTCTTTATACCAATCTGGTCCCATAGAACTTTTCAACACTTCCGCATAAGTAGTTTGAACTTTCAATGTTTCCCCCCACCTAGCATATTCGCAACATAACTGAAGCAAATAGTTACAACGTTCCCATCTGTTCATAACTGCATAAAGAATGAACTTGACAGCTTCATCTGCAAAGAAAAGAGCTTGCATCCGCATATTCTTTTCTCCCAAGATTTTAGCCATTCCAATAAGAGTATCACAATAGCCTTCTCTATACAAACACAATTGATTAGACATTCTGCTCTTGACATGTTCCATTAGATCATCTATCCTATCAGCAAAAAAATCACCATATATTTCCGCCAATTTTGTATACAAGAACGGTATTAACTTCTCAGGCAAAAGATAACTTCGTTTCCAATTGATTCTTTCCTCAAAAGAAAAATCAAGACAATCAAGGATATCTTTAAATTTTACATAGATTGAGGAAAGGTCATCACCATCCGTACGCATTCTTAGCAAACCATGAATGTAAGCAGTACGAGCAACCAACATCTCTATATACTTTTCCCAAGACCCATCATCTTTATAATTTCTATTCAATTCCGGGAGTGAAAAATCGTCATCTTCATATGCCTTATAAAAGCTTTGTATGTAGTATTCAAATACAGAATTTACTTCAACATCAACTCCATTAGCATTCCTAAAAGAAAATGGCAAGAGTTCTGGTTTATATTTTTCCAATAATTTCTTTATCACACATGCTTGTATAGGTTTACCGATAAGTACTGCTAATATTTTTTTGATATCCTCATTTGAAAATGCGAAATCATGCTGTAATAAAACATCTTCTAACTTCTTTAAGCAAAAATTAAAAGACTCATTATACCCTATTTTATGAAGTTCAGAATCTTTCACTTCATATAAGTGTATCACGTTTATTAAAAGCATAACAATTCTTTCATCCCAATTAGTATCTAACCTCTTAAGACGTTTATCAAAGTCCACAATTTTGCCAGACCTTACGTGATTAGAGAGTTGATAAGCTATAATTTCGCTTCTAATTGAGCTAATCATCTCATTAGTTTGTTCTTCTGTATCCGCCTTCAAATAATTAAGAGTATGAGTCAAATAGCCAACCAAATCTTTTTGATTCTCAACACCCGCCAAAACACCTTCAACTATCAAAAAGCCTTTAGCTACAAATACATATGTATCTATATACTTTTGGGATTTATCCTCAAGAATCTGACGAATTTTTGCTTCAATTGATTCTGCTAAATCAAGAGCCTGCTCTTTATAATTCAATTCAAACATAATACGAAGGTAGGACATAGCTCTTGGAAGATCTACCAAAAGTCTATTATCTCTTACAATATATTTCATTGCCACATCAGGTTTTCCTCGTAATAAACTCAAATCAATAAAAGCATCCACATGGTCCACCATTATAGAATCACAACGATTCTCGATGCGGTGAGCTAGCAACATCAACCTAATTACCTCTATTGGCAGCCCATTATCTACAGCAAGAGCCAAACATTCCTTAATATCATGCATTATCAAATCTGGAGAAACATCATGCATAGCACATAAGTCTGCCCATTCTTGATTACACATTTCCAATCCTTTCATCACATCGCTACCATTTACCAAATGATGGAGAGTGTTTTCTATTGAATAAGGCAAATCTTTATGTGCCAAACAATATTTTCCAATCTGATCATTTGTAAAGCCTATTATCGAACCCAATTTATGAGTAACAAAAAGCCTGAATGAACTATGATAAATCTCATATCGCTCTGCATCCTTTTCTTTCAACAAATGTCTGAACTCTCTAATAGATTGCTTAAAATCATATGGGTTTGGGGACACCATCATGTTAAGTAGTTGTGATTCCAATACAGAGCCACGAATTTGAGACAATAAAGCCAACACTTCAAAAGCGCATCCTTTTGGATTTGCTTTTTTCCAAATTGATTCATAATAAGCGGTAATATCTCCACCTATGGTAGGTAAACTATCCAACCATTCCTCCAATTCAACTTCTTTCGTCTTTTCATCAAAAGATTCCGCCATATAGCGGCATAGATAATTCATATACAGAGGATGACCTTGTGTCTTATGAGCTACGGCTTGAATAAATGGAAATGTTTTCTCCCATTCACCGCTATTCGCCTTTATATAGGATTCACATGCTTGCATATTTAGGGGAGTTACCTCAATTTTAAATTCATCATGCAACTTTCCTATAATAGTGGCAGGAAGTATATCTTCACTAATACATGACAAAACTACTTTTATATTGCTTGGCAAACTCTCTGGCAGCAAGGATAGAATGTCATCTATACGATTATCCCTATCAGTTACCAATTCATCTAAGCCATCAATAATGATAACGCCAGATTTATCGTCAACAGAAAGGATATTGCTCATGTATCTAAACCAGTCTGAGACACTTTTTCTTTTTTCTTCTGGTGTCATTTTTTTTACATCTACACAAGATGTAGCAACAAACACAGTCTCTATCCAATCTACGAAGTATCCTTCCGAGCATCTGATAGCCCGACTCATGTCATCATTAGGCACCTTAAAAAAGAATCTGCCAAGAATTTTTACCCTATCAGTTCTTGATTCGAAACCACCTGCAACAGTTGTCTTGCCACATCCTGGTGAACCATAAAGCAAAATCCAATGAGACTTGTCATTAGAAAGAACAGTATCAAGTGACTCAAACACAGAATAATTAGGTTGAGATTTTTCTACATCTTTTCCTATAGAAGCAGGTATAGAATTAATACTTTCTTCCTTCTCTATTTTTATTTCTGTCAAAACAGAACTAATTATTTCTACACTGACAAAAGACAAATGGTTTCCTGTTTGTTCAATAACGATTCCTACTACCTTGTCTCTTATTAGAATAGGAGCACCTGACATTCCTTGATAATCATATAGATCACTAATGTCTTTCGGACAGAGCTGGTAATTAGCAGGTTTACCATAAACCTTTTGGTTTATTTTTCCATAAAGCCTTAACCCACCATCACTATTTTTATCAGGATATCCAAACGACTCTACATCTTCATCAATTCTTAGATGGTGTGCTTGTAAGCCATAAAAGTCTTTTTCTGAACGTGCCGATACTTTTAATATTGAAATATCAAATTCTTCAATATTCCGTATAACTTCAAAATGCAGGTCACCATCAGTTGAATCCTTTACTATATTTTCGGCATCATCAGAATAGCATGCCACTGTATGATATGCAGTTAATAGAAGGTCAGGAGCTACATAGAATGCAGTTCCAACTTCCTTTCCACAAACAATCCGAACAATTAATCTTCCTTCCATATTTTCAAATAGTTATCGTTATACCTTGTTCTCCTACTGGAGTAATAATCTCAAATTCAAAATCATCATGATAGCTTTGAGCAGTCAATTCTCTAGATAATTCTATATTATAGTTAAAATACAACCTTGGTTCATGATTATTACCATTGGCAATAATATGAGCCAATGTTGGCAAATCTGGATGATTATATTTATCTCCATTAGTAGAGATCAACCAATTTTTACACCTAACCAACTTCAACAATTCTGGAGAATTATTATTATAGCTACCATGATGTGATAACTTAACTGCATCAAACCAGAAAGGCGCATTTCCTTTGCCATACAATTCCATCAATGAATCTACTATTGTTTCTGCATGAGCATCTCCTAAAAACAATACTCTTTTTTCATCTACCTCCAATACAAAAGCAATAGAACTTCCATTTGTAGCAGAATCGTCCGGTTCATATATTTCCTCCATCATCTTAATCAAGTCATAACTCTTAGATACATTTCTTTCATGATAATGAAAACCAGGTTTATCTTTGCTCAAAGAATACTCAAATGCATCATCCCAAAATTCTTCACTATGAGCTTTTGAAAGTAAACCATCTATGATTAGCTTTTTCTTCCAAAAAGATTCCACATTACTAATATCGTCACTGTTTGGAGATAGAATATGAATTGTAGCCTTTCCAAAAGAAAAAGAATATAATCCTTTTATTGTTGCACCGCTCAAAGGAACGTTCCAAGGAATTCCTTTTCTTGCTATTAATGTTGACAACGTACATCCCTGCCTAGCACTAATTTTCTTAGATTCTGCCAATTGTACCGCCTTGCAAATATTGTCATGCACAAAATGTTCCCCGTTGGCAGAAACCTTAACAACAGACTGAATATGCCGATATCCATTGTACCAAATTTCTCCTATTGATATAGGAAGAGCCTCTTCTTCAAGTAACTTGATAATACCAGAAATATGATCAGCATCAATATGTGTAACTACTATAACATCAATTGCACCACCATTTTCAGAAATTTCTTTTAGTTTTGGCAACAAATAGTCCTTATATGTATCAACATACCCACCATCTATTAAAAAGTAGTGGGATGGAACATACTCTACAAGAACACTATCACCATTCAAGGCAGGTAACAAGTCAATTTTCATATACAAAATTACAACGTAACATTCATTCTCTGCAAGAATTCATGAGGAGGCATGACTGAAATGTCAGAGAAAGGGAAATCCTTAACGTTCCTCGTCACAAAAGCCATCACGGTGCATCCAGAAGTCAAGAGCCACATTTGTATCAAGAAATACCTTCATCATTTATACTTCTCCAACAAATAGTCTAACTTCTCGTCGTTTTCATCTTCTATTCCAGCAAGGCATCCACCTAATTTCTCCAAATGAGCAGGAAGTGTCAATGAAGGCAGCTTACGAGAGGTTGGCACCTGAAACCTTAGCAGATACTTTTCCACCATCTGTCCAATGCTAACATTATGCAACTTTGCATAAAGCTCAGCTCCACGATATATATTGCTATCTACACTAATCGTATTCATAATTGCATCTCCTATAATTAAGTTACACTTTTCCTGCTGCAAATTTATACTTTTATTTCGTAACCGCCAAACAAAAGGACTAAATCTTTGATTTTTTAGCAGAGATGAACTCATTTGTAGACCTCTACCACCTCCACAACCTATACTTTCTCCAAATCCAATGCGCCACTCTAGCCATGGGTTCACATATCACCTCCTCGGGATAAGAAGTGAGGAAACGGAGATTTCTCTTGAATCTACGCTGGGTTTTCCTCAGCTGATAGGACAACTTGCCCTTCTTTACCTCCAACTGTACCATTCTCTCATCATAATGGCCGAAATTGCCAGCTAGCATCATTTCGCTTAGCAGGAACTTACCATGCTTCTCGGAGGCAGGGCATATCAAGTATTCTTCCTTCATGGCGAAGATTTCTTGCAGCACATACATCAGGGCAGAGGCAAAACGAGACATACCGTAGGCTCTTATCTTCTGCATTAACTCAGCTTTAGACATCAATACATTTCCCTGAGAGGCAGCAGCCTGGCGATGATAATCCTTCAGCAGAACATAGAAATCCAATACTTGACGCAATCCTACCCCCTCTCATCCAAGAGATGGCGATAGATGTGATTCAATTGGAAGATGAGGTCATAATCCACCCTCATTTTTTGGATTTCTCCACAACCATCTATATTCGCCTTTACAAATTGAGCCTTTCGGAATATCTTTTGGAAAGCCCTATCTCTCCATGGTGCATTCAAGAAAGAAGGACGGAAGTGGATTTCTATCGGTACTCCATCTATCGGCTTTACCTCAACATGTAGATGGCATAAGGAAACCAAGATATGCTTTTCTTGGCAAAAATCAATGATGCTTTTCACAGGATGCTTCGTAGGTTTCTTCGGCCAAATCCAAGCATCTATATCGCCACAGGTTCTTAGCAAGCCTAGGGATGGATTGTCTGTCAAGCCAGCATAATAGGTATGATTGCCCTGCCCTTTCAAGATGCAGGCATCAAAGCCATTCTTCTCCAGTTCCTTCGTCAATCGAAGGCAAACATCCGTGGTCAGCATATTTCTGCGCTTGATATTCTCAGCTGCCAGCGTCCATTTGAAGACAAATGGTTTCGGTGGCCATTGCTCTTTAGGCAACTTATTGATGCCCTCAAACAAGATACCTACCAAGGCTTGTTTATGAGCCATATCCATGATTTCTCCCCATTCCTCAGAAGATAAAGAATGAGAAAACTGCTTTCTGATGTCTAAGGCTACTTCTAGTAATTGAAAAAAGTTATTCCGCATCATATTGTCAAAGTTTCTATTTTGCCAAGTATCATTTCTTCAACCCTTGATACACTCCTCCTACTTCATCAGCAATCCGGTCCCAATCATATTTGCTCATGTCGTAATCCACATGCTGCAATGGGGCCTCGATAATCTTTCCGAGCTTTTCCGAAAGTTCATCCACGTTGCCACAATGGAAATAATCATCCTTTGGTAAGCCAACCTCCAGATTTGCTGGAATATCGCTCACTACTACCTTTACACCATAGCTCATCGCCTCCAACAAGGCAATCGGCAAACCTTCGTGCGAAGATGGAAGACAATAGCAACGGCAATTCGTCAACAGCGAATGAAGCTTTCTGCCCTTGATAAATCCAGTAAGCACCACACCATTCTCCCTTGCCATCTGCTTCAATCCCAACGAATACTCATTCTCGAAGTCTGTATCACCAGCCAGCACCAGCTTGTAGCCTTGCTCTATCAACTTTTTATTCTTAACTATCAACTGTCTATACGCCTCCACCAGATGATGCAGGTTCTTCTCAGGCACAAATCTGCACATTCCCAGGATATACTTGCCTTTCTCTATCCCCAGTTCCTTGAAATATTCAGGATAGTCGCAGATTTCAGGCTCAGAAACGCCATTATATATAAGGTGTACATTCTTCGTCCTTCCATATTTACGGGCAATGAGGTTCTTGATGACATTAGAGATCACGATGACATCATCGGCAAACATGCAACCCATACGCTCACCCATCTTCAGGATTGTCTTGGCAGCAAATCCCCACTTATCCCTGTCATAGTCAGGACCATGATGTGTAAACACTACCTTCATGCCCAGCAGTTTGGCGTATGGAACCAGCAGCGCAGGACCGATGGCATGGATATGCAATACATCTGCGCCCAACTTCTTCGCCTCATTGATGGCACGGAAAGTATGGAAGATGGCCTCGAAACTCTTCTTCTTAGGAGAAGGAATCGTTACCAGTTTCACCCCCTTCCATTCATGCAAGTCATCCTTCACATAGTTCGAGCGACGGATCAGCGTTACGTCATACCCACGCTCCACCATTCTAGGGAACAATTCCTCACAATGCGTCTCCACGCCACCCATGATATTCGGGATACCACGAGTACCTGTTACAACTATTTTCATAAAAACTAGAGATTTTCAAAATAAGAGTATTACCTTTGCAGGCATGAATAAGATTTCAAACTATATCAAAGAAGCCACACAGTACTTCGGCATCATCTTGATGTCGATGCTCTCCGCACTGTAGCTTCTTATCAATCATAAGAGAATCAAGTGATTACTTGATTTCGATATTTCTATCTGTTTCCTTCTTGGTAGCCTCATAACCCTGGCTAGCCACGTCAGCGTTCACGATGTCCTCGCCACGCTTGCCCTTCAAAGCCTCCTTTGAATCAGCAGAAAGACCATTGTTTACCACGGCATTCATATCGCAGGTAGAAAGCTTGTCAAGCTGTTCCTTGGTCACCTTACCATCACGATACTCGCAGCAGATAGGGTTCTCATACATAGAGTACTTCATACCGAGCAGGCTCTTCAGCTTGTGCTTAGCCACCCACAGGGCAGGAGTCTTGATGTACTTGTGCATGGCAGGAGAAACAGAACCGATCATCCAGCAGTTTCTGTCGCAATGTCTTACCTTCTTGCGAACCTGCTCTGCCTCTGGAGAACTCCAAAGCTCATCCCAAGTCTGGCGGTTCAGGTTACCCATCACCTCTTTGTCCTTGGTACCATTACATGGCATCACATCACCGTATGGGTCGATGAAGAAGGTATCGAAACTCATATCGCAAGGCAAGAGACGCTTCTGACCATAGATATAGTTGATGAGTCCATGGTTGAAGTAAGCACGGAACCACTTCTTAGGAGAGTTAGACTTCAACAGCTCGTTCACCAGGTTCTCGAAGTTCTTAGCCACCATCGGACGGTCGTGGATGATGTTCTTAGCCTCAACGAAGTAGAAAGAGTTATGGAGCGATGCTGTAGCAAACTCCATACCCATCTTGTTGCTCAACTCATAGAGAGGCACGAGGTCAGGAGCGTTCTTATCCTGAACGGTCATACCGAAGCCAACATCCTTCAATCCCATCTCGCAGAGCTTCTTCAAGGTAGTATAGCCACGGTTGAAACCATTGTTCAAACCACGGATCTCATTGTTGGTCTTCTCCAAACCCTCGATAGAGATACGGATACCAATCTGAGGGAACTCCTTCGCCAGGTCGATGATACGGTCAGTGAAGAAGCCGTTGGTAGAGATCACGATACGGTCGCTTTTCTTATAAAGCTCACGTACGATGTCTTTCAAGTCCGTACGGATGAAAGGCTCACCACCCGTGATGTTGGTAAAATACATCTTAGGAAGTTTCTTGATAGTCTCAATAGAGATTTCCTCCTCAGGCTTAGAAGGAGCCTTGTAACGATTACACATTGAACAACGCGCATTGCAACGATAGGTTACAATGACAGTACCATTTAATTTCTTTTCTGACATAATATATTTTTGTATTTTAAATTTTAAACATTCTTGCGTTGTGCCACTTCAACACCCTTGTCGAAGCCGACAACAACATCATTAAACCCTGATTCTTCTTTGTTGAATTTCGGAGGATTTATATCTGGATTTTTTATAGACAAAGCTCCAGCCACATAGTTTGCATAATGCTGCAAATCAGATAAAGCATCAGTTTCCAACCCATAGTTATCACAGTCTCGGTGAATACGGTTTAAAAAATCTTTGGTATGTTGTTGGAAATCGTTGTCCTCATAATCCCTTATAATTAAATTTGCGAAGAGTATCAGTAACTCTTTATAAGCAGAGTTATCCGCCAATGCAAAATTCTCAAAGATATATCTTAGTATTCCATTAACATCCCCTCCTTTATCTTTCAAGACTAAGAAAGCCTTCACTCCTTCAACCTGTAAATCTTCTTTTTTACTAAACAAGGCACTTTGGATATTGCCAACAATGTCATTATCAAGGTTTTGTTGATTTCCCATTTGCATCTTTACCTTCATTGGCAGACATCTGTATTCCTTTGCCCTCAGCCAATCTATTTGTTCGCTGATTTTTACGGATTCTTCATCTGTCCAACCATCCAAAGACGCATCGATGAAAAGACTCTGATAAGTTCTGATGATTTGTCTGGTGAATTGTCTCAAACCTCCAAAGAACTCTTTGCTGTCGTTCCTTTCAAAACTTGCCTTATTCAATTCTATCATGTCGCAGCAATGCAACAGGACATCCTTTTTCTGTTCTTCCGAGATATACTTGCGAAGTATATTGATTTGGTCAAGTGCTTTGTTCCATAGACTGAAAGGTTCAGAGGTATGGTTGAATTGATATGTCGTTTCGCAGAAAGTCTTTACCTCTTCATTCAATTTGTTTAGAACAGATTCTTGTTCCTCATCATTCATTTCGATGTATGAATAGGTATGTATGGCTTCTGAAATGACATTCACTCCATTTCTCATCTTTCTTACTGCGTTGACAATTTCAGTTCTGTCCGCTTCTGTCAGTTCTTCTCTTTCCCATATCACTTCCATGAAGAATATAGCTTGCAAGATTTCTTCTTTCTTTTCACTCTTCAGTCCTGCAATAATCCGTTTCTTGATAGCGTCTGTGATGACGAAATGGAGCATATATCGGTCAGGGAAAGGATACCCTGCTCTTTGATAATCTGTCGCCACATTCTTTTCCGACATCATCAGCGACCATATTACTGCCAAGTTTGAATTATCCAAACAATCGTAGGCATATTTCAAAACTTTATCCACAAAATGCGGAGACCACTTCAAGGCTGCTTTTACAAACCTCAGCACTCGGTCTTGGCTTACCTTTGTGCATAGCCTTCCCAATATTGTAGGCAATAGATTCAGCACCTTATAGTTAACCCAACTATTCTCTTGAATATCGGCATTTTCAAACAAGGTAATGTAAGCATCAAAGTATTCGTTAGCTTTTTCTTCAGCCAATGACGAAAGCTGTTTCCTACCCAATACTTCTTCCACAGTCTTACTGCTTGCGGAAAGCATCATCATATTCCAAGCCATACTCCACGAGTACTCAAACATATTTCTAATGCAGTACTTTGTGAAATTCTGACTTATTGAAAACATGGGCATTCCCAATCTTTCTTTAAGCATCCACCATTTGCAAGGATAGAGATAGCCATGTACGAACCCTGCTGATCCCATTTTCCAACTGTTGGTGTAACTGCCTATTTCAAATAGGTGTACCCTTACAAAGCCCTGAGTTGGTTCGTTCTCGTATGCTTTTCCGCTCAATCTCTCCGTCAGCTCGTCAAAGTTTTCTCCTTCAGCAAACTTGGATATATTGTCCGTCTCTATCTCATCGGTGTTATTCCTTTTGGAGTCCTTGTCACACCAACTCATTGTCTTTAAAATATACGTCAGACAAGACTTTGCATATAAATCTTCCTTGTTCTGCAACAGGGATTTGCAAATTGCATTCTTACATTTGTCCAATAATTGGTAGGCATCTAATGCTTCTCCAACGAAATACAGGATATTGGCTTTTTGAAGACAATTCTGGTAATCACTTATATCCACTTGCCATTTTGACAAATATTCCTTCACCTTGTTTTTATTATACTTGGCAAGCCAAAACAATGTTAGTTGATAGTAAAGATGCCTTGAAGGGATTATCTGTTTGTCATCTTTCAATAGTTTATCACATAGCTGCAAGAACTTTTCGTTCTCACCATCATAGCGCCACATCTCCAACAATGACATTATCAAGGGCTGCATCATTTTCTTGTTCTCATTTGGCATGTCATCCAAATGTTCCACATACGCAGAGATGGTATCTACAAACCAACCAAGCTTCTTGGGCGTCGCAGAAATCGTCAACCGCCAGTTTAGCTCATAAAGGAACTGAAGTTTTGTCTTTTCATCTGTAATGCGTTTGAAATCGCTTTCCATAAAGGCAATGTCTTCATTTAGACGTTCAAAATCCTTTTCATGCGCTCTTGGAAGCAAAAGCCAACCTGGATAAGTTTCTCGGATAGCTCGCATCTTCTGTATTTTCTCTGCTATATGCGCTTTAAACTGCTCTTCATTCAAGTCCTTTGCCCTAAGATGATCAAAATAAACAGAACCATTCCATTTTGTGGGCGTTTCTTTCAGATAATTCAAGAAGAACTCGTATGCTGAATAATACCCATCCACTCCTTCTACATCCGCAAGGTTAATGATGTTTATCCCTAACTTTGATAGCAAAGCTTTCTCGGCATCATGGAATCCTTTTCTGTAAGTGATGAGATAGGTAGGGCATATCCGTTGTTGACCGATGACATCTTTCAGCCATCCTATCCAAGCTCTGAAATTTGGATCTTCTCCAGAGAAGCCTATCAAACACACCAAACTTTCCAAGAAACATTGTTTCGCTGTGTTCACCATCTCTGGACGTTCTATGGGATAGCGTCTGTAGTCTTCTTGCGTCATAATATAAGGACGAATGTTTGGAAAACTACCATGCAGTTTGATGATGCGAGGTGATGGCTGATAGAGTAGCGTTTCCTTGTTCGTCACCAGTTTGAAACCATTGATGACTTGCCCGGCTGCACGTTCTACCAAGGTGTCATAGTTGGTGGTCAAGATGTCCTTCCAAGGCAACTGCACCAACAAACGATGCAATCTGCCCGGTTGGATAAGTTGATCTGGTAAGGCTTCTTCCAAGATGTTGTCTAATTCATTATGTCCAAACTGAGCATCCACCAACGAAGACAACCTCACAACATCATTGGCATCATTCTTCTTGTCTTCCTCGTTGTTGGGATACAACTTGTCTAAGAACACCTCCCGAAGCTGTGCCCATGTCTTCATGCTCACATTGTTGGGGATTTCTGCATTCATGCTGAATCCAGCACCAACAAAGGCTGTCACACTATGCGTACCCATATAGAGCTTTATTTGCTCCAACTTGGATGCAATAGAGGATGGTATTTGATATTGCTTATCCATAATTTTGAAATTTAAATGTTCAATTATGAATAGTGTTTATTGCTTATAGATGTTGATGAGCTTGTCGTAATAAGTTTCGGCATCATAGCGATGTTGTGCATCCGATGCTATTTGTTGATAATCAAGCTTCGAGTTCCACATCTTCTCAATCTTCAATCTTAGGTCAGCGATATTGCCACTACTGAAAGTATAATCCGTGAGTTCGGGTATGCCACCGATATTGGCTCCCAATACAGGCGTTCCCAAGCATTGGGCCTCGATAACAGACAAAGGATTGTTCTCATACCATTCCGAAGGAATCACCGAGAAGCGAGCCTTACCCACAAGTTGTTTGATGTCATCCCACTGCTTGAAACCGACGAACTTGATATTGGTGTGAGCAACTGATTTCAGTTCATCCATCAGAGGACCGCCACCGATAATCACCAATTTATAAGGTAATTGGTTGGCTACCTCTATCAATGTCTTTGCACCTTTCTCATGGCTCAATCGCCCAATAAAGCAATAGTAATCCTCCTTTTTCGGAAGAACAACAACATCATCTGTGTAATCTGTGCCATCTGTGGGAGAAAATTTGCATTTCTCCACATCAATAAAGTTGCAAAGGGTCTGCATCTTCGATTTCGAGAATCCCCCTTGCACCATCTTGTCAGCCATAAACTGGCTCGGACAGATAAAAACATCCGTCGAAGCCTCCAAACGTTCACGATTCCAAACGACCGCCTCCTTATAACCAATGAACGAAGCCAACTTCGAACCTTTCATGCACTTGTTGTCCAAGCAAGCCTTCTTGTCACCGTTGAAACAAGTTTCGCAGATGGTATTGCCATTCTTCAGACAGTCATATCTAGGACAGAGCAACTTATAGTCATGCAGTGTCCACACTACCTTGATGCCCCGCTGATGCGCCAACTCTGCCATCACCGGTGACAGCTGCGTATGCACATTGTTGAGATGCACCACATCTGGCTTGAAGTCATCAAGCAGTTTTTTAAACGTGCTTTTTACCTCATGCGCCCCAAACGGACGGGTAAAAGCCATCAATTTGCTCATATTCTTTGGAAAGTATTTCTTCCAAGGCGTATCCAGATTCTCCGGATAGTCCATGGCGAATACCGCCACCTCATGCCCATGCGCCTTCAGCAACTGCTCCAGGTTGAGCATATAGATACAATCACCGCCTCGGCGGTAATAGAATTTATTTACTAACAATATCTTCATTTCTTTTTCGTATAAATTCAATTTTGTTTCCAAAAAACGGAAACACATAACACCTCACCACATGTAATGAACAAATCGCTCCCATCAATGTTACAATGCAAGTCACCACACACAGCACATCACTCTGAGCGATGAACTTATCAAAATCATTAACCTAAACTTCTATCCCCATTTTTTTACTCTTAAAATCTCCATTTTTTCTTTCAAAGAAGCTATATCTGAATCATCGTGTTTAAATGTTTCACCATTATAATATCGGTCTCTTAAATGATGGAGGCTCTTTAATACCTCATCTAATTGTCGTGAGACTTTATCATTATCTATAAAAGGACGAAGTAATTCCATTCCTTCCAATGCAGAAAGAATCCAAAAAGAGAGATCCATATCTCTATCTTTCATTGGTTCAGAAGATTCAAAATTCAAATATGTTAATGATGCATCTGTAATCGTCTTCATTAATTTCTCAACGACTAAATCTCTATCAGCAGAAACTTGGAATTTGGCCTTACGGGTAAAGGAAGCTATATACATGAAAGAGAATACCAAATGTAATTCCTTCTGTTTGTTCTCCCACTCCAAAGTCCTCTTATTGTCTGCTTGGTTTAGATTATTCTTGACTTTATCAAGTTCATCTATTTTCTCTTGTAACGCTTCATCCTTTCTCTCTATCTCTGTAGCCATCTTCTCATAATTAGAATGCAACAGTTCAATATATTCAGCATCCTTTTGATGGTTCAAGAATGTTAAAAGTATCGGTGCAACACCACAAATTATACCCAACAGGAATATCCACCATTCTATATTTCCGTTGAATTTATTGATGACATTATTGGTCTCTTGGCGAATGTCATCTTGCCGTAATTCCGTTTGCTTTTCCAAAACAAGAATTGTATTGTTCAGAGATTTTAGGGCGACATCTATTGAATCCAATTTATATTTTAGTCTGTCACCATCAGTGATGTCTCTTTGGGTGAGTTTGCTGTTAACCACGCTCGTTTTCATTGCTACTTCCATATACAAGCTATCAATGCTCATAAATGGGCGGCTAACATACACCTCTGTGCTTTTGTGCCACATAGACCACAATAACAGAAATGCCACAAATGCAACCATCGTGATTATACAACAAAATGATTTACGGCGTCCTCTTTTCCATTCTTTACAAATATTCATTGTGTATTTTTAGTTTATTCTAGAATAAAGCAGATAGGCATCATCTGCTTTTTGATAATCCCTCTCGTCTATGACTTTGGGGTCTAATAGAATCCCTGTTATATAGGAAATGTCCACGACTTCATCGTTTTCATACTCCAAAGTGTCTATAATGTCAGAAAGACTATTCATTACCACTTCATCATGTGTGAAGAGAATGATTTGCAAATCTTTCTTCTTGCCTAATTCTGCATCCTCGAAAACTCGGAACAAAACTTCAAAAAATCTTGTAATATTGACTGTGTTATCAAAATCACTAGCGGTAAATACATCGTCGAATATGAGCGGAGCATTAATTTTGTTCAACTTCATAGTCATATAAGCCATGACTACTTTAATGGAAATGCAATACAACTTATATCTAAAGCTATTGTAATACTTTGCTGGTGTTGAATAGCCATCAATACCAAAAATTTTGTCGTTTTTTACAACTGCCACCATTTTCCCATGTTCACTAATGATATCCAGACCTTCATTCTTATCATTCGTCCTATCCAATTTTGTGAATTCATTCAATAGTTGCACAATCAATGCTCTACTGGCATCAAGCAAGCGTTGTTTATCCTCAACATACAAATCCTTCAAACAAGAGTAAAGTTTTTGCAAGTTTTCAATCCTTGTAGGATATTTTTTCAGCAAGTCAGAATTTTTCTTGAGTAACTTCTTCCTTTCCCTATCAAGTCTTTGTCTATCATAATCAATAATAGCATTCAATGCGACCTTGCGTCTTTTCTCTGCATTTCTTTCCAAGTTTTTATCTTGGAATGTTCGTCTCAAAAAATAAGCAAACTCCGATACATCTTTAGCAAAAATCTCTATTGGCATAGACTTTTGATAAAGTTCATCTGCTTCAAAAAAATGTTTTTCTGTCAACAACTCCAAGATCTTCTCATAATTTTTTAATTTAGCACTATACGCTTGGTAGAATACTGAGGCATTTAATTCCTTAGATAGGTCAAATAACCTTACGACCTCTTTTATATCAGCCATTAATTGGGCTTTATCATCAACAGACTTAACTCGTTTATCAGTATAGATTTTATTTAAAGAATCATTATGTGCCAAAATTCCCCAAGCCCTTAGGATTCTTGAATAACGAAGATTGTTTTGTCCACCTAAGTAAAATATATCAGAAGGTAACATGTCCGAAGCTGCATCTGTCATCAATCTTACCTCATCGATTTCATTTGCATCTTTGCGTAAATCATCTATTGCCTTTTTGAGAGATTTCAAAAGGTTGTCAATTTCATCTAAACCTAATTGTCCTGTTAAGACTGCTTGCAAATCATTTTGAGACTGAATATTTTGCAAGTCCATGTCACTACAGAAGAACGGGATCAAACTGAGTTCCGACTCCAAAGAATGATCAAGTTTATAGCCGTCTGCTAGTATGGCATTAACCGAGATGTCGGTATCAGGTCTATTTCCATAGGAATAAAAATGGCTTGTGTCTGTGATTTTTCGTTGTAGTACTGTACTGGTACGACCTGGTGTAAACAAATACTCCATTGCAGTAAAGATACTTGTTTTACCTGAACCATTTTTTCCTGTCACAAATAAAGAGCAGACTTTATCCTTATTCTCACAATTCAATAAGAATGATTTCCCATTCAAATCATCAAACTTACGAAAATGCTTCAAGAATAGTTTTCTCACACGAAAGTCTTTGATGTCATCATTTTCCTTTTTAGAAAACAACCATGATTGAAAAGCAGCATCGTTGTCTGATGCTAAATCGGATATCAGAGTATAAATGTCTGACATTGGACATCTTGACAACCAGCCAAACACAATCTTCGTCTCTGCCAGCTCACTTATCTCCTTAGGAAGGCGCTCATAATATCTTCTTGTCAAAACTTCCATAACAAATAACTTTTTTGTAAAATACATCTAAGAAAAGCATAGAAGTCGATACCATTTCCTTTAGAATCAGCAACAAAACTTTCCAAAAAAAGCAAATTTTGTTTTTTAAGGCCTTGTATAAAAGCAAGTAAAGTATCACCCTTTATGTCAAAGAATGCTAATCTTACTATATGCATCAAACTCCAGAAACCTCTCTTTTTCCACGTCGTATAATTCATTTCTATGACTTGTCCTAATATTTGCTCTTTCTTAAAGCAATTCTCTTCATACCATCCTTTCTTATGTGTATGTAGCGTGACAAATTGCGAAAGCAAAGCGATACTTTCTGTAGAAAGCACTTCCTTGCTTTTTTGCAAGTTTTCCTCTTTACTCTTTTCAATATTGGAGAACAAAGTAAAAGCCTTTCTCAATAATTCTTCTTCGGGGGCGACATATCCCTCATCTATACATTTCGAAGAATCACATAGTCTTGCGTCGAAATATGGTATATATATTTGATATTCATCTATCCCTAATATCGTCCGATTCAACGTTTCTAGATAATCCTCTATCTCATCCATCAACTCATCAGGAAGGACAGAACCCGTGAACAGCTCTGAATCCAACAAGTCAACTTCCATCTCTACAAGATTTCCATTACTATCCCTTTTGATTATTTCCAATAGTTCTAAAGTTTCCAAAACATCCACCTTTTCCCAACCAATCAAGACACGCATACTATAACGACCGTTAAAATAGTAACATTCGGCATCATCCAAAAAATAATCAGCTAATTTAAATCGTTGATAAATCCAGCTAATTATACCTGTGAAAAATGCAACATCCATTTTGTCCTTACCTGTCAACTCCAATTCTTTTCGCAGGATAATAACACTGAGCCTTGCCCAATGAGAAATAAATGGTAATTCATTCTCTCCAGAACGGAAAACGCGAAGCCAAATTTTGCCAGTAATAGAATTTTCGACAGGTATATATTGAGGAACGATACAAGCTGCATCTATCTGGGTGTCCACCCAAGCATGCATTTCCAAAAGTTTGCTTTCTTTCTCAATGCCTGCTTTGCTCAACAATGCAGCAAGTGACCCAAATGTATGTCCGTATTTCAATCTCTCGTTGTTTACAGCATAAAACATACGGTTTTTCTTGTCCAACATTAAGTTTTGGAGATAAAACTCACTTAGTAACAATTCTGGTACCGTATAAAATTTATGCAAATATTTTTCTTGCCACTCGCGATACAAACTACGATATGGCAAATTTGCAGGCAAATACTCCTTATCGTTGCCAAATCCATCTATATCCTTGATTACTTGAGAGCCTAACAATAATCTGTAGGCTTGAACAAACTCCTCATAAAACCATTTTGAAAGAACATCACCCACGCTATGTCCAAAGAGCAAGTTCATTTCTCGCTTTCTTAGTTCTAACTGCATGTTGGTAAATTCTATACCAAAGGCTTCATTGATACGATGCCTAACTGATTCCCAACGCTTTATAAACACAGAAACGGAATAGATGAAATTGATAGCCACGCACAAAGATCTATTCACGTCCATCCTTTTATGGTTAACCGTAATAGAATCCTTGATGGTCTTCCACGGCATTTCATACTGTGTTTCTGAAAAGGAATCACCATTGAAGAAATTAGTTTCCATGATAGGTTTTGTACAAATGCTTGAAATCAATAGTTCACCTTTGCGAACATAAAAACGAAACTTGCAACATTCTTTGCCATCTTGCGAAATATCAACTCCTAGTTCGTCACAATCATCGAGTCCTGCCTTTTTATTCCAATTACGGCTCATCTGATTATTTACAGGATAAACATTCCATTTACCCTTTCGAAAAGACTCAAACAATCGAAATGATTTCTTCTCACAACCATCAGGCAAAGATATACGGAACACGGGGAATTCTACCTCAAAAGGGGAACACATTTTGCGAAAAGCAATGCTAAGACAATTGACAAAATAATGCCCAGTATACCGAGGAACAGTCGTTGTGCGCAAATCATTATCAAACACCAGCTCTGCTTCGGAGGCACGAATGCAGCACATAGGGACAATTCTCACATGAGGAGCATACTTTTGAATTTGCTGATAGACTGCAGTAAATGTAGATCCAAAATAAATGGCATCGTCCATTAAAATGACCCTTTTTACCTTTTCCCAATGAACAAACGGAAGAGCAATCTCTGTAATTATGGTAAGTTTATCCCATATCGCATCTATCTCACCTTTCTCTTCTCTGAGCAAATCCAATAATTTAGGAGTCTTTCGTGAGATAGCACATACCACAACTTTTCCATCCGTATCTCCATGATGGATGAATACATCATTCACCTCCTCAACGAGCATGTTGCAGAAGGTGTTTATATATGTAGTAAAATTATCAAATAATGCCATATTATATTTCTGAAGTTACAGATTAACAAAATTCTGCGATTTTGAATAAAGGTATTTACTTTTCAAATATTATACTAATGTTAACTTAGTAGTTTTTTCAGTACTTCTTTCGATTTCATTCTTTCGTCTGTAAGAATTCTATCTACCTCAATATAGTCTATGCTCTCATCAATTAGAGAATAGTCATTAAAGTCACGAAGGATACGATTAGATAATCCCGTTAATTCCAAAATACTTTGGTTTCTAGTACCTGTAGCATTGTTTGGCAGAATTTCAATAAACTGCTTTCCAAAGTTGATGGCAAAACAAGTTCCATGAAATGAATCGGTGATGATACATGACGCATTATCAATAAGTGCAAGGAACTCTCCCAAGTCAGGGCAACAGATGAACTTTCCACCACGAAATTTCTGATGTAAATATCTAAAGTTTCCCACCCCTACAAAATAGGGTTTTTTCAGATATAAAACTCTGCTAAGCCCTATAAACAGGGAGTTTTAACTCTTACCTAAAAAGTGTTTCATGCAACATTTTTCGTT
>OLGM01000243.1_pt1 | contig 39515 bp, 30 predicted proteins | sample 1606001 | NCBI WGS metagenome assembly OLGM01 (sample SAMN03283294) | human gut metagenome | biome: human-associated habitat; material: feces | host: Homo sapiens | place: Peru | collected 2012
TGCGGCTCTGCTCGGACAGCCAGTATGTCATCAACGGGCTGGAAAAGGGCTGGGCCAAGGGCTGGAAGCGCCGGGGCTGGAAAAAATCCGACGGCTCCCCTGCCCTGAACCCGGACCTCTGGGAACAGGCGCTGGAACAGGAAGCCCGCCACAAGATCACCTATGTCTGGGTCAAGGGCCACGCCGGCCACCCGGAAAACGAACGCTGCGACCAGCTGGCCGTGGCACAAAGTCAGGCACACGGAGGGAGACAGGGACGATGAGCGATACTTTTCTGCCCGGGAACGGGTTCGACACCTACGAGGAACAGGACAAGGTTCTGGTCGGTCTGTGCGGCGGGACCGGATGCCGCGCGGCGGTCCGCATTTTACAGCAGCAGGGCTTTGCAGTCATGGGCGCTGTGGTCCGCCTTGCCGAAGAGGACGCCGCCGTTCAGGCTGCGAAAAATGCTGCCAAGGACCTTGGCATCGAGTGCATCACGCTGAACGCTTCCGAGCTGGCCAGCCAGCTGGCGCAGGAAGCTTCCGACACCGCGCCAGACCTGCGCTTTCCGGCTCTGCTGGCCGCTGCTGACCGGCTGGGCATCCAGTATATCGCCACCGGCCACCACGCGCGGGTAGAGACGGATGCCGACGGCGTGAACCATGTTGCCCCGTCTGCGGATGCCGCCAGTGACGAGAGTGCCGCCTTGGCCGCGCTCCCGCAGGAGACGCTGGCACGGCTCATCCTGCCGCTGGGCGAGTTCTCCCCGGCAGACCTCGCTGATCTGGCTGCCGACCTCAAATTCTAAGTTTCTGCATACAAAAAGACCCTGAAGCGTTCCGTTCGGACACTTCAGGGTCTTGCTTTTTTCCAAAAATTTTCAGCTGTTCTGGGGGTGAACGATGTCACGCCAATCCAGATCGCCGCGCTCCAAGCCGTGGATCAGCACCTCTGCGGTGGCGATGTTGGTCGCCAGCGGGATGTTGTGCACATCGCACAGACGCAGCAGCGTCATCTCGTTCGGCTCGCTGGGCTTTGCATTGATGGGGTCCCGGAAGAACAGGAGCAGATCGACCTCATTGCAGGCGATGCGGGATGCGATCTGCTGGTCGCCGCCCTGAACACCCGCCAAAAAGCGCTGGACCTGCAGTCCCGTCGCTTCTGCGATCATCTTACCGGTCGTACCGGTGGCTACCAATTTATGCTGGCTCAAAATCCGGCAATACGCCGTACAGAACTGAACCATCAGCTCTTTTTTGGAGTCATGCGCAATCAGTGCAATCGTCATCGGTCAACCTCTCCTTTGCTCATCCCTGTGTCGGGCCAATTTCCTTGCACATATCATAGTATCACAATTTCTCTCTTTTTACAACAGGTTTTTGGACAAAATCTGCAATTTTTTCGGGATTTTCTCCAATTTCCACCGAAACCTGCATATTATCGTCATGCTTCCGGTGTATTTGTTGCATCTCATGCGGCGGTGTCGCCGTCTGCCGGAACGTCTGCGGCCGCATCCGCGCCGCTGTTCTGCGCTGCTGCGGCGGCATCGTCAGTCGTGCCGTCAGTAGGGGCATCGGTTGCATCCCCTGCCGTTTCCGGCTGTGCCAGCGAATCGGAAACCGTGTCATCTACCGTCAGCGTGCCGTTCTGCATCGCGAAATAAGCGTTGAAGATATCCGCCACCAGCTGGCCGGTCCGCGTACCCGCGCCACCGTATTCCACCACGATGCCGATCGCGATCTGCGGGTCCTCCGCAGGGCCGTAGGCGATCATGGTCGCGTTGGTATAGTGCTTGAGGGTGCTGCCCACATAGTAGCTCTCGCTGCGCTGGGGGCTGCCGGTCTTACAGGCGATGGTGTACGGATAGCTGGCCAGTGCCGGGATGGTCTGGGACACGCCGATCATGCCCTCTTTCACGAGGTCGAACGTCTCGCCCTTGTCCTCGATGACCTCCACGACCTCCGGCTGCGTTTCCTGAAGGGTCTTGCCGGTGTTGGAATCGAGGATGGCCTTGACGAAGTGGGTGCGGTAGCGCGTGCCGCGGTTGGCCAGCGTGGCCGCATAGGTCGCCAGCTGGATGGGGGTCACGGCGGTGTTGCCCTGACCGATAGCGGCCTGAACGTCCAGCGATTCGGTATAGTTGGAGTCATTCTTGGTCGTCAGGTGGCCCAGTGCTTCGCTGACCTCTACGCCGGTACGCTGGCCGAGACCCAGCTTGTAGGCGTAGGAATCGTAGACATCACTGGTCAGGCGGCGGCCGACGTCGTAAAAGAAGATGTTGCAGCTCCACTTGATGGCCGTTACCACGTCGATATTTCCGCTGTGGCCGTGGCGGGTGCACTTGGGATGGTAGTCCTTATAATAGGTATATACGCCGTTGCACAGCACCGTAGAATACCGATTGATGAGGCCCGTATCCAGCGCGGCCACCGCCACCGACGGCTTGTAGGTCGAGCCGGGGGTGTACAGGCCCTGCAGGGCACGGTTGAACAGCGGCATGTTTTCATCGGCGCTGTACTCGCTGTACTGGCTGGAATACAGATTCTGGTCAAAACTGGGGTAGTTGGACGCCGCCAGCACACCGCCGGTCTTGACGTCGAGGACAACGACCGCGCCCGCGTTGGCCCGTGCGCCATCCGTGCCATAGGCTTTGCTGATCATCTGCACGTTGCTGGCCAGTGCCTGATCGACGGCCTTCTGGAAGTCGCTGTCGATGGTCAACTGGACCGTATGGCCCGGTTCCGGCACAGTCGTCAGCGCGGTGTTTACGATGACGCCATCCGAGTTGCGGGTGATGGTCTCCACGCCATCCTTGCCGCGCAGTTCGTCCTCGTAGGCCGATTCCAAGCCCGAAATGCCGATGATATCGTTCATGTTGTAGCCTTTTTCCCGCAGGGGGTAGGTCACCTGTCCGTTTTCATCGGTCACTTTCCATTTTTCCGCCGTGATCTTACCCACGCGGCCCAGCACATGGGGCAGGACCGTGCCCTGCTCATAGCTGCGGGTGCTCGTCTCCACGATCTCCACACCCGGCAGGGACAGACTGTTTTCCTTGATGGTCGCCACGGTGGCTTCGCTGACATTTTCCGCCATGATGAAGTTGTTCACGTTGGAAAATGCCTGCAGCTGCATCTCGTAGTGGATGCCGCCGAGGATGCGCTGCCAATACAGCGGGAACGCACTGAGGTCGTAATCCTCCACCAGCTTTTCCATCACGTCGTTGGCGGTCGCATACTGCTGCAAACCGAGGTTCTCCTTCATCGTGGCCAGCGCCCGCTGTTCGGTGGTGTTCTCGCTGTCCGCCGTGAAGCTGTAGTTGCCCGCCGCATCCGGCTGGCCGATGAGCAGCGTATCGTTCCAGCTCTCGCCGTTCTTCTCCAAAAGACCCACGATCTTCTGAAGCATCGTATCAAGGTCCTCGTCGCCCATCAGCAGCTTGTTGAGCACCACGTTATAGCCCGTAGTGCTGGACGCGATCCGCGTGCCCTTGCTGTCCACGATGTCGCCGCGGGCCGCTGTAACGGTGAATTTATAATCCGTCGTGTTGGTGGCCTGTGATTTGAAGCTGTCGCCGTTGACCAGCTGCAAAAAGATCAGCCGGAACCCATACAGTCCGATGAGCACGCCCGCAATGGCGATCAGGCCCATCATCCGCCGCACGACGGTCTTTCGTTCGTCTTGGTTCATCCGTTCTCCTTTTGGCGCGGCGGCTTCACACCACGCCGTTGTCGATCTTGAATTCTGCGTGGACCCGGCGCACCGCCCAGAACAGCGGGAAGCTGACCGGGATGGTCAGCACCGTGGTGGGCAGCACGAACCACAGATAGCGCTCGACTGCGCCGCTGTACCCGGGCATGTAGTAGAAGAACAGCCAGTCCAGCGTGAGCACCAGCAGCGCTGCAACGGCCGCCAGCAGCACAAAGTTCGGGGCCGAAGTCTTAAAATACAGCTGCATCACGGCCGAGAGCGCAAAGCAGAGCAGCAGCAGCTCAAAAGCCAGCATGCCGACCGTGCGTCCGGCGGTATAATCCCACATCAGGCCGCAGACCGCGCCAAAAATGGCCCCGGCAAACTCGCCCTCAAAGGCCGCGACCGACAGAGCCAGCGGCAGCAAATACAGCGGCTTGGCATCCCCCAGCTGAAACAGCCCCGGGGTCGTCTGCAAGACCGTGCACAGCAGCATCAGCAGCACATAGCAGACCCATTTCACGATCTGGCTGCTGCTGCGTTTGCGGCGTGATTCCATGGCAGAGCCTCCTTAAAAGCTGGTAATGATGAATGCATGGCGCACCGTGCGCGGGTCTGCGCCGGGGGTGATGACAGCGATGGACGATTTGCCGCTGACTTCCGGCACGATCTCCTTGACCACGCCCACCAGCACGTCCGCCGGGAACACACCGCCCAAGCCGGTCGTGATGACCTGATCGCCCTTTTCGGTCAGCGTGTTGCGGTTCAGGTTGGTCAGCACGCACAGGCCGTCCGAAGCGTAGTCGGCACTTCCGGTGATGATGCCGTTGTCCCGGGTGCGGGACACGACGCCCGCCGCGTTGAAGTTGGGGTGCAGGATGGTCATGACCTTGCAGCTGGTGGCTTCCACTTCCACCACCATGCCCAGCAGATAGCCCTCGTCGCTGACGACGGTATCGTTCACTTCCACCCCGTCCACCGAGCCTTGGTCCAGCGTGAACCCATAAAAGGAATCCAGCGGGTCGCGGCCAATGACGAAGGCCGAGACATAGCTCATCTCCGGGCGGGTGCTCTGGATGTTCGCCAGCGCCTTGTAGGCTTCATTTTCCGCCTTGATGCGGTCATAGTCCACCATCTGCTTGCGCAGTTCGGCATTTTCGGCGCTGAGCTGTTCATTCTCGTCCAGAATGTTGTCGATGTTGGTGTATTTTTCCCACAGCGACGCCACGCTTCCGCTGACCATCGCCGCCGCCTTCTGGAACGGAGCCACCGCCACGCTCAGCAGCTCCTGCGGGGCTGCGGTCAGGCGGTCGTTCGCGCCCGCGTAGGCCATGATGCCCACCAGAAACACCGCGATGCCAATGAGGATCTTAAATTTCCAAGTGTCGAAAAAATCTTTCAAAGGTCCTTCCTCCGGTTGCAAAAAAGCGCGGACAGCCAGAGCCATCCGCACTCTCCGTTACATATGTGCTCCGTCGGTGTCGAGAACATCATGCAGGACATCCACATGATCCAGCACCGCGCCAGCACCCTTGGCCACGCAGTCCAGCGGATCTTCTGCCACATGCACGTCGATGCCCGTCTCACTCTGGATCAGCTGATCCAGACCCCGCAGCAGGGCGCCGCCGCCCGTCAGGGTGATGCCGTGGTCGATGATATCCGCGCTCAGTTCGGGCGGGGTGCGCTCCAGCGTCTCCTTGATGGCGCTGGTGATCTTGACCAGGCACTCCAGCAGAGCTTCGCGCACATCCTCGGAATGGACCACGATGTTCTTAGGCAGACCGTCCACGAGGTTGCGGCCCTTGATCTCCATGGTCATCTCGGGGTCCATCGGATAGGCAGAGCCGATCTCGATCTTGATCTGTTCGGCGGTACGCTCACCGATGAGCAGGTTGTACTTGCGCTTAATGAAAGCGATGATGGCCTGATCGAACATATCACCGGCCATCCGGACGCTGCGGGAAGCAACGATACCGCCCAGCGAGATGACAGCGATCTCTGCCGTGCCGCCGCCGATGTCCACGATCATGCTACCGGTCGGCTCGCTGATGGGCAGACCCGCACCGATGGCGGCCGCCATCGGCTCTTCGATGACCGACACCTGACGCGCACCGGCCTTCAGGGTGGCCTCACGCACGGCGCGGCGCTCCACTTCCGTCACGCCCGACGGGATGCAGATGACCACGCGGGGGCGGGAGAACATGCTGTTGCCGCATGCCTTCTTCAGGAAGTTCTCCAGCATGTTCGCGGTGATATCGAAATCCGCGATGACGCCGTCCTTCAGGGGGCGGACCGCCACGATGCTGCCGGGGGTGCGGCCGATGACAGCCTTTGCCTCGCCGCCCACGCAGCGGACCTCATCGGTCTTGGTATCCACCGCCACGACCGACGGCTCACGCATGATGATGCCTTTGCCTTTCATGTAGACCAGGGTATTGGCCGTACCCAGATCAATGCCAACGTCCTTTGACAAAAAACTCATAATGAAGCTCTCCTTCGTATTTCCGGTCTATTCCAAAACGCAGGGCGGCCGACCTCATTTCGCCGCCTATCGCAGAATAACACGACTATATTATAGCCGCAAGCAGCTGTTTTCTCAAGCGTTTTAACAAGTTTTTCCGGATTTTTTCATAATTCTCCGCGCCCAGCCGCTCAAAATTGTTCAAGCAGCCGGATGGTACGGCTCACAGGCAGCCCCATGATGGTGTAGTAGTCGCCCTCGATGGCATCCAGCCAGAGCGCCGCCCGCCCTTGGATGGCGTATGCACCGGCCTTGTCGTAGGGTTCCTCGGTCGCGGTGTAGCGGTCGATTTCCTCTTCCGGGATGGAGAAAAATTTCACGCGGCAGGTATCCACGAAGCTTTCGGTCCGGGTCCCGTCCGAAATGCAGACGCCGGTGTGGACCTCGTGGGTCGCGCCGGACAGGGCGCGGAGCATCCGCTTGGCATCCTCCACGCTGTGGGGCTTGCCGAACACCTCGCCGTTCACATCCACGACCGTGTCACAGCCGATGACCACTGCGCCCGGGTGGTCTTTCGTCACCGCAAGGCACTTGCCGCGAGCCAGTGTTTCCACCAGCTGGGCGGGCGAATCCGCCGTGACTGCGCTTTCGTCGAAGTCACTGGCGCAGACCGTGAAATCGGTGGTATATAAGGAAAGCAGTTCCCGTCTGCGCGGGCTGCCGGAGGCTAAAATGATCTGAGACATTTGTTTTGATTCTTTCTGCCCTGAACCGCAGGGCCTATTGTGTTTTGGAACATCGCGCTTTTTTGTCCGTCAGGGCCAAAGCCGCCCTGCCAATGGCACACGAAGCGGAACGATCTTACTTTCCGGTCGAGCCGAAGCCGCCCTCGCCGCGCTGGGTATCGCCCAGCTCTTCCACCGGCGCAAAGGCCGCCGTGTAGACCGGCGCGATGCAGAGCTGTGCCACCCGCTCACCCGGCTGGATGGTGTAAGGCTCTGCGCCCAGATTCACCATCGGGACCTTCAGTTCGCCGCGGTAGTCGCTGTCCACGACGCCCACGCCGTTGGCCATGCACAGGCCGTGCTTGATAGACAGGCCGCTGCGGGCATAGACCAGCGCCACACAGTGCGCCCCCGGCAGCTCGATGGCCAGCCCCGTGGGGACCAGCACCCGCTGCATGGGAGCAACGGTCAGCGGTTCATCCAGCACCGCGCACAGGTCTGCAGCGGCAGCGCCGGGGGTGGCGTAGGCGGGGACTTTGGCCCGCGCATCCAATACTTTATAGTTTACAGTGATCGGTTCCATAGTATACCTCATCGTATATTGTAATCTGGGCGTGGGTCGGGAGTTTCTCCGAGGACCGTCCGCTGGGGTGGGACCCTGTTGCCGAAGGCAATAGGGCGGGCGATGGAATGGCCCGGCCCGTGTCCGAGGAGAAAGCTACCGGCTCACACCCGAGGAGAGCAGCAGTTTTAATTCGTTCCCTTAAAATAAAGTCCTCTTGTGAAATCGCCCTCAAAGGGTGCGTGCTGACGGATGCTGTCCAAAATAGCGGCGGCTTCGTCGCGGGATTCCAGCGTAAAGTAGGCCACGCCGTAGTCCACGGTCAGCGCCCCCGGCTTATCGCCCATGTAAATGGGCACGGGATTATAAATAGTACGGACACCCATCCCGCAGCGCACCGGAAACTTCTTGGCCTTGCGGTCGGTCAGCTCGCCGGTCTTGTCGCAATGGGCGCAGTCGTGGATGTTTTGGAGCGGACAGGCCCGGGTGACCATCAGCGGCATATGGCCATAGACCAGAACACCGGTGGGGACCGGCTTGCCGTTCTGGGTCGGAGCAATGGACGAGATATCGCTGTCCTTGACCTCCGGCAGGATCAGGACCGAGTTCAGCCCGTGGTCCGCATAGAACTGCGCCGAGAGCTGGTTGGTCACGTTCAAGCCAAAGCCGCCCGTCATGGGCAGCCCCTTGCACATCCGCAGGTGGGCGATGTTGCTCACCTCATAGCCCGCGAATCCGGCGTCCTGCGTGGCGGCGATGCGGCGGGCTGTGTCGGCTTCCAACGCACCGAACATCACGCGGGGCAGTTCCAGAAGGGTCTTGTCCCGCCACTCGCGGGGGACGCGGTCCGCCTGTGCGATGGGCAGGATGAGATACTCCACGCCCGAGAGCGCCTGTTCCGGCACTTGGTCCCAGCGCTCGAACCGGGCGCGCAGGGTGCGGCGCGGCGGCAGAGTCCGCAGAGGCAGCGGCAGAAGCTCCACGTCCTTCGTCGGCCACGGGTGCAGGACCTCGCGTTTCTGCTGCAAGCCTTCCAGCGCGGTGCGGCGCAGTTCGTTGACGGCGCTTCCGGGCACGAACCACGGTCCGCCGTCCATTTCGACGTTGATGCCGTCCACCGCGAAGGGTGTGCCGCCCGTTTTGGATAGGCTGCGCTGCAAGCTCTCAGTCGGGTCGGTGCGGGCGGGCTGCGGCTCCGCATCGCCATAGGCGAAGGCGCGGTTGCCCTCGGCATCGGTCACGGTCAGTTTCTCGCCGCCCTCTTCGATCTCCAACTTCATCTTGACCGGCACGCGGGAGCGCTCGCGGCGGTACAGCTCCCGCAGAGCGGGCAGGGTCTTTTTCGTCAGCTCGGCATCTGCTTCGCTGCGGACGCCGAACATCGTGCCATCGATCTTTCCATCCAGATAACCGGACGTGAAGCCCGAACGGCTGAATGCATTTTTCAGCAAGTCACGGTCGTAGGCACGGCCCTCGCGGCCTGCCAGACAGGCGTTGACCGCCGCCGCCACATACTCCGGCGTGCGCAGACGGCCTTCGATCTTGGCCGATGCCACTCCGATGGCCTGCAGCTTGTCCAGCTTGTCGATGACGGAGTTATCCTTGAGGGACAGATGATGCAGACGGCCGGGCTTTCCCTCCGGCAGAGGGTTGGCCTCGAACGGCAGACGGCAGGGGCCGGCGCAGGAGCCGCGGTTGCCGCTCCGTCCTCCCAGAAAGGCCGACATGTAGCACTGGCCGCTGACGCACATGCAGAGCGCCCCGTGAACGAAGCACTCTGTCTCGATGCTGCAGTTTTTGGTGATGTATTCCACTTCCGGCAGACTCAGTTCGCGGGCCAGCACCACGCGGGTGAAGCCCAGCTCTTTCAGCTCCAATGCGCCCTGCAGGGTGTGCACGCTCATTTGCGTGGAGCCGTGGCGGGGCAGTTCCGGCGCGATCTCGCCAATGAGCTTAGCCACGGCCAGATCCTGACAGATGACGGCATCGGCCCCGCTGGCTGCCACCGCGCGCACGGCATCGGCCAGCTGCGCCAGTTCGGTCCCATAGACGGTCGTGTTCAGCGCCACATGCACCTTGACCCCGCGCACATGGCAGAACCGGACCGCTTCCTTCAAGCTGTCCGCATCAAAATTTCCGGCTCCCGTCCGGGCGTTGAAGCCCGAAAAGCCCAGATACACCGCATCCGCGCCGCTGAACACCGCCGCACGGAGCATTTCTTCGCTGCCCACCGGGGCAAGGATCTCGATCTTTGACATAGCTCTCCTTTTTACTCTGCTTCTTCCTCAGCCGGGGCGGCCTTTTCCCGCTCCTGCTTGGCCTTCATCCGGGCCAGCTGCTCGCGCAGGGCCGCATTTTCACGGCGGAGCGTCTCATTTTCCGCCTTTGTCTTGTCCTCTGCCAGCTTGGCATGGGCGGCATCCGCGATGTAGTTCTGGATCTGGCTGCGCATGTTCTCCGCGCTGCCGGTGCTCTTTTTGTACTCATCCAGATAATCCATGGCGCAGAACACCGCTGCCTTGGTCACCGAAAGGTTTTCGTTGTTGTCCAGCAGCTTCGCGATATCCTCATCCAGCTTCTTGGCCAGAGAGGTGATATACTTTTCCGAATCCGTCGTTGCGATCGCATAGGGTGCGCCCGCAATGGTCACTCGCACTTTATTAACCATCGTATCCTCACTTTGCACGTTCCAGATTTTCTCCTGCGGCTTTGCACTGGAGTTTCCCGCTTTTTCGGAGCGATTTCCGGGAATTTACGGTACAAACCCGCCCCGTTCCGAAAATCAGAGCGCGGCTTTTTCGTTCTGAGCGGAATTTCTCGCCGAATTGCCGCCGCTCTGCGGTTCTCCCTTTGTGCTGCGGCCGCCCGCTTCCCTCTTATTATAATATAAACGGGGCGCAAGAAAAAGTGCTATTTCTGAATTTTTAGCAGATTTGTCAGAAACATGGCCCCAAAAATAGCAGTAACGGCAAAAATTAGGTCTTTTCCTTGCATTCATGCGCAGAACTGATTATAATATCATTGTTGTGTGGCAGAGTTATGGGAAAGAGGAGAGGCGCTCTGCCGCGATCGAATTTTATAAAAGCACCCGTGAGTGTGCGGATAGGAGTTCCTTATGACTACGAAAGAATTTGCAAAAATTCTTCAGGACAAGCTGACCAACGAGTACGGTGTCGATCTGAGCGTTGCTTCCAACCAGCAGATCTACCGTTCCCTCGCCCTGATCTGCCGCCAGCTGATGAGTGAGAACCACAAAAAGTTCCAGTCCAAGGCGATCGGCACTGGCTCCAAGCAGGTTTACTACCTGTGCATGGAGTTCCTGATGGGCCGCAGCCTGAAGGTGAGCCTGTTCAACCTCGGCCTGAACGATGTTGCCCAGCAGACTCTGTCTGACGCCGGCATCAACATCGACGGCATTTATGAGGAAGAGCCGGATGCAGGTCTGGGCAACGGCGGTCTGGGCCGTCTGGCTGCCTGCTATCTGGATGGCATGGCCACCACCGGCATCTGCGGCACGGGCTATTCCATCCTGTATGAGTATGGCATCTTCAAGCAGAAGATCGTGGACGGCTGGCAGCAGGAGCGCGCTGACAACTGGCTGCCGGGTGGTCAGGTCTGGCTGAAGAGCCACCCCGATCAGGCCATCGAGGTCCGTTTCGACGGCGAGATCCACGAGAACTGGGATCACGGCTTCCACTATATCCAGCACACCAACTACAACAGCGTCATGGCTGTTCCCTCTGATATGTATGTGCAGGGCTACGACGGAAAGGGCGTCGCCAAGCTGCGTCTGTGGCAGGCAAAGGCTCCGGACTTCGATATGTCCAGCTTCTCTCTGGGCAACTACAACACGGCCATGAGCAAGAATGCCAACGCCGAGCTGATCTCCAAGGTCCTGTACCCCAACGACAACCACGTTGAGGGCAAGATCCTGCGTCTGCGCCAGCAGTACTTCCTGTCTGCCGCTTCCATCGGCGATATCGTCCAGAACCACCTGTCCACCTACGGCACGCTGGAGAATCTGGGTGACAAGGTCGCCATCCAGCTGAACGACACCCATCCGACCCTCGCCATCCCCGAGATGATGCGCATCCTGCTCGACGAGTGCGGCTTCGACTGGGATAAGAGCTTCGACATCTGCCAGAAGGTCTTTGCCTACACCAACCACACCGTCATGGCCGAGGCTCTGGAGAAGTGGAACGTGGACATCTTCAAGATGACCCTGCCCCGCATCTATCAGATCGTGGTCGAGATGAACCGCCGCGCCCGCGAAGAGCTGGAGAAGGCATTCCCCGGCGACGAGGGCAAGATCAACTATATGGCTCTGATCGGCGACAATCAGGTGCGCATGGCCAACATCTGCGCCTACACCTCTCACAGCATCAACGGCGTTTCCAAGCTGCACAGTGAGATCATCAAGGACAGCGTGTTCCACGACTACTACCTGTTCAAGCCCAAGGCTTTCAAGAACGTCACCAACGGCATCGCTTACCGCCGCTGGCTGCTGGCTTCCAACCCCGAGCTGTGCAAGCTGCTGGATGAGACCATCGGCGCGGAGTACAAGCACGATGCTTCCAACCTGAGCAAGCTGAACAAGTATGCTGAGGACAAGACCGTTCTGAAAAAGCTGAACGAGATCAAGCTGGACAACAAGAAGAACTTTGCCGCTTACCTCGAGAAGAGCACCGGTCAGGTCATCGACCCGAACTCCATCTTCGACTGCCAGGTCAAGCGTATGCACGAGTACAAGCGCCAGCACCTGAACGCGCTGAACATCGCTGCTCAGTATCTGTACCTGAAGGAGAACCCCAACGCCGACTTCATCCCCAAGACCTATATCTTCGGCGCAAAGGCTGCTCCCGGCTACTATATGGCCAAGCAGATGATCCGCATGATCTGCAAGCTGGGCGACCTCATCAACAACGATCCCGCTGTCCGCGACAAGCTGCGCGTGGTCTATCTGGAAGAGTACTGCGTCTCCCTGAGCGAGCACCTGATGCCCGCTGCCGAGGTCTCTGAGCAGATCTCTCTGGCAGGCACCGAGGCTTCCGGTACCGGCAACATGAAGTTCATGCTGAACGGTGCCATCACGCTGGGCACTCTGGACGGCGCAAACGTCGAGATCGCCGACGCCGCCGGCAAGGAGAACGAGCTGATCTTCGGTATGCTGACCCCCGAGGTCAACAACCTCAAGCAGGTCGGTTATCACCCCAAAGCCTTCATCATGGGCGACGACGTTGCCAACGCTGCTCTGAACTTCCTCGAGCGCGGCTGGAACGGCGAGAACTTCCACGAGGTCACCGAGAACCTGCGTTCCAGCGACCCGTATATGGTCATGGCCGACTTCAAGGATTACCGCCGTGCACAGGCCGATCTGCAGAGACTGTATGCTGACCGCGAGACTTGGGCACGCATGAGCCTGAAGAACATCGCCAACAGCGGCATCTTCAGCGCAGACCGCTCGGTCCTGGATTACGCACGCGACATCTGGAACGCACCGGTCGTGAAGTAACCCTCTCAGTCAGCACTTCGTGCTGCCAGCTCTCCCAAAGGGCGAGCCATTGGCAGCCGGGTAAAGTTCCGCTTCGCAGAGAAAGTTCTGCGGCGAAGCTTCTCTTTCAACTTCATGATATCAAAAGCTCCGGACTGTGTAACGGCTCCGGAGCTTTTTTCGAGAAAGGAACGACCGCATTTGTCTTGTCTGTTCAACAGCTTTGACCCCTATTTCAAGCAGCCCTTCGGCGCGGTCCGCGCGGGGAGGACCGTCCGGCTCTCCCTCTGCATCCCCGAAGAAATGGGCTATGTGGACCCGCACCTCGTCCTTCAGAAAGAAGGAAAATTTGACGTTCCTGTGTTCTACCGCATGAACTTCAACGGGCAGACCCCCAAGCAGAACCATTTCTCGGTCGAGGTCCAGCTCAACGATCCCGGCCTGTACTTCTATTACTTCGACCTCTACACCGACTTCCGCCGCATCGTGCGCGGACCGGACAACCGCGGCGTCCTCAGCTGGCAGGACGGCGACCGCTGGCAGATCACGGTCTACGATTCTTCCTTTGAGACGCCGGAATCCGTGAAAGGCAAGGTCTTTTATCAGATCTTCCCGGACCGCTTCTGCGAGGGCGTGGAGAACAAGCCGATGCCCTTCCCGGACCGCATCTATCAGGCCGACAAGCACGCCGAGCCGTTCTGGCAGCCCAACGAAGTCGGCGGCCATCTGAACGAGGACTATTTCGGCGGCGACCTCAAGGGCATCCAGCTCAAACTGCCCTATCTGCACGAGATGGGCGTAGATTTCATCTACCTCAACCCCATCTTCGAGGCCCACTCCAACCACCGCTACAACACCGCCGACTACCTCAACGTGGACCCTCTTCTGGGCACGAACGAGGACTTCGAAACGCTCTGCACCGAAGCCAAGAAGTACGGCATTGGCATCGTGCTGGACGGCGTGTTCAGCCACACCGGTTCTGACAGCCGCTATTTCAACCGCGAGGGCCGTTACGGCGAGGGCGGCGCTTACCGCGACCCGAACTCCCCCTACCGCAGCTGGTACGACTTCGACCCCAAATACAAGGGCGGCTACCGCAGCTGGTGGGGCTTCGAGACCCTGCCTGAGGTCAACGAAGAGACACCTTCCTATGTGGAATTTATCACCGGCGTGGGCGGCGTCATCGACACTTGGCTCCGCCGCGGCGCGGCTGGTTTCCGGCTGGACGTCGCCGACGAGCTTCCGGATGAGTTCATTGAAAAGATCCGCACCGCCGTCAAGCGGGTCGGCCCCGAAAAGTTCCTGCTGGGCGAGGTCTGGGAGGACGCCACCACCAAGTATGGCTTCAACCAGCGCCGGACCTATCTGCTGGGCCGCGGGCTGGACAGCGTGATGAACTACCCGTTCAAGAACGCCGTGCTGGATTTCGTCAAGGGCAAGTCTGCCGAACAGGCCATCACCGAGATTTTGACCATCTGCGAGCATTACCCTGCCCCCGCGATGGACACCGCACTGAACTTCCTCTCCACCCACGACACCGAACGCGCCCTGACCGTCATCGCGGACGAGCCCGCCAATGGCCGGGGCCGCGAGTGGCAGAGCGGCCGCTGTGTCACCGGCGACGCCTACGAGGAGGGGCTGCTTCGTCTGCGAATGGCCTACGCCATTATCTACACGCTTCCGGGCGTTCCCTGCCTGTACTACGGCGACGAGATCGCCATGCAGGGCTACCGTGACCCGTTCAACCGCGCGTTCTTCCGCTGGGATGCCCACGAGCAGCGTCTGCGCCCCGTGCTGGCCCAGCTGGCCCAGCTCCGCCACACCTGCGAAGCCTTCCGCGCCGGCAAGCTTCGGGTCCTGCGGGCTGAGGGCGGCGTTCTGCACTATCAGCGCATCGGTGAAGTGGAAACTGCCGAGATCATCGTCAACCGCACCGAGCATATCATTGTCGAGACGCTCGCCAGCGGCAAGAGCACCGAGGTGAACCCCATGGGCTTCACCATCGTGGTGGAAGAGGTCGGGCATAACCCCAACCATAGCTACTACGATTATATCTAACTTTTGTTGTCAAGGAAGAACCTCTCAGTCTGCTTCGCAGACAGCTCCCCTAAGTAGGGGAGCCATTGGCAAGTCGGGAAACCCCTGCTGTCCGATGAAAGTTTTATCTTTCGCAAAATAGAGTGCTCCGCTGTCTAGGCTGACAGCACCTAAACGAATGCCCTTGGTTAGAGCGCAGTTTAGATGTTGTTGGCCTTGGCAGCGAAGCACTTTCGTTTACGGGTTCAAAAAACTTTATTCATCCAGCACAGCCAAAACCGGCACGCCAGTGGCTCCCCTATCAGGAAAGACTCCCTCCGGCCGGAGGGAGATGTCGCGCAAGCGACAGAGGGAGGACGACTGGCATTGCGAAGCAATGACTGAGAGGTTCGCTGTGTGACAGTGCTCTTCAGAGCGAGCGGTTGAACGAAGGCAAGACCGAGAGGTTTCTTTTACCGGTCGAGGATACGGCCATCGATAGAGAAGGTCACGACCTGCCACGGGATGAACTTTCCGCTGTTCTTCAGGGCGGTCACGGCGGCGTGTTCCAGACCGCCGCAGCAGGGCACTTCCATCCGCAGGACGGTCACGCTCTTAATGTCGTTCTGGGAGAGGATGGCGGTCAGCTTTTCGCTGTAGTCCACGCTGTCCAGCTTCGGGCAGCCGATGAGGGTGATCTTGCCCTGCATGAACTCCTGATGGATGTTCGCATAGGCATAAGCGGTGCAGTCTGCCGCGATCAGCAGTTTCGCCCCGTTGAAGTAGGGTGCATTCACCGGGACCAGCTTGATCTGGCAGGGCCACTGACCCAGCTGAGAGGGCATCGACACCCCTGCTGTGGGCGCTGCCGGAGCAGGTTTACGGTCAAACTGATGCATCTGGTGGCCCGGACAGCCAGCGTGTGCCGGTGCAGCGGCGGCAGCTTTTTTCTGCTTATTCTCGAGCACGGCCTGTTCGTCGTAAGCGGCCGCTTCGCGCTCCTCAAAGGTGATCGCGCCCGTGGGGCATCCGGGCAGACAGTCGCCAAAGCCGTCGCAGTAATCGTCGCGCATCAGCTTTGCCTTGCCGTTGACCAGACCAATGGCCCCCTCGTGGCACGCCGTGACGCACGCACCGCAGCCGTTGCACTTTTCTTCGTCTATATGAATGATTTTCCGGATCATCTCGAAATCCTCCTTGCATTTTGTAGGCTCAGTATACTATAATAACAGAAACAATTCGGTTGTTATAACCACGAAAGGGCACTTTTTCATGAACATCCGCTCGATTTTTTTGTTCCGGGGGCTGACCGATGCCGACATCTCCCAGATGGAGCACTGTCACTGTCTGCGGCAGAAGGCATTTTCCCGCCGGGAAGCCATTTTCCGTTCCGGCGATACCGTCCACGAGATCGGCATCGTGCTGAGCGGCTGCGTCCATGTGGAAAGCGTGGATCTCTGGGGCAACAAGAGCCTGTTGAGCGAGGTGCGGCCCGGGCAGGTCTTTGCCGAGACATATGCCTTTTGCGCCGAGCCGCTGATGGTGGACGCCGTGGCCGCAGAGCCGTGCACCGTGCTGTTTTTGGACGTCTCCGCCCTCTCCCGCCCCCACGCAGAGGGCAGCTGGCAGCAGCAGCTTCTGCGGAATCTGCTCCACGTCTCGATGCGGAAAAATCTGGGGCTGTCCCGTCGCATTTTCTGCACGACGCCCAAGACGGTGCGCGGGCGGCTGCTGACCTACCTGTCCGGTCAGGCGGTCCAAGCCGGGAGCAAAACGTTCGATCTTCCGTTCAACCGCCAGCAGCTGGCCGATTACCTCAACCTTGACCGCAGTGCCCTTTCCAAGGAGCTGGGCCGGATGCGGGACGAGGGGTTGTTGGAGTTCGAAAAGAACCACTTCGTGCTCAAGGAGCTTCCGGAGACCTTCTGAACAAAAAATGCGCAGAGGAACGCACCGGTTTCGGTGCAGACCTCTGCGCATTTGCATTTATTGAGATGGGTCAGGACGGGATGTGGTCCACGATCCAGCTGCCGCCGTCGCCGCTGCCGGTCGCGCTGTTATAGACGATGTCGGTCAGTTCCTTGGTCATGGCCGACTTCTGCTCTTTATAGGTTGCTTCCGCCTCGTCCGCGATGCTCTGGTCGCGGCCATTGTCCTTCAGATACTGGCGCAGTTCCTTCAGGATGGCGTTGAACTCCTTGTCGCACCGGCTCTGGGCCGAATTCAGCTTGGCGGTCTTGGAAACGACGATGGAGACTTTCAGCGCGATGCTGCGTTCTTCTTCCGGGTGGGAGACATACTCGGTGTATGTCTCACCGATGATGCCGTACAATTCCTTCTGACTGCTCTGCCGCAGGTTGGTCAGCTGGCTGACATAGCTGTCGATCTGCTTGTCCACAGCGCTCTCGGCGCTGGCGCTGCTGCTTGCCGCGCTGCTGGAGGCCGCATGAGAAGAAGACGCCGTCTCATGCGACGAAGCCGCCTGAGAATGGGCCGCCGAAGAAGCGGTGCTGCTGGCAGAACTGCTGCTGGCAGAACTGCTGCTCGAAGAAGCGCTGCTGGAAGAGCTGCTCTCCTCTTTCGAACTGCTGGCGGATTCCGAAGCGGCTTCGCTGGAGGACACTTCCTCGGACAGAGCGTTTTCCTCATCCAGTGCGGAGTCCGGCTCTTCTTCCGGCACACTTTCTGCCGCGCTCTCCGACTCCGGTGCGCTCTCGGCACTGGAACTGGAGGTTTCCTCCGGCTCGTCCCAGATAATTTCTTCTTTCGATTCGCTGCTTGACACCGGAACGGGTGCACGGTCAGCCACCACAGCCATGATCCCCACCGCAAGGATGGCTACCGCCATCACGATCCCCGCGATGAGCTTTTTGTTCGAACGATTCTGCATCTTTTTTCTGCCCCTTTTTGATGACGTCCCCTGCACGAACTGCGCAGAGCAGTTTAAGCATACCATTCCCACCCGGTGATTTCAAGAGACAAATCGTGAATTTGATCGCATTTTCACACAACAACGCCCCTCGGAAGCGCGGAAACCTTCCGAGGGGCGTTTGCGTATGCGGAGAACGCGGGATCAGGTGAACGGATACAGAGCCGGCAGGTAAAACACCGACACAACGATCAGGATCAGCGCCAGCGGGGTACCGCACTTGAGATAATCTTTCAGCGTATATCCACCCGGCTCGATGATCATGATCTGGCAGGGTGCGGCCATGGGGGTCATGATGGACACACAGCTGGCCGTGATGACCCCGATGACGGCCGCGCGGGGGTCCACACCCATCCGGATACAGGCGGACGTCACCAAGGGGATGAAGATTGTCAGGGTGGCCAAATTGGACATGATCCGCGTCAGAATAAAGGGCACAAGGAAGAACACCAGCATGATGAGATAGGGGTTGCGGGTGTCGCCCAGCAGACGGATCATCCAGTCAGCCACCACATCTCCTGCGCCCGTGGTCTGGATGGCATCCGACAGGGCCAGCACACCAGCAAACAGGAAGATGGTGGGCTGATGGATGGAGTTCAGGGCTTCCTTCTCTGTCAGCACGCCGGTCAGCACCAGAGCGGCAGCGCCGATGCAGGAAATGAGATACATCTTGACACCAATGACATTTTCCAGCAGCATCATTGCAATGGAGACCAGAACGATGACGACGGCCAGTTTGCGCTTGAACGGGCTGAGCTTTTCGCTCTCATCGGCGGTATGCCCTGCATCCGCAAACTGTTCGTTGGGAATGTCCGGCATCAATTTATAGCCGATAAAGGTCATATACAGGATGGCGATCACCAGCATCGGGATGCGCGCGATGGTGAAATCCCAGATGTGCAGCGGTGTCGGCGCACCAGCCTGCATCATGACATCGTTCCACGCCATGTTCGAGGCTCCCTGTCCCAGAAAGGTCATCTGGGTGGCAATGTTGGCACAGGCCATCGAGGGATACAGCAGCTTGCTCCGGCTCACGCCGATGTCGTTTGCAATGCCCACCAGCAGCGGGATCATAATGGCTGCGGTCGCGGTGGCGCTGGTGATGGCTCCCAGAAACGCGCCCGCCACGCAGGAAAGAAAGATCAGCATCCGCATATTGTCCTTGTAGCGGAGGACAAGACTCTGCGCCTTGTCGATCAGAGGCGTTTTGGTCAGACCCGCACCGATGACGAACATGGCCACGAACATGACCACATTCGTATTGATAAATCCACTGAACGCTTCAGCAGGGGTCTTGATGCCGGTGAGGATCAAGGCCAGAATGATCCCGGTAGAGATGACCGAAAACGGTACTTTTCCGGAGACAAACGCAATGATCGTCACAAGCAGGATGAGAAGTGTGATTTCCAATGGGCTCATGGAAGTTTCCTCCTGTGTATAGTTCCCTTTTGATGAACAAATAACGCCCCGGAGCCCTTTACGCGGAAAAGGGTCCCGGGGCAAACTGCGGAGAACAAATGCGCGGCAAATTTGGCTGAGCAAAAATTTCAGGTTGAAAAGAACGATTTAGGAGAATCGTATGAAAGGAAATCGTGAGTGAAGTCTGTCCCCCGCTGAGAGAATATGTGTTACAACAATTTACTTGATGAACTTGACGTGCTTGCAGATCTCTTCGATGGCCTTTTCCTTGCGCTCATTGAAGATGACCTTGTTTTCCTCGAACAGGTTGCGGCCCTCGGTGTCGATGGAGACGATCAGGGGGCCGAACTCGTTCACACGGCAATGCCACAGCGTCTCGGGCATGCCAAGATCACGCCACTGGGCCTCGACGATCTCTTCCACCTCAGTGGCCGCGACAACGGCGTTGCCAGCGGGGAACACACAGTGGATGGCGCCGAACTCCTTACAGGCACGCTCGGTATTGGGACCCATGCCTCCCTTGCCCACGATGACGCGGACGCCGGACTTCTGCACGAACTCATACTCGAACTTCTCCATGCGCATGGAGGTGGTGGGGCCGACCGAGACCATCTCGAACTTGTCGTTTTCCAGCGGGCGGATGATGGGGCCGGCGTGGAAGATGGCGGCGTCCTTGACGTCCACGGGCAGCGGGCGGCCCTCCTCCACGAGGCGGCGGTGGGCCACGTCGCGGCAGGTCGTCAGGCTGCCATTCAGATAAACGATATCCCCGATGTGGATATCCTTCAGGTCCTCTGCAGAGACCGGAGTCGTGAGAATTTTCTTACCGTCTTTGATCGTCAACATTACAAAGTCACCCCCGAGTGAGTATCAATGGTGTAGTTCAGGTCCTTGTCGAAAATGATGTGGCCGCGGCGATGACTCCAGCAGCCGACGTTGACGGCAACGCCAATCGCGGAGGGGTGGCGGGCGGTGTTCTCAATGTGGACGCCCATCACCGAATACTTGCCGCCCATGCCCTGAGGGCCAAGGCCGATGGAGTTGATGCCATCTTCAAGCAGCTTCTCCATATAAGCAGCGCGCTCGTTCTCGTTGTGGCTGCCCAGAGGACGCATCAGCGCCTTCTTGGACAGGAGCGCAGCGGTCTCAACCGAAGTTGCCACGCCGACGCCGACGAGCAGCGGAGGACATGCATTGATGCCGTAGCTGGTCATGACGTCCAGAACGAACTTGGTCACGCCCTCATAGCCAGCACCCGGCATCAGGACCATGGCCTTTCCCGGAAGGGTGCAGCCGCCGCCCGCCATGTAAGCGTAGATCTCGCACTTGTCGCTGTTGGGGATGATGTCCCACCAGACAGTCGGCGTGCCCTTGCCGACATTGCGGCCGGTGTTGAACTCGTCGAAGGTCTCCACGCTGTTGTGGCGCAGGGGAGCTTCGAAGGTGGACTTGACCACGGCCTCCTTCAGCAGACCCTCGACCTCACCGATCAGCGGGAAGTCCACGCCGCACTTTACCCAGAACTGGAGCACGCCGGTATCCTGACAGCTGGGGCGGTTCAGCTCCTTGGCCAGCTTCTGGTTCCGCTTCATCGTCTCGTAAATGACCTTGGACAGCGGTGCGTCCTCCTGTGCGCCCAGCTCGTCGAGCTTGGCAATGATGTCGTCCGGCAGCACTTTCGCGATATGGGAAACGAAGTTCGCCATATAGGTCGTCATCTGCTGCACCTGTTCCTGTTTGTTCATTCCAATGCCTCCTTGAAAGATTTGGTTTGGTACATTTGCGCGTTTATTCACTCATTCAACGCTCTGCCCACATTACTGCGGGAAGAACGGAAATGCGATGGGAAGGATCACCATGCTGACGACCGTTGCGATGAGGATGAGGGGCAGACCAGCTTTGGCATAATCCTTGAAGGTGTACCCGCCGGCGGAAACCACCATGGTGTTGGCGGGCATCCCGATGGGGGTCGCGTATGCGCAGGAGCCGCCGATGACACAGGCCATCAGGACGGCGCGGGGGTCGGCGCCCATGCCCTGTGCGATGCTCAGGCAGATGGGGACCATCAGGGCGGTGGTTGCGGTGTTGGACATGAAGTTGGTCATGACGCAGCAGAGCAGGAAAACCACCAGAGTCAGGACGTAGGGAGAGGGATTCTCGCCCAGTGCGCCGATGACGATGTTTGCGATCTCTGCGCCTGCGCCGGTCTTATCCAGAGCAGAGGCCAGAGACAGCGTGCCGCCGAAGAGGAAGATGGTCTTGAGGTCGATGGACTTCAGGGCGTCCTTCTCGGAGATGACACCGGTAAGGATCAGAGCCAGCGCACCGATACAGCCGGTGATGCAGAGCTTGATGCCGATCTGCTTTTCAAAGATCATGCCCAGCAGGGTGAGCACGAGGATGACCAGCGAGAGGACCTGCTTCCACTTGGGGACATTGCTGAAGTCCTGTTCGGTGTTGAACGCGCCGTCGTCCTTGACTTCGTGGGCCGGCAGCAGCTTCTCGCCGACGGTGGCGTAGAAGAGGATGCCGACGATCAGGATGGGCAGGCCGACGATGGCGTACTCGAAGAAGCCGAAGGACATGCCGATCTCCTCCAATGCGCTCTGGGCGATCAGGTTGCCGGGAGCACCGATGAGGGAGAGGTTTCCGCCCATGGCCGCTGCAAACACCAGCGGCATCAGCAGCTTGGAGCGGGAGTAGCCGGACTTTGCCGCGATGCCGATGACCACAGGGATCAGGACGGCGGCTGTGCCGGTGTTGGAGAGAACGCCGCTCATCAGACCAACGATGACCATGATGGCTACGATGAGACTGCGCTCGGATTTGGCAAAGTGGGTGACGATGCCGCCGATCTTGTTGGCCATGCCTGTTTCAAACAGAGCACCGCCGACGATGAACATGGCGACGAAGAGGATGACGTTGCTGTCGATAAAGCCCGCAAAAGCGGTCTTGATGTCCAGCACGCCGGTGACGACCAGACCGATACAGACAATCATGGATGTCACGCCGAGGGGGATCTTCTCAAACACGAACATGACGACCGCGAAGAGAAGAAACAACAGGGTGATGGTAGATGGACTCATACTGGGGGTTCCTCCTTTTGATTTTTGATAATGTATCCATTTATTGACGCACCACACGCCAATCTTCCGGAACGCCCCCGCTGCACCTCATTGTGCAGAGTCTTTTCTGCATGGTCGTGCCCTCACGACGCCCCCTCTCCCGTTTCAGGAAGGGCGACCGCTGCGGGCAGACCCGCGAGCGGTATTGCAGTTTTTATTTCTTTATCTTTAATCTTTGATAATGTATCCATTTGACGATGCAAGAATACACCCGAGAACCGATTCTGTCAAGAGGTTTTTGCGAGGTTTGTCGCTTTGTATGTTTTTTGCACCATTTTTTGTGCACCGCACACAAACAGAAGGATACAACGTATTTTTTAGAGCGCTGGCGCAAAACGAACCTCTCAGTCATTGCTTCGCAATGCCAGCTCCCCTAGCAGGGGAGCCATTGGCAGGTCGGGCAACCCCTGCTGGACGATAAAAGTTTTATTTTTCGCAAACAACAGTGCTCCGCTGTCTAGGCTGACTGCATCTGCACAAACGCCCGTGGTTAGAGCGTAGGATAGATGTCGTTGCCCTAGGCAGCAGAGCACTTTCTTTTTAGTTTTCGAGAAACTCGATTCATCGAGTAGGACCAAAACCGGCACGCCAGTGGCTCCCCTATTTAGGAAAGACTCCCTCCGGCCGGAGGGAGATGTCGCGTAAGCGACAGAGGGAGGACGGCTGGCAAAGCCGAAAGGCTTTGACTGAGAGGTTTACTCTAGTCTCTTTTTGAAATACCCCTCGGCGCAGTAAATGGCCCCACAGGGATTATGCGCCAGAACGCGGTCTTTTGCCACCAGCGTCGTGACCATGGCTTCGGAATACTTATAAAACATCGAGTCGTGCCCCACACAAAGGCCGACCTCAATGTTAAATTCGGTCTGCTGTTCGTTCAAAAGCTTCGCCTGTGCGATGGGATTGCACATCGCTTCGAACGCTCCCGGGTGAATCTTCACTTCTTCCGGGATGCCGACCTCTTCCTTAGAGGTCCCACCGGTCTTGCAGATGACCGATACCACCTCGAACCCCTGTGCACGGAGCAGGTCCGCCACGACGCGGGCTTCCTTGCGCAGACCCTTGCAGAACGCAAGGCCCAGTTTGTGGTATCCCATCCGCTTGCAGAATTCCACCGTCTCCTTCAGGCGGGGCCACTGGCAGTAGCCCAAACCCTCGATGGCCGAACAGTTGACATAAAAGTCATGATTTTCCGGCAGGTCGTAGCCCGCGCGGGCGCTCTCCATCACCGAAGTATTCCGCATCGGACAGTTTTTCGGCATTTTCTCCGGCTCATTGTTCGCGCAAGCCAGAACCGTACAGTTAGCGCAGGTATACATCAGGCCCCTCCCCTTCTCACAGATAGTAGGTCAGCGCATCTTCCATGCTGCGGAGGATGTGCTTTTCCATCTCCGCGCGGGCCGCAATGGCATCGCGGGCTTCGAGCGCGGCGTAGATCTTTTTATGTTCGCTCTGCGAATTGAGCGCATAATCCAATTCGCTCATCTCCACACCGATGGACAGGCCGTTCCACAGTTCGCTCAGCAACTTCTGCATCTTTTCGTTGTTGGCGGCGTTCCAGATCTCAAAGTGAAACGACTGGTTATAATCGGCATAGTTTCCTGCCTGACGGTGCGAGAGCGCATCTTCTGCCGTATCCACGCAGTTTTTGATCTTCGAAAGGTCTGCGCCGTTTTCACAGCAGAGCATACAGGCCGCACCTTCCAGCGCCGCACGGAGCTGATAATGCTCCCGGATGGTCTTTTCGGTCACGCCCAGCACCACCGCACAGCGGTTCTGCTTCAGCTCCAGCAGCCCATCCCGGGCCAAAATTTGAAACGCTTCCCGCACCGGCGTGACCGACACGCCCAGTTCCTGCGCGGTGTTTTCCAGCGTCAGCTCTGCCCCTTCCGGGATACTTTTTGAGATGATGGCCTTGCGCAAGGCCGATGCCACCCGCTCACGGGCGGGCAGAAGTTTGATTGGTTTCAGTCCCAGCATATCAATTCCTCATGGAGCACAGTGCCTGTAACAGCTCCTGCTCGTATTTCTGCCATTCCGTCTGCAGTTCCGGCGAGCCGCTGCGGGCCAGCGCCAGAAGAAGCGGCAGCCGGTCCGGGGCGGGCACCGGGCGCGCCGCCACCGCAAAGGCAACGTAAGTCTGCACGATGCTTTCCAGCAGTTTGCGCTGCAATTCATAGGGCAGCGCACGGCAGAGAACGCGGTGCTGCATCAGCTCGTCCCCGGGAAGCGCGGCATCCTGCGGCAAAAACTGCATCGCCTGACGTTCCAGCTGTGCCCCCAGCGCGAACACCTGACGCAGATATTCTTCGGTCAGTTCCACGGTCCGCACATGGTTGTTGGGCAGACGGACGATCAAGCCCTGATATTCCAAAATCATCAGCGCTTCCCGCACCGGCATCCGGGAAACGCCCAGACTTTCCGCCAGTTCGTTCTGCGTCATTTCGGTCCCCGCCGGGATCTGCCCCGACAAAATGGCTTGCTGCAGCGCTTCTACCACGCCGCCGTTCTTTTTCTGGATGCCGATTCGTTCCATGGCGTCTCCTTTTTTCAAATGTTTCTTTTATATTGTATCCACTTTTCTGTGGAATTGCAAGCCTTTCGCAGAAAAACCCCCGCACCGGTGGTTGTAAGCCATCCTGTGCGGGGGTCTTGTGGATGATCAAAATTGCGCTTTAGGTTTCCGGCTCCGTCTCGATGGGCGTTTCCAGCTCCTCGTCTGCTTCCGGTTTCTGCGTTTTAGGCGGCTTTTTCTTGCCGCGCTTGCGCTTGAGAAGGAGCAGCAGCACGAGGACGACTGCCGCACCGATCAGGATGAACACCCAGATCGGCTGACCGGCTTTGACCACGGCGATCTCGGCGTTCGCGCCGCTGACCGTAAAGGTCAGGTAGCTGCCCATGGAGTCGGTCTCCAGCGGATGCCAGCTGCCGTTGTCTTTCAAATAGACTTTATAGGTCTTGTCCGTGTCCTCGGGCAGGTAACGGACGATATGGTCATCTGCGCCGTCGCTCGGCAGGGTCAGGCTCCACTGTTCCACGGTCCCGCTGGGTGTGCCGCTCTCGATCGGACTCTGCACGGCGGCGAGGACATCGGTATCCGTGAAGTCGCCTTCCGCAAAGAACACCGGGCGTCCGCCGTCCCGCATCGCGGCGCTGCGCAGGGCCTGTACATACGGCGTATAGACCACCGACACCACCGTGTCCAGATGCAGGCTTTCCAGCGACGGGCTGCTCCACTGGCTGTAGTTTCCTTCCTTGCTGGGTAGGTCGGGGTAGTCCGCCTCGGTCAGCGAAGCGCCATAGTCCACGCGGACCTTGCCGAGAACATGATCTTCATCCTTGAAGGTCACGACCAGCTGTTTGAAGCCTGTCGGGACATTTTCCAGCTCCATCATGGACGCATAGCTGATGGGTTCGGCCTGACCGGCACGGCTCAGGCGGTCGATGCCGCGGAGGTTATCCGAGACAAAGAGGTTGCCGCTGAACGTTCCGCTCTGTCCGCCGGAGATTGCACCGGAGAACTGGTCGGCTTCGTCGATGTCCACAAGGGCGCGGCAGTTCTGCACCGTGCTGGAAGCGCTGGTGTAGCTGCTCTCTGTGCCTTCGCCCAGAATGCCGCCGACATAGTTGCCGCCCGAGAGGGTGCACTTTGCCCAGCTGGATTTGATCTTTGCGCTGCTTGCGCCCGCGATGCCGCCGACCTGATTGCCGCCGGTCACATCGCCATAGGCTTCGCAGTTCTGGATCAGGCCGAGGTCCATCCGGCCCACGATGCCGCCCACAGCCTTTTTCTTGGCCGTGACTGCGCCCTCATTGGTGCAGCCCACGACCACCGCGCTGACCGAATAGCCGGTGCGCAGCAGAGATTTGCTCTCCTCCAGCTGGTCGTCCTCGGGGTCGAGGAGGTTTTCCACGGCCATTGCGCCCGTGATGCCACCGACGTCCACGTCTGCGTCGATGACGCCGCGGTTGGTGCAGTTCTCAATGCGGCCGTCCGTCGTGCTGGGCGCGGTCTCCGAAGTATCGTCCAGAACGGTCTTATCCTCCGGGTCGCTGATCTCCTCGATGGCGTCCAGCAGCAGGTCCAGCACCACGTTCACCTGATCGTTGATGGCACGCATCTGGTTGGTCAGGCGGGTGCTGGCGCTCTTCATGTTCTCGTTCAGGGAGTTCATCTGGGCCGAGATGCCGTCCATCGCGTCAAACAGAGTGTCTGCCGTGTCGCTGAGGGCGGAATCCGGACGCGGAACGTGCACCGGGTCCTGATCGGACAGCCAGCTCACGATATCCTTGGTCTGGCTGAGCATGTCGCCCAGCGTCTTGGTCCCATCCTCGATGGAACCGATGCTGGAAGAGACGCGCTCGGTGGTCGCGCTGATCAGATAGCCGTCGGTCTTGAGTTCCGAGATGGCATCCTGCATGGACTCCGAAGCGCTCTGCAGCTTATCGGCCGACCGCGACAGCTTGTCGATGCCGTCCTGAATGGCGTCCGCACCGCTGTGCAGACCGTCGATGTTGAAGCCAAGGTCGGTCAGGATGTCCTCAAGGTCGCTGACATCGTCGCCGATGCCGTCCAGTGCATCACCGATGTTGTCCAGCGCATCACCCAGCTGGCTGTCGTCATCCGACGCCATGGTCGAAGCCTTGTGGGCCAGTGCGCCCAGCTGGCGGTTGATGCCGGAGATGCCGCTCAGGGCCTTGGTGATCTGTGTCATGCCGCGCTGCAGGTCCGTGTTTCCGGACACCAGCGCCGCGCCCTGCAGCAGGTTGACGCCCGCCGAAACGGCCTGCATCTGCGGGCTGAGGCTGCGGGTCAGGCTGACTGCGCCGACCACGGTATTGGCCAGCTTGAGCCAGCTGACCGCGCGGTCCAGCGTCGAATCCGAATAGGTCGCGGGGAGTTTGTCGTAGGCGGTGAAGATGCTCTGCATCGCCGTTTCGGCGGCATCATCGTCCCCCGCTTCGTAAGCGTCGCGCAGGTCCTCGAAGCCGTCTGCGATCTCTTCCAGCGCCTTCTGGGCGATGTCCATCGCGTCGCTGACGTCATCGCCCGCATCCTCGACCTTTTTCAAAGCATCCGAACCCAGCGCGATCTCATACGAAAGTTCCTGCGTGGCCCACTTCAGCTCATCCATGCCGGACGCCATCTGGTCGATGGCTTCTTCGCCCGTTTCAAGGACGGGTTCCAGCTTGCTGAAGGTATCCGACACCAGCACGCCGGTGCGGTCGATCTCGTCCGCTACGGTATCGGCGTAATCGCTGCCCTGATCCTTCAGCTGGCGGGCCGCATCGATGGCCGTATCCAGCTGGCTGTTCAGGCCGTCGAAGTTGGTGTGGAAAATATCCGAGGTGTTGTCGATCTCATCGGTCGCACCGTTCACCACATCGTGGAGCTTATCCAGCTCGGTGCGGAGTTTTTCGATGGTGCTCTGGGAGAGGTCCAGTTCGCGGTACGGCTCCGCCTGTCCGACGATGCCGCCCACGTCCTTGCGGCCCTGCACCTTGCCCTGATTGATGCAGCCGGACACCATGCCGTCGTTGCGGCCCACGATGCCGCCCACATTATAACCCAGATGGGCATAGCCGATGGTCCCGGTGTTGGTGCAGCTCAGGATCAGGCCGGACGAACGGCCCGCGATGCCGCCCGAATCGGTGGGCGCATTGCTGCTCACCGTGCCGCTGCTCTGGCCGACATATTGCTCGATCATGCTCATCAGCTCGGCCGAGAAGCCGTCCATGTTCAGGGTGGTGTTCTGGTATTCGGTGTTCACCTCGCCGACGTTGGTGCAGCTGCTGATGGAGCCAAGGTTATAGCCCACCACGCCGCCGGTGGAGGATTTGCCGTCCAAAAAGGTGCGGGAAGTGCAGCGGGCCAATGTGCCGCGCTCTTCGTTGCGGCCCACAAGACCGCCGACTTCGCTGCCGCCCTTGACTGCGCCGGAGAACTGGCAGTTGATGAGCGTGCCGTTGTTGACGCCCACGATGCCGCCCGCCGTGTCATTGTCGCCGGAGGGAGCCACGAAGCCCTGAACGTTCAGGTTCTCGATGACGGCCCCCTCTTCCACGATGGCGAACAGGCCCGCCGGAGAGTAGCTTCCCGTCAGCTGCAGATTCCGCAGGGTATGGCCGCCGCCTTCAAATGTGCCGCTGAAGGACGGGATCGGCTCCCAGTCGAATCCCTCCAGCGAAAGGTCCTGCCGCAGAACGACGGTCTTGCCGCGCGACCACGAATCCACGCTGCATTTTTCCGCCAGCTCCAGCAGCTGGGACACACTGTCGATATAGAACGTATCGCTGCTGGCTGCTCCCTCTGCGAACACAGGCAGAGCCGCCGTCAGCGCGAAGGCCAGCGCAAGCAGCAGCGCGGCTCCGCGGCGCAGGATCGTGTTACTGTTTGTCATCTTCGTCCACCTCCTGCGAAACTTTACCGCTCAGAACGGTCAGCTGTACATCGCCATCCACGATGGCGTTCATCGTGCCGGACACTGTGCCGTGCACCTCGCCCTGCACCATGCCGTTGACCCGGACACGGCCCGAAGCGGAACTGCGGGCCACCACCTTGGGCATGGAGAAGGACGTTTTATCCACGAGCTTGCCGCCCAGCAGCAGGATCTGCGGCAGGACGAACAGAACGAGGATGATGGAAATGATCGTGCCGCGGCCAAGGCTCTGGCCGATGCCGACGATGGCGGCATGCGAGGTCATCTGACCGATCAGAATACCGGCCACCGCCAGGATCGTGCCGGAGGTCAGGATGGTCGGGAAGGCGAAGTTCATCGTCTCGATGATGGCTGTCTGATGGTCCATCTTGTCCTTCAGCTCGGTGTAGCGGCTCGCGATAACGATGGCGTAGTCGATGTTCGCACCCATCTGAATGGAGCTGACGACCAGATAGCTCAGGTAGAACAGCGGCGAATTGGTAAAGGTGGGGAACGAGAAGTTCAGCCAAATTGCGCCCTGAATGACCAAGATCAGCAGGATGGGCATGGCTGCCGACTGGAAAGTGAACAGCAGGACCACCAGAACGATCAGGATGGACACGATGCTGACGACCTGATTATCCACCGCGAAAGACTTCTGGAAGTCGTACTCGCTGGTCACATCACCGGCCAGATAGATGTTGCCCTCCGGATAATATTTCCGGGCGATCTGCTTGATGGTATCGGTGAAATCGTAGGTCGTCTGGCCGGCCTCGAGATCGGGGCTGAGGTAAATTAGGATACGGTTGTAGTTCTCGCCCTGCAGCTGCGCTTTGCCGCTGAGCATCTGCTTCTGGGCATCGTGCAGGGTATCCACCAGATCGTCGTCCAGCGAGACGAGACCGGAATCCACCTTGTCGCAGACGTACAGGAACATATCCATCAGCGGGACGCTGTAGGTCGAGAAATTGCCGATGGCCTGTGCATATTCGTCGTGATCGGCGGCATAGGCGGCGTAGACCGTCTGGGCCAGCTCGTAGTCCAGACCGGCCAGCTCGGAGAACTGGCGGGCCGTGAGCTTATCTTCCAGACAGTAGCCGTCCATGGCTTCGACGTTGGAAAGGCCCATCGTGCTGTCCACTTCGGGGCGGCTCTCCAGCTCCTGAATGAGGTTTGCTTCCACGGAGTAGTCCTCTTTGGGCATGACGAGCGCGACCATGTTCGAGGACGTGAAATTGTCCTTGATCATATTCGTTGCGATCTGCACGTCGTTCAGTTTGGGCGTTTTGAGGCTGCCCAGACCGTAGGCATAGGGGCACAGGCTGGAGAAGTGATAGCCGATGACCACCAGCACGAGGAACAGCGGCGGAATGAGCTTGCGGGTCTTGTAGGCAAACTTGCCGACAAACGGGATCTTCGGCACAAAGTTCTTATGCTTGGTCTTGTCCATCAGCGGTCCGAACAGCATCAGCAGACCCGGCATCACAAGGAACACCGAGAGGATGGAGTACGCGATGGCCTTGATCAGGCAGATGGCCATATCGGGGCCGATCTTGAACTGCATGAACATCATGGCGATCAGACCGCCGACAGTGGTCAGGCAGCTGGACGAAATTTCCGGGATGCTCTTGCTCAGGGCTTCGACGACGGCTTCCTTCAGCGGCATCGTCTCATGCTCCTCGCGGAAATGGTTCGAGAAGATGATGGCGTAGTCCAGCGAAAGGGCCAGCTGCAGGATACTGGTGACCGAGTTTGAGATGAACGAGATCGTGCCCAGCAGGAAGTTCGTGCCGCTGTTCAGGATCATCGAAATGACGAAGGTGAGCAGCAGGACCGGGATTTCCGCATAGGTCTGGGTGGTGAAGATCAGGACGGCCACCACGATGACGGCAACATAGACGATGATCATGTTGACCTCATTGTTGATGATCTCGGCTTCGGTGTTGCCCAGCGAAGTGGAAACGTAGGTATCATAGCCGGAAAGCTCCGCTTTCACGCGGTCCAGAGCTTCCAAGCACCCGTCGTCCTCTTCGGGGTAATCAAAGGTGAAGGAATACAGCGCCGAGACATTATTATAATGTGCGGTCGTCTCGTCGTAGCTCAGGCTCTGCACGCCCTCGATCTCTTCCAGCTTGTCGGCCAGCTCCTGCGCCTCTTTCTGCGTGACGTTTGCCACCATGACGTCGGCTGTGCCGTAGGTGGTGAACTCGTCCTCCATGACGTCCAGCGCCTGACGGGTATCGGACTCGTCCGGCAGATAGGTCGTCAGATCGTTTTCCACGGTGACCCAGCTTTTGGAGATCACCGAAAAGATCAGCAGGATAATGGCGATCAAAAAGATCAGGTTCCGCCGCTCCACGATCTGCAGCGCCAGCTTATGCATGAAATCGTTCTTCGGTGGACTTTGATTCGGATTGGTTTGTGTTTGTTCCATACATTCACTCCCTAGAATTTTTTTGTTCCATAAATTTGGCAATGATGCATTTTTTATGATACCGTCTGCCGCTCGGATTGACAATAGACAATTTTCAAAAAACGTCTATTTTTACTGTTTCTAACGTTCAAAAAAGGGCCGCTGTCCGAGTAAATCAGACAGCAGCCCTTGGGGTGTCAGAATCTCCGCCAAGTATCCGGCAGGAAAAAGACCAGCATCGGGAAGATCTCCAGTCGGCCCGCCAGCATGTCAAAGATCATGACCAGCTTTGCCGGGTTGGAATAGCACCCGAAGTTCATCATCGGGCCGACCTGATTCAGGCCGGGGCCGATGTTGTTCAGGGTGGCAGCAATGGCGGTGAAGTTGGTCACCATATCAAAGTTGTCCAGACTGATGAGGAACAGCGATGCCGCAAAAATAAAGATATACGCCGCCACATAGACGTTGGTGGCGCGGATCGTCTCATGGCTGACCAGCTTGCCGTCCATCCGGACCGGCGCGACCACCTGCGGGTGGAGAGCCTGTTTCAGCTCTTTGCCCAGCGTCTTGCCCAGCAGCAGGAAGCGGCTGACCTTCATGCCGCCGCCCGTGCTGCCCGCACAGGCGCCCACGAACATGAGCATGACCAGAATTTCCTTGGAGAGGGTCGGCCAGAGGTCGAAGTCACAGCTGGAAAAGCCGGTGGTCGTGATGATGGAGCCGACTTGGAACGCCGCCTGACGCAGGGCTTCGCCCAAGCCGTTATACATGCTGTAGATATTGCAGGTGATGATACCAACTGCAACCGCAATGATGATGAAATACGCCCGGACTTCTTCGCTGGCAGCGGCGCGGCGGAAGCGGCGCATCAGCAGCAGGAAGTAGGCGTTGAAGTTGACGCCGAACAGGATCATGAAGATGGTCACGACCCACTGGATATAGGGCGAAAAGCTGGTGAAGCTGTCGTTCTTGAAGCCGAAGCCGCCCGTGCCCGCCGTGCCAAAGGCCGTGAGCATCGATTCGAACACCGGCATCCCGCCGAACAGCAGGAACACAAATTCCAGCACGGTCAGGAACAGGTAGATGCCGTACAAAATTTTTGCCGTGGACTGTACCTTCGGGACCAGCTTATCCACCTGCGGACCGGGGCTTTCCGCCTTCATCAGGTTGACGTGGGAACCGCCGGTCAGCGGCAGCAGGGACAGCAGGAACACCAGAACGCCCATACCTCCTACCCAGTGGGTGAAGCTGCGCCAGAACAAAATGCCCTTGGGCAGATCCTCGACGGCGGGCAGGATGCTGGCGCCGGTGGTGGTAAAGCCGGACACCGTTTCAAACAGGGCATCCACGGGGTTCGGGATGCAGCCGGTCAGCACAAAGGGGACCGCGCCCACGATACTGATGAGCAGCCAGCACAGCGCCGTGGCCACAAAACCCTCGCGCATGTAGAAAATTTGGCTCTTCGCCTTGACGCGGTGGAGCAAAAAGCCCACAAGGGCGCTGAGCGCTGCCGTGAACAGGAACACGCCCATGACGAACCACTCGCCATAGCACAGGCTGGCCGCGGCGGGCAGAAGCAGCAGGACGCCCTCGGTCATCAGGATATAGCTCAGCAGCCGCAAAACGATCGCATAATTCATGCTGTGCCCTCCATCAATCCTCTACGATGTCCCGCAGGTCGTGCAGACCATGCTCCAGCGTGACCACGATGACGTTATCGCCCACCTGAATCTGGTCGCCGCCGCGCGGAATTTTGATTTCATTGCCGCGGGTGATGCAGCACAGCAGGGTATTCTTTTTCAGGTGCAGACGGCTCAGAGGCACGCCCGTGGCCTTGCTCTCCTCGTGGACCGTAAATTCCAGCGCTTCCACGCGGTCGTCCAGAATGCGATACAGCGTTTTGATGTTGCTGCCCGCCTCGTTCTGCAGGGCGCGGACATACTGCACGATGTAATCGCAGGTCATGTACTTGGGGTAGACGATGCTGCCAAGGTCCAAACCCGCCAGAATATCGTCAAATTCCAGACGGTTGACCTTGGTGACCAGCTTGCCGTGGGAATGCTTTTTGGCAAACAGGGTCAGCAGGACATTTTCTTCATCGATGTTGGTCAGTGCCACGAAGGCTTCGGTGGATTCCAAGCCTTCGGACAGCAGGAACTCGCGGTTGGAGCCGTCCTCGCACAAGATCTGCGCTTCGGGCAGAGCCTCGGCCAGCACGTTGCAGCGCTCGGGGTCCCGTTCCACGATGCGGACCCGGACATGGTTTTCCAGAAGTTCCTGACTCAGGTAGAAGCCGATGGCGCCGCCGCCCACGATGAGCGCATTCCGCACCGGGCGGACCGCCAGATGGATGCGCTGGAAGAACTCGTGAGCCTTTTCCTGCGTGGCAAGGAAGGTGACCTGATCGCCGGTCTGCAGCACGAAGTTACCGTTCGGGATGATGACATCCCCCGCGCGCTCAACGGCGCAGACCAGAATATCGCTCTTGAGCCGGGTGGGAATTTCGTGGATGGCCACGCCGTCCAGCTGCTGGGCATCGGTCAGGGTGAACTTGATGAGCCGGACCCGTCCGCCCGCAAAGGTATCGATCTTGCTGGCGCCCGGGAAGCGCAGCAGGTGCGAAATTTCACGCGCCGCAGCCATTTCCGGGTTGATGATGGCCGAAATGCCGATCTGTTTCTTGATGAAGTCCAGCTCGTGGCTGTAGGACGGGTTGCGCACGCGGGCGATGGCGTGGCAATGGCCCGCCTTCTTCGCGAACATGCAGCAGAGCAGGTTCAGTTCGTCCGAGCCGGTGACCGCGATGAACACATCGGCGTCCTCGATGCCCGCTTCGGACAGGGTGGTGATCGAGGAGCCATTGCCCAGAATGCCCATCACGTCGTAGGATTCGCTCAGGTGCTCCACACGGGCCTTGTTCGTGTCGATGACGGTCACGTTATGGCCTTCCTCGCTGAGCTGCCGCGCCAGCGCTGTGCCGACCTTGCCGCCGCCCACCAGAATGATCTTCATAGAAAAATCCTTTCCTTTTCTTCCCCGCGATGGGAAGATTTTTCAAACATGAAACGCTGTCTAGTATAGCATACTTCGGACAGGAGTTCCACACTCCGACGCTTTTTTACAACCAAATGCAGAATTTTGTCGGGCAAACGCAGAATCATCTGGCTCTATCTTATCCCTTTCCCCGCAGATTGTCAACTTTGCACGAAAAAAGCCCCGCACAGCTTTCGTTTCTGTGCGGGGCAAAATTTTTTATTCCACGGTCACGCTCTTGGCCAGATTGCGGGGCTTATCGACATCGCACCCGCGCAGGACTGCCATATAGTAGGCGAACAGCTGCAGCGGCACGATGAGCTGCAGCGGCATCAGCAGGTCCTCGTATTCATCCAAGCGGACCACATAATCCGCCACGCCCTCGGGCACGACGGCATCTTTTGTGGTGAAGAGCAGGACCTTTGCGCCGCGGCTCTTCGTCTCCTTGGCGTTGGAGATGGTCTTTTCATAGACCTGCTTCTGGGTCGCCAGCGCGATGACCGGCACGCCGTCGGTGATGAGGCTGATGGTCCCGTGCTTCAGTTCGCCCGCCGCGTAGGCATCGGAGTGGACGTAGCTGATTTCCTTGAGCTTCAGGCTGCCTTCCAGCGACAGCGAGTAGTCGAAGCCGCGCCCGATGAAGAAGCAGCTCTGGGTGTTCACGAAGCGGCTGGCGAGGTACTTGATCTGTTCGCAGTCGGCCAGACGCGGCTTAATGACCTCGCTGGCGCGAAGCAGTTCGGCGGTCAGGCGGCGGGTCTCAGCTTCGGTCTGTGCGCCGCGCGCATAGGCCAGCCGCAGAGCGAACAGATAGAGCACGCACATCTGGACCATGTAAGCTTTGGTCGATGCCACGGCAATTTCAGGACCCGCATAGGTATAGAGGACATAATCCGCCGCGCGGGCGATGGAGCTGCCCACCACGTTCACGATGGCCAGCACCGGGACGCCCCGGCTCTTGGCCAGCTTGAGCGCGGCCAGCGTATCACTCGTTTCGCCCGACTGGCTGATGATGATGACCAGATCTTCCGGCTTGAGGATGGGGTCGCGGTAACGGAACTCGCTGGCGATGTCCACTTCTGCGGGGACACGGGCCAGCGCTTCGATGGCCGCTTTGCCCACCATTCCGGCGTGCATGGCCGTACCGCACGCCACCAGATGGACGGTCCCGATCTTTTTCAACATTTCATCGGACAATTCCGGAATGCGCAGGTCGGGCAGACCGTTCTCCACGCGGGGGCTGACCGTGGCCGTGATGGCGGCGGGCTGCTCGTTGATCTCCTTGAGCATAAAGTGCGGATAGCCGCCCTTTTCGGCCGCTTCCTGATCCCAGTCGGCGGTCAGGACTTCGCGCTCCACCGGCTCGGCGAACTCATTGTAAAAGCGGATGCCCTCCGCCGTGACGACGGCCATGTCGCCCTCTTCGAGGACGCTGTACTTCCGGGTATATTTCAGCAGGGCCGGGATATCCGACGCCACAAAGTTTTCGTCTTCGCCCCAGCCGACGATGAGCGGGCTTTCCCGCTTGACGGCAAAGACAGTGTCCGGGAAATCCCGGAACAGCACGGCCAGCGCATAGCTGCCGCGCACCATCGCCAGCGCCGCACGAAGAGCGCGCAGCGGCTCGCCCTCGTAGCAGCTGTCGATGAGCTTGACCAGAACTTCGGTGTCCGTCTCGCTTTCAAAGGTATAACCTTTGGCGATGAGCCGTTCTTTCAGGATGCCGTAATTCTCAATGATGCCGTTGTGTACGATGCTCACACGCGGCGTCGAATGCGGATGGCTGTTCACGTCGCTGGGTTCGCCATGGGTCGCCCAGCGGGTGTGTCCGATGCCGCAGCTGCTCTCGGCCAGTGCCTGAGCGGCCAATTTCTGGCGCAGCTCCGCCAGACGGCCCTTGCTCTTGACCACGCGGATGGCCCCATCCAGCGCCAGCGCAACGCCCGCCGAATCATACCCGCGGTATTCCAGCTTTTCCAGTCCATCCAGCAAAACATCCTGCGCATTGCGCTTTCCGACATAACCAACGATGCCACACATACAAAACACCTCCATGCCGACAGCCCGGCGCTCAAAAATGCGCACAGACCAGCTGTCAGCTTTCTAACACAGTTTATGTTCTTGTATGGCTTTCTTTGAGGGGATCTGTTACGGTATTGCTGCCGCTTTTTGCCCCTCGCTTCGATCGGTATAGCCCTGTTCGACCGGAGAAACATCCGCCGAAAATTTCGATGATTCCTCTCCTCGTCACCCTCGCGGCTGTCACCCGCGTGGCCCGGCGCTTTGCGTCATCTGAAGTTCCACATTCCCCCTTTCAATTTTTCTCTCATTTCCCCAGCATTTTATGCAGCCGGGGCTGCCAGACCAGCCGATAGACCTGCAATAAATTATGGATGGCCTGGTCATACAGCAGAAAGGCCACGTTCCCCATCGCCAGTGTGCTCAGCGAGACGACCAGCGCTGTCGTGCGCAGTTCCTGCGAGATGCTGCCCGCCGGGACCAAGAGCAGCACCAGCCCGTACATCGCCAGCACCGCGCCGTTGCACAGCAGCAGCTTGCACAGCCCGCGCAGGAGAGCCGGACGGATACGCTCCAATTTCGGCTTGACCAGCGGATAGTATCCCAACAAGAATACAAAAATCAGGGCCACTTCCTTATCCGGCACGAACAGCAGACTGAGCAAGCTGACCGCGCCGTAAGCCGTCAGGGCCATGGTCATGCCGCATTCCATGCAGACCGTCGCGATCAGCAAGCTGGCCGCCGCGGGGGCAATGAACATCAGCACCGGGATCACCGCGCCCAGCAGCATCAGCGCCACACTCAGGGCCGCCGCCATGCCGCAATAGGCCATAGCCCAGCTCTTGCGCCCCTTCATGGCATCTCCCATTGCACCGGCTGGTTCTCCGCATCCAGCGGATCCACAGCGTGGCGCAGACCAAGGATCATGATGTTATCGATGAGCGTTTTGTTCAATTTAATATCTAACATGCCGTAGGCGCGAACAAGGTCGTTTGCGGCCGCCAGCGCCTGACGGCGGGCATTCTCCATGGCGGTTTCACTGTCCTCGATGCCGTTGACCAGAAACACATTGTAGCGTCCGGCCCGCTTGTCATCCTTCACGCGGCCCGCCTTTTCCAGCAGATAGAACACCCGCCCGACACAGCTGCCGATATAGCGCATGCTTTTGCGCTGGCTGGGGTCGTCCGTTGCCAGCGTGGAATACAGCGCGCCGTAGATGTTGCTCATGGGTTCGGCGGCTTCGGCATAGCTCTTGGCATTGAGGTTCATCTGCACGACGGCCTGAGCCTGTTCCTGCCCGAACAGCCGTTCCAACGCGGGGTTCTCGCGCACGGCCTTTTCGTAGGCTTTGCGGAGCAGCAGACGGTCCGCCGCGCGGCGCAGACGCTGCCGGAAGGGCAGCTCGTCCCAGCGGCGGTCCTGCAGCTTATGCCAGCCCAGCAGGATCTCCACCTGTGCCGCCAGCCGGATGCCCTGCGTCTGGCACATCATCTGCTTCCAGCACAGGGTCCCGGGCAGACGCTCTTTTCTGCAGGTCGCGCTGCGGCCCGCAAGGCTGTCCGACAGCAGGGCAAACAGGACTCCATTGTACTGCAAAAGGCGGCACGAATAAAGTCCATAAGAGTGGTACATCTGCCAGCGCACGCCCCGCAGATACCACAGATGAGTATTATAATCTCGGATGGTCAGTTCCGGAAGATAGGGTCGCATCCGCCCGTCCATTTCCGTTCTCCCCTTCCCGCAGCCCACGGCTGCACTTCTTACCATGGTAACAGTATACCCGTTTTTCCCTTTTGATTCAACTGACGAAATGTTAAATCTCTCTCAGCCGGACCCCCTGAAAAAACAGCAGCCGCACCAAACTTTCGGGCTTGGTGCGGCTGTAAAGTATTACTTTTGCTTATTTTTTCTCGAAACGAGTCGTGCGCTTGCCGTCAAAGCCCTGCTTCGGCATCGGCTTTGCCTTGTGCTCGAACTTGGGGGCCTCGTAGTACATATACAGCTGGCAGGGGATCATGCCGTTGTACATTTTGCGGCGCTTGTTGGCACGCTTGCCGTAGTGGCTCTCGAACTCCATATCGGCGGTGATGGCATACACGCCCGCGCAGGGGTGCTCTTCCATCTGACGGCCCAGCGTCCGGGCCAGCTTGGCCGCACCCTCGATGGTGCTCATGCGTTCGCCGTACGGCGGATTGGTCAGGACGATGGCTTCGGGCTTGGCGGCAAAATCGGCCACATCGGCCACCTCAAAGTGGCAGCGCTTTTCCACACCGGCCAGCTTGGCGTTGGCGTTGGCCAGTGCCACAGCGGCGGGGTCGATGTCGTAGCCGAACGCTTCAAAGCCGACATCCAGCTTGGACTCGGCCAATGCCTTCTGGCGCTGCTCGGCCCAGATGGAAGCAGGAACGAAGCTGTAGCGCTCGGCGGCAAAGCGGCGCTTCAGGCCCGGGGCGATGTTCATGGCCTTCTGAGCGGCTTCGATCAGCAGTGTGCCGCTGCCGCAGAAGGGGTCCTCCACGAGACTGTCGCGGCGGACGCGGCCAAGGTCGGCGATGGTCGCGGCCAGCGTCTCGCGGATGGGCGCTTCCATGGCGTTGCGGCGGTAACCGCGCTTGTGCAGACCGTCGCCGGTGGTATCCAGCATGATCTCGCAGACATTTTTCCGCAGCATGAAGCGAATTTTATACTCTGCTCCCGTCTCCGGCAGGATCGAGGTGTGGTGCTTGTTCATCAGGCGCTTGACGACAGCCTTTTTGATGATGCTCTGGCACGCGGGCACGCTGGTCAGCTGGCTGTTCAGGGACGAGCCGGTGACCGGGAAAGCCGCGTCCGCCGGGAGCAGCTCTTCCCAAGGGATGGCATACACGCCGTCGAACAGTTCATCAAAGGTGGAGGCCGGATAGGTGTTGAGCAGCAGCATGACGCGCTCGACGGTGCGCAGGTTGAGGTTCGCGGCGGCGATCATCTCTGCGCCGCCCTCGAAGGTCAGGCGTCCGTCGCTGACCCGGATGTTCTCCGCGCCGATGCGGCGCAGCTCGAAGTTGGCCGTGGACTCGCATCCAAAGAAGCAGGGCGCGATCAGTTCAAATTTTGCAGGCATGGTTGGGTTTCCTTTCTTGCGCGGGGCGCATTCGCGGGCTTTTTACAGCACACCGAAAAAACAGGCCCGCCCCGGCTGGGACAGGCCCGATCAGTTCATGGGATTCAGCGGCCGCGGCGGGAGCGCGGTGCATAACC
>OLGM01000246.1_pt1 | contig 39315 bp, 24 predicted proteins | sample 1606001 | NCBI WGS metagenome assembly OLGM01 (sample SAMN03283294) | human gut metagenome | biome: human-associated habitat; material: feces | host: Homo sapiens | place: Peru | collected 2012
CCTAGCTACCAGTCACAAGTCACTAGTCACTAGTCACCGCCCCAACAAAAAACTCCCCGTTCGGGGAGTTTTTCTTCAAAGGCGCGATCAGAACACGGTCTTGACAGAGCCGCCGTATTTCTTTTCGATGAAGTCCTTGACTTCTTTGCTTGTGAGCGCTTTCATGAGCTTCTGGAGTTCCGGACGGTTTTCATCACCTTCACGGACAGCTACGATATTCGCATACGGGGAGTCGGAGCCTTCACTGTAGATGGCGCTCTTCGGATCGAGCTTTGCTTCAAGGGCAAAGTTCATATTGATGATCGCGATATCCGCATCCTCCAGGGCACGCGGAAGCTGCGGGGCTTCCAGTTCGGAGAATTCCAGGTTCTTCGGGTTCTCTGCGATATCCTGCGGGGTCGCGGTGATCGGAGCGCCTTCCTTCAGTTTGATGAGACCGGCAGACTGGAGGACGAGGAGGGCGCGGCCGCCATTGGTCGGGTCATTCGGAATGGCTACATGCGCGCCGTCAGCAAGATCATTCAAAGACTTCAGCTTCTTGGAATACACGCACATCGGTTCGAGATGAACAGCTCCCAAGGATGTCAGCTTCAGGCCTTTGGATTTGCAGAATTCATCGAGGTATGGCTTATGCTGGAAGAAGTTCGCATCGAGGCTCTTATCCGCAAGGGCCAGATTCGGCTGGACATAGTCGGTGAATTCGACCATTTCGACCTTGACGCCTTCTTTGGCGAGCTTGTCTTTCACAACGCCGACGATCTCAGCGTGCGGTACAGGGGATACGCCGACTTTGATGGTGGTTTCTTTGGCAGCTGCGGAAGAAGCAGAGGACGCGGCTTTCTGGTCACCGCAGCCTGCGATGATGCCAGCAGCCGCGAGGACTGCAGCCGATACGAGGATGGCTTTTTTGAAGTTCATAGGGATCCCTCCAGACGGAAAAAGAGAGGTACGGCTATGCGCCGCACGCATATTAGATATAGTTTTATTTATAGCACTAGTGAAAGGGCTGCGTCAAGAGGAAATCAAGGTTCAGGGTTCAGGGTTAGCCCATGGAGCGTGCCGTCCTTTGATTGAGCGAAAGAGATTAAGCGGGTTCTGTAGGTTCTACGGGTTCAAAGGGGTTGGTGCGGCGCAAATAATAATGAAGCGCCGCGGAGTTTTGATAGCGCTTCGCGCTGTCGTCATTTCGAGCGTAGCCGAGAAATCTATATTGCAGAACGCTCATTGCCTGATGTGAGGCAGCACCAAGACATCGTTTCCCCTCAGCGCATACACGCTGATTCCTGCAGGGCAGTAGAGATCCCTCGGCTGCGCTCGGGATGACGATGCCGAAGAACCCCAGTCACTAGTCACTCAAGGCTCCTAATCCCTAGCCACTCATTCCTGCTTTCAAACTTCAGTCTCAAATAAAAAATCACGCCATGCGCCTTTCGCGCACCGCGTGATCTTCTATTTCTGTCAATTTATTCCTTCATGACCGTCCCATCGGCAAGTGTGATGGTGTGTCCGTTGTAATGGATCGTGCCCAGATTGAAGAGGCTGGTGATCTGAGAGTCTGCGGTCAGGTTCCATGTAGAGCCTTCCGCAATGAAAATATCGGCATTGGTCTTGTACGGAGCGCCCTCCTGGGCATTCGGCGCGATGGTGATCGCACCGGTCCAGGTGGACTGGTCTTTGATACTGAGATTGATATCCGAGATGGTATCGAGGAGAATATCGCCATTCAGGATCTGATGCGACAGGATGACTTCCGCGTGACCGCCGTTCGCGCCCGCATCGCCCCAGCCGTAGCCGCCGTCATTGCCTGTGATGGTGAAGACAGGCGCCGCTTCATCCTGCGTGAGCGTGGTGTCCTTCAGCGTGATGCGGCAGTGGGTGCCGGTCACATAGAACATGCCGCCCTTATGAGAGATGAGGCTTGCATGATTCGCCTCGAACTGCTGCGTCCCCGTGACACCGATCGCGTCGGCATCCGAGTACATGACGATATTGTAAGGAAGCGCGCCTGTCTCATTGCCTTCGAGCGTCGCTCCGTCGAGCGTGATGGAGCTGATATTTTTGATGACAGCCGCCTTGGTCTTTTCCGCCGTGACAGTCCCGCCTGTGACGGTCACATCGCCCTGGGTATAGATGCCGTGTGCATTGGCACCGGAAGCGGTAAAGTCGGAGTTTTCGGTGAGAAGGATGCCGCCGTTTTTAGAAATACGAATCGCTGCCGACTGATCTCCTGTCGTGGAAACCGTCGAGTCCTGCACCTTCATCATCGCACGCTGGGAGACTTCGACGCCGGCAGCCTGCGCACCCGTGGTGGAGATCTCTGCATTCGTCAGATTGATGTACGTGCCCTTGCTGTAGCCATAGGCGCCCGTCGCGCCGTTTCCTGTGCTGGAGATCTTCACATCCGTGAAAGCCCCGTGTCCGCCATGGGTCACGAGCAGCGCCGCATTCATCCCGTAAAGGTCACTGCTTTCTGCACTCGAGGTGTCACCGGACTTCGTGATGATATCGCCCTTCGCGGTGATGTATGCCATGGAGACGCGAAGCGCATTCTCATCCGCTTTGTCCGAGCTGTAGGTCATGCCGTCATACGCACCATCGGATCCGATCTCAGTGGCTGCGCTCCCCTGATCTGCGGTATACTTCGCCGCCGGTGCCGGGGCAGGCGCAGGTTCGGGTTCGGGTTCCGGCTCGGGTTCCGGTTCAGGTTCTGGTTCAGGCAGCGGAGCGGGCTCCGGCTCTGCAGGCTTAGGTGCTTCTGGTGAAAGATTCTTGAACGTGCCTGACTCGACCGCACTCTGGACATCGGGAAGCGTCAGAGAAAGTCCCTTCATCAGGGCATCGGTGTAGTTCACACTTTCAGCAGGTGCTTCCTGGGCGGCGGCCGCCGGAGCCGGCTCTGCCGCCTCTGCCATAGAAAGCGGCATCACCGCCCCTGTCAGAGCCAGTGCGCAGAGAAGGGATGTCAGTTTATTGAATTTCATACGATTCCTCTTTTCTTTACTTGGAGCTATATGGACCTCAAACTATATATAAAGGTATAAAAATTCATTTCTGTCATACTGTCTTTCATTTTACAACATTCTTCGGAAATTGTCATTAAAGAAAGGTTTAAGAAAACAGGGTTCGCTCGTGGGGCGCGCCCTGAAGTTTGAAAGCAGGGATGAGGAGAACTAGTGACTGGTAGCTAGGGATTAGTAGCCTCGAGTGACTAGTGACTAGTGACTAGTCACTGAAATGCCACCTTCGGGCCTCGCCATTATTGATACTCCGCGGTGCTTAGATCCTTCGACTCAGTTCTCCTGTTTCAGATAAGCCATTTTTTCACATACGACGTTTTTCTCCGCTCAGGATGACGAAATGCGCCGCACCAACCCTTTTGAACCTATAGAACCTGCTGAACCTCTTTCTCGTGCAATTAAGGAACAGCACGCCTCATGGGCTAAACCTTGCCCCCCTATTTTCCCCGCACTCTTTCTCAGAAATTCGATTTCGGTTATAATAGAATTATAGAAATACCCATAGACTACTGACAGAAAAGAGGCGTCCGTATGATTCCGAAAGAAGTAGATGAAACCGATATCAAGATCATCAATGCGCTTAAAAAGAATGGCCGTATTTCCATGACAGATCTGGGGCGGCAGGTGTACCTGACCAGTCAGGCGGTGAAGAACCGGCTGGAGCGTCTGCAGGATCTGGGCATCGTCGAGCGCTATACAGTCAATGTGAATTGTCCGGTCTTTGGCTACGCCGTACATGGTATTTTCGAGCTCACATTGTCCGAAGACAAGAGATCTGATTTCCTCGCCTTTGTAAAGACGACTGAGTACCACATCCTTCACTGCTATGCGGTGGATGATGGAAAGAAGATCTTCATCGACGCACATTTTGACAGCGAGGCCTCTCGCGACGCGCTGCTCACCGTGCTCGGTGCCTATGGCAGCTGCAAGCTCCATCCCGTGACGGCAGAGATCCACAGCAATCATCCGGTGGATGAATGAGAGTGGCTAGGGATTGGGGATTAGGAGTGACTGGTGACTAAATACCATGTTCGGTCATCTCCATTATTTACACTCCGCGGCGCATTTCGTCATCCTGAGCGGAGTGAAATGTCGGATGTTCGATAATGTAAAGGCAAAGCAGTGAGAACTGAGTCGAAGGATCTAGCGCCGCACCACCATTTCGCATTTCTCATTTCTAATTTCTAATTCATGCGAGTCTTTCATCCACAATCAAGGCCCCCGCCCCACAGGAAAATCTGAATCCAGCAAAAAAAGGATTCCCTCGTCATGAGAGAATCCTTTTCACGCTTACCTATTTCTTCACATCCGGTTCTTTTTCAAAATTCGTATCGGCAAACCATTTGTCATAGATCTTATCATATTCTCCATTGTTCATGAGCTTGCCCAGTGCTTCATTCACTTCTTTCTGGAGCGCAGGGTCTTTCTTATTGAGAAGCATGACGAAGCCGCCGCTGCCGGAAATGATGCCGGCGGAGCGGAGCTTGTCCGCTGCCCCATGCGTCATGTAGAAGAGAGCGACAGGCTTATCGAGGATAAGCGCATCAGCTTCCTTGCTTTCCACGGCCTGAATGAGCTGGTCATGATAGTCATACTCCTTCACTGTCGCGCCGAGCTGCTTGGCCGTCATCACATAGACAGTGCCCTTCTCGACGGCGACCGTCTTGCCGGAGAGGTCCTGCGAGCCATGGATCCGTTCATCATCCTTGCGAGACAGGATGGAAACGCTTTCCTTATTGTAGTAGATCGAGGAGAAATTTACCTTATCTGCGCGGTCCTGCGTTATATCACAGGCTGCAACGGCGATATCAGCCTTATTGTCTGCGACGGCCTGTACGATCTGGTCAAAAGGCATGCTCTTGTACTCGGTCTTCGCTCCCATTTCTTTGGCGACTGCATTCGTGATATCCACATCGAAGCCGATGATCTTATCTTCTTTATCCTTATAGACAAAGGGCGGATATGTCGCGATGCAGGCGACCTTCAGTGTCCGTTCCGCGGCTCCTGATGCCGCTGCTTTCTCCGGGCTGCTCTTTGCGGGCGCTCCCCCGCAGCCAGCCGTGACTCCCAATGCTGCCAAAGTGAGAAGGGCAGCTCCTGCTTTCATCCATTGACGATTCATTCAAACGCCTCCTTGAAAGACTGTAGGATACATCAACCCATTTCCTTCATTATAAAAGCTGGAAGAGAAATAGGCAAGGGAATTTAGGGTTCAGGGTTCAGGGCTCGAGTTGAATTAGAAATTAGAAATACTAAATGGCGGTGGCGGCTTCGCCGCAATTTTGACAGTGCTTCGCGCCGTCGTCATTTCGAGCGTAGCCGAGAAATCTATATTGCAGAACGTTCATTGCCTGATGTGAGACAGCACCAGGACATCGTTTCCCCTCAGCGCATACACGCTGATTCCCACAGTGCAGTAAAGATCCCTCGGCTACGCTCGGGATGACGATATTGGAGAATCCCGAGCACTAGTCACTGAAATACCATCTCATGGCATCGCCACCATCTATACACTGCGGCGCTTCATTATTTTTTGCGCCGCACCACCATTTCACATTTCTCATTTCTAATTTCTCATTCAAGCAAGGCTTTCATTCACAATCAAAGGGCGGCCCGCCCCACGGGCTACCCCAGCCCCCAAAAAGAAAAAGCCCACCGGATGAGTCATATCCAGCGGGCATAAAAGGAGGAGATTATTTCTTATTATTATATTTTACTAATATATCTTTATTAGTTCGGGAAGAATGGCCATACGATCGGGATGACGATGACAGATACGATCAAGCAGACCACCACGAGGCCGGAACCAGACTTGACATAGTCCATGAAGGAGTACTTGCCTGGTCCAAGCACAAGGGTGTTTGGCGGAGTGCCGACAGGGGTCGCAAATGCGCAGGAGGAAGCGATGAGGATCGCCATGAGGACTGCTCTTGGGGAAGCGCCGACCTGGGTAGCCAGAGCGATACCTACCGGGCAAAGCAGAGCCTTGGAGGCGGTGTTACTCATGAACTGGGTCAGGATGACTGCAAGGACGAAAAGGACAGCCGTGATGAGGTACGGAGATGGGTTTCCGCCCATAGCTGCGACAGTGAAGGTTGCGATCATCTTGCCTGCACCGGAAGTATTCATGGCAGTAGCCATCGGGATCATGCCAGCGAAGAGGAAAATGGTGACCCAGTCAATGGAGTCATAGGCCTGACGTTCTGTAAGGCAGCCGGTAACGACGCAAAGGAGCGCACCGATGACAGCTGCGATTTCCAGCGGAACAAGATCCGTCGCCATGGTGACGATGACGCCGAGCATGATGACACCGCAGATGATCTTCTTGGTCTTGGAGGTTTCGTTCGCTTCGATCTCCTGTTCGACTTCTGCCGTCTTTGCGAAGGAGTCATCCACCTTCACTTCCGGAAGGATGTGACGACCGATGAGCAGCATATAGATGATGCCGCAAACGGTGATCGGGATACCGATATATGCATATTCAAAGAAGGAGAACTGCAGCTCAGGCATACCAGCGGCTTTCAGAGCTACGTTTGCAATGATGTTTGGCGGCGTACCGATCAGTGTGCAGGTACCGCCGAGACCGGCTGCGAAAGCAAGCGGCATAAGAATGCGGGATGGAGAAAGATTGGCTTCCTTGCAGACGCCGATGATGACCGGGATGAGGCAGGCGGTGGTGCCGGTATTCGAGAGGAAGGCAGACATAATAGCTGCGATGATCATGACGCCGATCATCAGCTTCGTCTCACTTGTACCGAAAACCTTGACGATACGGGCGCCGATGTCCTGGGCCAGGCCCGTGTAGAACATCGCTGCACCGACAACGAACATGCCGCCGAAGAGCACGACAGTAGAATCAGCGAGACCGAGGAATACCTCTTTGAGCGGTACCAGCCCGAGCAGCCAACAGCAAACAGCAGAAGCGATCGAGGTGACCGCCAGCGGAATCTTTTCGGTAACGAAAAGAATGGCGACGACAAGCAGAAGCAGCAGACATTTCACTGCTGGATCCATCGCGATTAAGAAATCCATAACGTTCTTACATCCTCCTATGGGTGTGAATCTAAGGAAGGAATCTATATCCTTCTAAGAAATGTATGTGGAGAGTTGCTCTTCAAAATTCTCATTACGTTTTCCCCTTTTTTATGAAGCGGGATTCTTTTTCGGGATACACAATGCTGACCGGCTGCCAATCTTCATAGTGACCATAGGTACTGATGAGTCCGAAATTTGATTGATCTGTCTCTATGAAGCGGAAATAGTAATTTTTATCCCATTCCTTCATGAGTGGCAACAGGTCCAATCCGGTGTTCCCTTTTTGTTCTGTCACGTGAACCTCCTTTCTGAAAAACCAACAAGAACAACTGACAGGGAAAGCATAGCATTTATGTGAGTAAATTAAAAATATATGATAGGAATTTTAAGTGCTCCTATTTATCTTCTCATTCCAGTTGGTTTGGTAGTTCATCTTTCTGTCGCATTTATGCCTGCTCGGAATATGTTATTGCTCTTGCTGCGCAGATGCGACACCGACCAATGAGCCCCCGGGCGGCTTTTCCGCTGACGAGCCTTGTTTCTCCGCCAATGAAAAGATCTCTCGCTTTCATTTTGTCATGACCCCACGAGAGTAATGCTATTAAGCTAAGCGGCAGAACGTCTTGGCTCCCCATCGGGGGAGCTCCCCGAAGGGGAGAGGGGGGCTACGTAGCGGTATTGCATGAAAGTGTTGGAATATCGATACCATCGAACTATTCAACATAGCACGCTATACCGCTAGCATGCCCCATCTCGCTCTTCTCGAAATGGCGTCTCACTGGATTTTAGCGTCGCTTCGCTCCTAAAAATCCAGTTCGCTTGCACATATTGCCTTCGGCACTTCCCCCGAAGGGGGAAGCAAGACGTTACGTAGCTAACGATTTCCTTAACTTAATAGCATTGCCTTCCGTAAGAAGGGGCGAGAATCGCAGGCTGCTTCATGGTATGATGACGGAGCATTGCATGAGCATACATATAAGATCAGACTCTGCGATTTAATCAGTGTTTTTCTAATTGTCTGTTTTGCTTTTTAAAACGAGGAATATGCATTCAAAATGGCTGATACTACATCTCACGGTCTGCTGGACCGACTATTTCATCTGACCGAAAATAAGACAACGGTCAAGAGGGAATGTCTGGCTGGACTCACGACCTTTGTCTCAATGGCTTATATTTTATTTGTGAATCCCCAGATCCTGGGGGATGCCGGAATGGACGCGGGGGCAGTCTTCACGGCTACCGCACTTTCGGCGATTTTGGGCTGCCTTCTCATGGGATTCCTTGCGAATTATCCGATCTCCATCGCGCCAGGGCTGGGTGACAATGCTTTCTTCACCTACTCCGTCGTCCTTGCCATGGGTATGCCATGGCAGCAGGCGATGGCAGGGGTCTTCATCGCGTCCATCCTTTTCACGGTCGTTTCCATTTTCAAGATCCGTGAGATCATCATTGATGCGATCCCGCAGGATCTGAAATATGCGATGGCAGCCGGCATCGGTATCTTCATTTCCTTCGTCGGCCTGCAGGGCGGCGGCATCGTCATTGCAGATCCGGCGTCCATCATTTCCATCGGCTCCTTCAAGGTACCGACTACCTGGCTCACCATCTTCGGTACCCTTGTGACCGCGCTCCTGATGGCGAGAAAAATCCCCGGCTCCATTTTCTATGGCATCGTCATCACCGCGCTCGCCGGTCTTGTGACAGGCGTCATTGCACCGCCGGACAGCATCATCTCCATGGCACCGTCTCTCGCACCGACCTTCGGTGTCGGCGTGACGCATATGGGAGCGATCCTGACGGATCCTACCATGTGGGCGGTCGTTGTCATCTTCTTCCTGGTCGCTTTCTTTGATACCGCAGGCACACTCATCGGCCTCGCACAGCAGGCAGGCTTCATGCACAATGGCAAGATGCCGCGCATCGGCCGCGCACTCATGGCAGACTCTCTCTCCATGCTCGCCGGCGCTGTCATGGGGACGACCCCGACGGCAGCGTATGTCGAGGCTTCTGCCGGCATCGCGATGGGGGCGCGCACAGGTCTTACCGCTGTCGTCGTCGCGATTCTTTTCGGCGTCAGCATGATCTTCTCGCCGCTCCTTGCCGTCGTCACAGCGAATGTCACAGCTCCGGCGCTCATTGTCGTCGGCGTCCTCATGGCATCGGCACTGAAGGAGATCCGCTGGGATGAGTTCGAGATCGCGCTCCCGTCCTTCCTGGTCGTCATCGGCATGCCGCTCACTTTTAATATTTCGTATGGCATTGCCTTCGGCTTCATTTTCTATCCGCTCGTTATGATTGCTGCTGGACGCAGAAAAGAACTGAACTGGATCATCTGGCTCATGTTCTTCCTTTTCCTCCTCCTGCTCGCGACACTGACGATGTTGAAATTCTGATGAAGCTAGGCTTCGGGGCCTATGGATCTAAGGAAATGCGGAAAGCGAGTGGATCCTTACTTTCGTGAATCCGTTGAACCCACTGTACTTATAGAACCTGTCTATTTTTTTTACAAAGGAGAATCATATGCTGACTAGAGAATTGCTCGCTTCCTACATTGACGCCGGCGCTGGCCGCATCAAAGCGGACATGGCGGTCATGGGCGGTACGCTGATCAATGTCAATACCGGTGAATATTATCAGGCGGACGTTGCCATTTACAAAGGCAAGATCACCGCGGTAGAGAAGGATATTTCTGACTATGTCGATGATCATACGAAGATCATCGATGCGAAGGGAAAGTACCTCGCTCCGGGGCTCATCGACTGCCACGTCCATGTCGAATGCAGCAAGATGAGCATGACCCGCTTCGCAGAAGCTGTCGTGCCGCATGGTACTACGAGCATCGTCAGCGGACTAGATGAATATATTTCCGTCATCGGTGTCGATGGGCTCGAGGATATTTTCAAAGAGATCGATGCATCTCCATTGAAGGTTTTCTGGGCACTTCCGTACAAGACGCCCTACACCATCCCGAAGTCCACCATCGCGTACAATGTCACCGCGAAAGACCATGAGAGATATCATCAGGACTCTCGCTGCTACGGCATCTGGGAGCTCGTCCGTGAAGCCGTCATGACCAAGGATCAGGATACGCTGGATGCCATCGTCGAAGCTGAGAAGCGTCACCGTCCGATCTTCGGCTGCAGCCCGCTCGCTCGCGGCAAAGACCTCAATGAATATCTCATGAGCGGTGTCCGTGTCGATCATGAAAGCTACGATCATGAAGAATTTCTGGAAAAAGCCAGAAAAGGCGTCCATACCATCATCCGTGAATCTGCCGTGACGAAATTCCTGAATGAAAATGTCCGTGCCATCACGGAATGCTGCCCGGGCATGGCGCGTCACACCAGCTTCTGCTCCGATGACGTTCACGCACGCGGCATCCTTGCACACGGTCACATCGACCACATCGTCCGTTTGGCCATCAAGGCCGGCGTCGCACCGATGACGGCCATCCAAATGGGCACCATCAATGCGGCGGAAGCGTATCAGATCGATGACCACGTCGGCTCGATCGCGCCGGGCAAAGACGCTGACATCCTCCTCGTCGACCAGCCAGGCACCTTCCAGGTCGAGACCGTCATCAGCAAAGGCCAGCTCATCACAGAAAAAGGGGAGAACCGCTTCGATTACCAGATCCCGGCGCGCCAGTCCTCCCTCACCGATACCGTGAAGCATGCGCTCCTCACTGCGGATGATTTTGCCACCCATGTGAATATCGAAGAGGGCACCGCTCTTGTCGAGACCATCCACAGCGTAGGTCCATTCATGAGAAAGAGAAGAGATGTCGAACTGGAAGTGAAGGACGGTATCGTATGCCCGAGTGCGGAGAAAGACGTCGCCATGGTCTCCGTCATCGAGCGCTACGGCATCCACGGCCATATGTCCAAAGGCTTCATCTCCGGCTGGTCCTTCAACAAAGGGGCCATCGCGACCACGGCCTCTCCGGATGACAACAACCTTGTCGTAGCCGGCGCGAGCCGCAAAGACATGGCACTCGCTGCGAATACCCTGATCGGTCAGGGCGGTGGTCAGGTCGTCGTCATCGATGGCAAGATCGTCTCCTTCCTTCCGCTGCCGATCGCAGGCATCGCATCCGACCTTGCGCCGGAAGAGCTTGCGAAGAAAGAAATCGAGCTCGAGGAAGGTGCGAAGGAAATCGGCAGCAGCCTGCCTGATCCGATCTTCTACCTCTCCTTCCTTCCGATCACCGCGATCCCAGACCTGGCGATCACTGACGGCGGCTGCGTAGACTATACGAAGCTCAGCTATTTCGATCCGATCCTCGAAGTGAAAAAATCATAACAGACGCGCCTCTAGGCATGCCTCTTAGCAAGATAGGAAACAGAAAGATCATAATTTCTGTTTCCTATTTTTGTTTCTTTCTGTTATAATGCAATCGTTTCAGCCATAATGATTATAGGGGGGAGGCACAATCATGAGAATTGACCGCATCGATATTATTCGTGTATTGAATCCATTCAAGCATCCGTTTCAGACGAGCTTTACCAAGTTTGAAAACCGTGATGCCCTGCTGGTGAAGATCTACTCCGAAGGCCTAGTGGGCTGGGGGGAATGCAAAGCTTTTTATGGCCCATTTTACAATCCGGAAGATAATGGTACGGTTTTCCATATCCTGAAGAATATGATCATCCCGAAGATCCTGCATCAGGAGGTCGAGAGCCCGGAAGCCTTTATGGAGAGCTTTTCCTATATCAAGGGAAATCGTCTGGCGAAAGCAGCCATCGAAAATGCACTGTGGGAACTCATGGTGCAGCGGACGGGCAAGTCCCTGAAAACGCTCCTTGGCGGTACGCAGAAGGAGATCAAGGTCGGCGTATCGCTTGGCATCGAGAAGGATATCAATGTTCTTTTCAACGAAATCTACCAGTATCTGGAACAGGGCTATCACAGAACGAAGATCAAGATCCATCCGGGAAAAGACATCGAAGTCATCAAAGCCATCCGCAAGGAATTCGGTGATATCCCGTTGACGGTCGATGCGAATTCAGCCTATACGCTGAAGGATATCGATCTTTTCAAGGAAATGGATCAGTATCAGCTGCAGTATATCGAGCAGCCGCTGGGAGAAGAAGACATTGTCGACCACGCGGTGCTGCAGAAGGAAATCGAGACGCCAGTCTGCCTGGATGAAAGTGTCGTTTCTTATGAAGCCGCTGAGGCAGCGATCCGTCTCGGCAGCTGCAAGGTCATCAATATCAAGTCCAGCCGCTGCGGCGGGGTCTATGAAGGGAAACGCATTCATGATCTCTGCGTGGCACATGGCATCCCTGTCTGGTGCGGCGGGATGACGGAGCTCGGCATCGGCCGCGCGCAGAATGTCTCCTTTGCCAGCCTTCCGGGATTCACCGAACTGGCTCACGATGTGGCAGCGGCCAATCGTTACTTCGATGAGGACATCACGAGCCCCATGGTGGACATCACCGATCACTGCACCATCATCGTACCGGATGAAGACAATGGCATCCGCTACGAGGTCGATGAAAAACAGATCGACAAGATGGAAGCAGGACATTGGATCTTCAAATAAGCGATATACAAAAAGGGGCTGTGAAGAAATGAATCCTCATTTCTTCACAGCCCCTTTTACTTTGCTTTCATTTGGTTCAGGGTTCAGGGTTCAAGGTTCAGGGCTCTCGTGGCGGCTTCGCCGACTTTTTTAGAAGATGGTATTCTTGTATCGCAGCATTGCCCGAAGGGGCGGATAGGGCACAGGCGGCATGAAAAAGGTACGGCGCATAAAATGAGGAAGCGCCGCGGAGCTTCCCGTATGATGGACAAACTGTTTCATATAATGGGGGCGCTATATGAGTGGTGCGCCCCTAATCCCTAGCCACTAGTTACTTCTTCCTCTTTTTCGTCTCGAAGAGGAGCTCGATGACGCGGCTGGGGCGCCCGCTTTTACCCGTGAAGGAGCGGCTGACGTCTTGGGCGAGGTGGTGGTCAATGAGCTTGGCGAGGATGCGGTTCACCGTGCGCGGGGTGACGCCCAGAAAGTCGGCCAACTCGGATGAGGTGAAGCGCTGCTTTCCAAGGTTCCGGCAGGCATGGTAAAGGAGCGTGATGATACGCAGGCTCACGCCGGATTTCCGGGACAGGTACAGGAATTGCTCATCGATGGGGCGATCGCCCGCGATTTGTGCATCGAGGCTGCTTTTGGACATGGGGACGGGGGTCGTGAGATTCTGACTGATGAGATAGGCCTGATTGCCGCCTGCACGGCTCGCATGGCGCATGGCGATCTCCGCTTTGTAGCGGGCATCATCTGCCATGGCACTGTAGCCGATGCCGACCGAAATGGTGAATGCGGTGGAGGAGGAGATGGTCTCTAGGAGCGGGAAGTGCTGGTACTCATTGGTTGCCGCTTCGAGCAGGCGGCTGGAGAGGAAAAGCACATAGTCGTAGGGCGGTCGCTCAATGCAGGCAGCGTGAAGGGCGTGGGCGAAGCACTGGATCTCGTGAGTGATGCGTGCCTGTTCCAGGGAGAGCTGGAATTCATTCTGCGCGGAGATAGTCTCCTGCGGCAGGTCGATGTGGATCGCCATGGCGGCCATCCGGCTCTCTTCCCTGCTGTTCAGCTCATGCGTAAGGATGCTGCGCTGCAGACCATTCCGAATGTCATCGTAGGAGGGCTGAAGAATGTAGACAGGGACTCCCCGCTCTTTCAGTATATCGCGCACCTTGTAGAAGATGGTGATGCAGAAGGCGACCTTCTTCTCGCGGTAGAGCTTTTCCATTTTATTGGCATCCTTGATGAGAAGCCCTTCATTGTAGGGGAAAAAGGGGATGACTTCGACATGCGTATCCGCTGCCGCATAGCCGATCTCATGAAAGGCGAGCTGGAAATAGTCCACATGATCCATGTCGGTCGCGACTTTCATCGGATAGCCGGCGACCTCTGCGCGGAAGAGAAGGCGAAGCAGCGCAGAGGTGGAGCGGGGGATAGTGACCCATTCCGTATTGTGAGGGATGGATTTTTCCGCATAGTGGCGGGCCGTATTTCCTAGGAAGAGGAAAGTATCTACCTGACTCTGCCTCCCTGCGATGAGCTCCGGGATATCGACGATGGAATGATAGGGGAAGGGGACAGGGGCAATGTCAGAGAATTCCTTCGAAATAAAGGAAAGAATGTCAGGCATGATTTCGGAGGGGACGACGATGCCAATGCGTAGCATGGGGGGACTCCTTTCTGTGTAATGAGGCGTGAAGCGTGTGATTTATTAAAAATCGCCGAATTACGGTCATGATAAGGGTCTATTAAGGACACTTGTATTTCCTTATGATAAGCGTAAGCCAAGTAAAAGTAAATAGCGGATCTGTGAGAGTTCCGCGAGGCGAGGGAGTCTCTATGAATGAACGGATAATACCGTTTTTTCATGGAGCTTTTTTATTACCCAAGAGGGTAGGGGGAGGTTTTCTATGGGCTTTCTGAAAAAGCTGCAAAGCGAAAACAGGTATGTGGTATTTTTCTTTCTGTATATAGGATTCTGTATATCCTATATCGACCGCAGTGCGATCGGGCTTGCACTGCCATCTGTTTCTAAGGATTTCAATCTGGCACCGACCGAAATGGGTGTCGTCATTTCGGCCTTCTTCATCGGCTATTCCATCATGCAGATCCCGGGGGGATGGCTGTCAGACCATTTCGGATCGAAGACGGTCATCCTTGTCGCGCTGACGCTGTGGTCCATCTTCACCTTCACGACAGGGCATGCATCGACGCTGGCGGGACTGCTTTTCCTCCGGTTCGTCTTCGGCCTCTGCGAAGGACCGTATGCCGGCTCCTGCTACCGCGCGATCGCCGAATACTTCCCGCGTGAGCTGCGTCCTGCATTTACCACAGGGATCCTTTCTTCGAACTATATCGGCTCTGCACTGGCACCGGTCGTCATCGTGCCGCTGATCCTTTGGTTCGGATGGAGAGGCATGTTCCAGATCCTTGGTGTCGTAGGTCTTGTCTATGTATTCTTCTATGCGCTCTTTGTCAAGCAGACCAAGCCGCAGGAAGAAACCAAAGAGGATAAGAGCAAGAAGAATAAATACTTCATGCACCTCCTGAAGTTCTCCCTGATCTGGAAACTCATCCTTTGTGCATTCTGTATTTCCTGCATCAATAAAGGCCTCGATGCCTGGATGCCGACCTACCTCATCGCAGAGCGCGGCATCAATCTGAAAGCAGTCGGCTATCTCACACCGATCCCCTTCATTGCTTCCTTCCTGTCCACCGCCGTCTGCGGCTGGGTCATGAACAAGTATTTTGATAAGAAGGAAAACTGGATGATCGTCATCTGTGCTGCGATGACGGCGATCTTCCTGTACTTCATGTACAATGCAGAAACGATCATGTGGGTCGTCATCTTCCAGTGCGGCGTGTACTTCTTCAAAGCCTGCATTCTGGGGACGGCTGTCGCTATCGTCCTCAAGATCGTCACCGGCTCCATTGCCGGCAGTGCTTCGACACTGATCAACATGGGCGGTCAGGTGGCCGGCTTCATCTCGCCGATCATCATGGGCTACTTGGTCTATGCCTTCAATGGCTCCTTCAATGCCGTATTCTACTATCTGATGGGTGTCGCTGCACTCTGTGCCATCAGCGCGCTTCTCATCCCGACCCGTAAGGAAGATATGCTGGATCTGGAGAAATAGTGACTGGTGACTAGGGGCTAGGGACTAGGGACTGGGATGCCAGTTGCGGGCATCGCCACTATCAAAATTCTGCGGCGCTTCCATGGTATTATGCGCCGCACCATCCCCGTTGAACCCTCTGAACCTGTTGAACCCGCTGAACCTCTTTCGCACGCAATCAAGGGGCAGCACGCCTCAGGGGCTAACCTTGGAAATTCTTTACAAGTGAAGATACAAAGGAGAATATGATGAAAATTACAAAAGCTATCGTAAGACGTATGAGCCTGGACTTCAAGGTGGGCTTCCGCACCAGCTTCGGCCTTTCTACGACGAAAGATTTCTCCATCGTAGAGCTGCATGATAGTGATGGAAATGTGGGCTATGGTGCCTGCTCCGCCTTCATGCGTCCTTGGTACAACGAAGAAACCACCATGGGTGCGCTCTTCGTGATCAAAGAATACCTGATCCCATCCCTCTTCGAGGCGGGAGACTTCAAGGATCCGGAATGGTTCTTCGATCACACCGGCTGGATCCGCAGAAACCGTATGGCTCGTGCGTCCGTCGACTGCGCGCTGTGGGAACTCTACTCCAAAGAGCTTGGCATTCCGGAATACAAAGCGCTGGGCGGTGTCAGAGATGAGATCGAGGCTGGCGTATCGCTTGGCATCGAAGATACGCCTGACAAGCTGCTTCACACCATCGAGAAATACATGGCACAGGGCTACCGCCGTGTGAAGTGCAAGATCAAACCGGGCTATGATATCAATTACCTCCGCGCTGTCCGCAAGGAATATGGCGACATCTTGCTGATGGTCGATGCGAACTCTGCCTATACCTTGGATGACATCGATCTCTTCAAGGAAATGGATGAGCTGGGGCTTCTTATGATCGAGCAGCCGCTTGCATCGGATGATATCGTCGATCACCGCCATCTGCAGCAGGCGATCCAGACACCGGTCTGCCTCGATGAAAGTATCGACAGCGTCGATGATGCCAGACGCGCTATCGAGCTTGGCAGCTGCAAGATTATCAATATAAAAGTCGCACGCGTCGGTGGCCTGACTGAAGCGCGCCGCATCCAGCAGTTTGCCGGTGAACGCGGTGTATTCTCCTGGTGCGGCGGTATGGTGGATGACGGTGTCGCAAGAGGTCACAACATGGCAGTCGCGACTCTTCCGTACTACAAATATCCGAATGATATCCCGGGAAGCGATCGCTACTATGCCGATGACATCGTGACACCATCCACTTATATCGATTCTCACGCAAAGATCCAGCTGCCGGATCTTCCGGGGACTGGTTTTGAACTGAATCAGGACGTCGTCGAACGCCATACCCTTGAAAAGTGGGAATTTGGGAAATAAATGAGACTGGTGACTAGTGACTAGTGACTAGTGGCTAGTGGTTAGGAATCAGCGTTTTCCTGAATCTCAAACTTATACATACAAAGGAAGTCATACACATGGATACAAAAGAAAAAGCATTTGCATGGGTGGATGCCCACCGGGATGAGATGGTCGATCTGTGGAGAGAGATGGTCTCCATCGACTCCGGCATCGGTGTAAAAGAAGGGGGCATGGAGATCGGAAATCTCTGTGCATCGCGTCTGGAAAAGATGGGGTTTTCCATTCGTCGCTATTCATTTGAAAAATGTGGGGACACCATCATTGGTGAAAGGGGAGACCTATCGAAGCCGTATGTCATTTTGATGGGACACATGGATACCGTTTTCTACAAAGGAGAAGTAGAGAAGCGTCCATTCACGATCAAAGACGGCAAGGCCTATGGACCAGGCGTTCTTGACATGAAGGGCGGGGATACCATTGCGATCTCCTCTCTGGAAGCACTGTATGATGCGGGATACGATTTCCCGTGCAAAGTTATCCTGGTAGCCGATGAAGAACCGGCGCACTGTTTCTCGAACAATCCGGAAGTGATCAAGAAGGAAGCCAAAGGCGCCAAGTGTGCCTTCAACTTTGAGACTGGCTTCGTCGATCATGACATCACGGTACAGAGAAGAGGCTGCTGGCGATTCATCATCGAAACCTTCGGCCGTGGCTGTCACGTAGGAAATGACCCGCAGAATGGCAGAAGTGCGATCCTGGAAATGTCACACAAGATCATCGAGATCGAAGCCCTGTCGGATCTGTCCAAGGGCTACAATGTCAATGTCGGCACCATCACCGGCGGCACGGTCGCCAATGCGGCACCGGCGTACTGCAAAGTGGAGTGCGACTTCCGTTATGTGAGCCATGATGACCTGCCGAAGCTGAAGAAAATGGTTTACGCCATCGTAGAAAAGAACTTCGTGCCGGATGTGACGACGAAGATCACCGACACCTTCGGCTTCGATGAAATGGAACGCACAGAAGCCACCATGCAGCTTCTGGAAGTCGCTAAAGAGGCGGCAAAAGAAAGCGGTCTTCCGGTCCCGGGACCAAAGCTCTGCGGGGGCGGCTCCGATGCGGCGTATACCGTACAGGCCGGTGTACCGACACTCTGCTCCATCGGCGTCGAAGGCGCACGTAACCATACTGTCGAAGAATGGGCGGATGTCGAGAGTCTTTTCAGACGTACCAAGCTGATGATCGCCATCCTTTTGAAGGTGACAAAGTAAGATATAGAAGAACAAAAATTCTAAAGGCTTCTATAGGGGAGAAGTCTTTAGAATTTTTGCTATTAGTAAGAAAAATCATCATATCGGAGGAAGCAGGATGCGTTCTATGAATGAATTATTCACAAAGGTGGATGAAAATAAAAAAGCCATGCTCGAGACATGGCGCATGCTGGTCGATCGTGACTGCGGCTCTGGCAATAAGGCAGGAGTCGATGCAGTAGGGAAGGATATTCAGCATTTCCTTGAAGCACTTGGCTTTGCCGTGCGTTTTCATACCTACGAGAAGGCGGGAAATATGCTTGTCGCAGAGTACGGCGATATGAGTAAGCCCTTCGTCATACTGACAGGCCATATGGATACCGTCTTTGCGGATGGGACAGCGGCGGCTCGTCCTTTTACCATCAAAGACGGCAAGGTCACCGGTCCGGGTGTCTTGGATATGAAGGGCGGCGTCACCATTCTTCTCTATGCTGTGAAATTCCTGCTCGAAAGCGGCTATGACCGCTATCCGATCAAGATCATTCTGGCGGGGGATGAAGAAGTGGGGCATCAGAGATCGAATGGCGTATCGGACTACAAGCAGGAAGCGCAGGGGGCGCTCATGGCTTTCAATCTGGAAACGTCTTTCCCGGATGGAAGCATCGTCATAGAGAGAAAAGGCTGCGCGCAGTACCTTTTCGAAGTGACAGGTGTCGGCGCACATGCAGGAAACAACCCGCAGGATGGCAGAAGCGCGGTCGAGGAGCTCGCCCATAAGATCCTGGATATCCAAAGCGAGACGGATTACGAGGAAGGGACGACGGTCAATGCCGGCGTCATCGGCGGCGGTACCGTGGCCAACGCGGTGCCGGAGCATGCATGGTGCAAGGTCGATGTCCGCTTTGCCAAAAGCGAGGGGATCGAGCGTATAGATCGTGATTTCAAAGACATCGCTGCCCGTCAGTATGTCAATGATACGACGACAGTCGTGAAGCCGCTTATCGTATTCCCTGCCATGGAAAGACTTTCTGCATCGGAAACACTTTTTGCCAGAGCCGAAGCCGTCGCAGAGACATATCGTTTTCCAAAAATGAAAGCCATCGCTGTCGGCGGCGGCAGTGACTCGGCGAATCTCACTGCTGTCGGCATCCCGACACTCTGTGCGCTGGGCGTCAAGGGCGAATTCAATCACACCAAGCGTGAATGGGCGGACGAAGCGTCTCTTTATGAACGCACCAAACTTCTGATGACATTCCTGTGTGAGCTGTAAAAGGTTGGTGACTAGTGACTGGGATTCTCCGGCATCGTCATCCCGAGCGTAGCCGAGGGATCTCTACTGCACTGCAGGAATCAGCGTGTATGCGCCGAGGGAAAACGATGTCTTGGTGCTGCCTCACATCAGGCAATGATCGTTCTGCAAGAGAGATCGAGGGCTGCGCTCGAGATGACGACGACGCGAAGCGCTATCAAAACTCCGCGGCGCTTCCTAATTTTACTAGTCCCTAGTCACTGGAACTCTCACAGCTTGTACTGCTCGAGCGCAGCGATCAGGGCTTTTGTATGAACCGGCTTGGAAAGGCAGGCATTCATGCCTGCGGCGTGGACTTCGTCCTCTATATCCTGGTAAGTATTTGCGGTGACTGCGATGATCGGTATGGTGAGGGCATCGACGCGGGGAAGGGCACGGATGGCCTTCGTGGTCGCAAAGCCGTCCATACCGGGCATGACGAGATCCATGAGGATAGCATCAAAGGTGTTGAGATCCGATTTCTCAAAAGCACGGATGGCTGCTTTGCCGCTGCTGGCGGTAGAGGCCGTGGCACCGGCGTCCTTAAGCGTGGCGATGAGGATTTCCTGGCTCAAGGTATTGTTATCGACCACCAGTACATGGAAGCCTCGGATGCCGTCCGCTCCGGTGTGAGCGATGCGTGGGGACAGCGAGGAGTCTTGATGGGAGAATTGATCTTCTACGAGAGATTTCAGCTTATTCTGGTAGGCGAGAAGTGCATCGATGTAGGCAGACTGCCTTCTGACATTCTTGCGATAGACGTACATGACGCCTGCAAAAACGAGAAAGGCGATCGTGTAGGCGATATAAAAAATGTGGTAGCGATGGTAAACAGCAGGAAGAGAGCGATCCATGGCATAGTCCTCCATCCACTTTTCCTGCAGCTTTTTAAGCGTGCCATCGTGGGACATCTGGCGAAGATAATTGTTGATCTCATCTCTAAGACCGATCTGATCCTTTGAGATCCCAAAGGCGGGATAGCTTCCCAGAAGCATGAGGCCGGGCTTAATATTGAAATGATTCTTCTGGATGATGTCCTGCGCGACAGCCCCGTGGACGATGCCGTAGTCCACGTCACCGCCTTCGACCGCAGCAAGGATGGACGTATTCGTAGGATACTCGACGTACGTACAGTTGAAATCATAGGAGGTCATCAGGACGGAGTTTTTCATGAGGGCGACACGCTTGCCCGAAAGCTGGCTTACGTGGCTGACCGGCTCTTTGCCAAAGATCTGCATGGTGTCGGCACTCGTCGGGATGGTCTTGATGACGCCCTGCATGTTTGAGTAGATATCAAGACCGGAGAGTACATCGACTTCACCATCTTGCATCATCTTCCGGCAGGTCGGCCAGTCACCCGTGAAGAGCTCCGGCTTGCGCTGCATACGGTTGGCCAAATCATAGAGGACCTCTACGTCCATGCCCGAGAGCTGGCCCTCTTTGTTCACGAAGGAATGAGGCGCAAAGTCACTCGCAATAGCCACGCGAAGCACCCGGCCGTTCGAGCGCACCAGGGGCGCTGCATCCACGCCGATCGGTTTTCGGAAAAGACCCATCTGCCATCCTGTAAAAAGGAGGGGGGCGAGGACGCCGAGAAAGAGAACCATATACAAAATCAGGTCGAATCGATTGAGGTTTTTCTTTAGCTGGTGCATAGGAAAATCCTTTCCGGAAAAAATCGAAGCCTTTAAGGAAACGATCAGGAGAAAAACAAGGGCTTTTCATTCATATTACTATAGACAGCGCCTTTTTGAAAGGAGAAAATGCATCCGATTTCCTCTTGACGCGGGTGCTTTCGTTTAGTAGTATGAATTTGTTTATCCTTAAGGGTGAAAAAACATGCTGATACAATCTGAATATGACCGCATCAGCATCTTCAAAATAGAAAGGCAGGACGGAAATGAAAGCACCTATAGAAGAAATCAATGCATTTGTCGATCGAAACAAAGAGGAAATGCTTCTTTTCTGGGAGCAGCTTGTGAACCGACAGGCGGGCTCGAAAGAAGTGGACCGTGTGAACCGCATCATGCATTTTCTGAAGGAACATTTTGAACAAGAGGGCATCGACTGCCGCCTTGTAGACAGCAAGGGGAGTGCGGATGTGCTGGTGGCGGAGATCAATGCAGATGTCCCCGGTGCGCCGCTTCTCCTTTCTGGGCATTGCGACACCGTATTTCCTTCCGGCAGCTATCCGGAGGATCCCTTCCATATCGAAGACGGCTTTGCCAGAGGCCCCGGCGTACTGGATATGAAATGCGGGGTAGCACAGATCTTCTACCTTCTGGTCGCACTGAAGCACTTCGGCTATCGTGATCGTCCTGTCAAAGCCATCTTGGTCGGAGATGAAGAGACGAGCCATTATGGCGGCATCGCAGACCAGATCCTGAAAGACGAAGCGAAGGGCGCGCTGTGCTGCTTCAATATGGAAAGCGGACGCCTCGATCACTGCATGACCGTAGGCCGTAAGGGCTGCCTTGACTGCCACATCACGGTGCGCGGCGTCGCTGCACATGCGGGAAATGACTACGTAAAAGGCAGAAACGCCATCGTCGAAATGGCCCAGAAGCTGCCGCTCCTTCAGGCACTTACCATCTATGAGGAAGGTCTCACAGTCAGCGTAGGGACGATCAAGGGCGGCACCGTTTCGAATGCGGTTCCTGACTACTGCTACGCCGAGCTCGATGTGCGCTACAAGAAACAGAAGCATATGGACTATGTGAAGAAAAAGATGCGGGAGATCTGCGATAAAACCTTCATCGAAGGCACTACAACAAAGATCGAATTTGTCGCGCCCATGCCTCCTTTCGAAGAAACGAAAGCCAATCATCAGCTTCTCTCTCATATCAATCGCGTCGCGAAAGACTTCGGCTATGAGCCCTTCGGCGCGATCTATGTCGGTGGAGGTTCGGATGCCTCCTATATCTCCAGTATGGGCGTCCCCACCGTTTGCTCCATGAGTGCAGAAGGCAGCGGCGCACATACCATGGAAGAAAAAGCTTCCGTCGAGAGCTTCTATTCCCGCTGGATCATTGCCCTCGCCTCGATCATGGAAATCGATCAGTATGCGGGGACTCGGTGATTAGTGACTAGGGGTAAGCTCTGCCCTTTCGCCGCAGCTCCTTAGCAAAGAGCCGCGATGAAAGTGCCACTTCCGTATCGTCATCCCGAGCGGAGTCGAGGGATCTTTTTCGTTCGCGCTAAAAAGACGACAGGAGAACTTCTAAAAAATGGGAAACCTGCTATTCCACGGCTCTTCGGGCATCGCCTGACTTTTTATACGCGGCGCGCAGCGCCGCACCTTTTCACAGCAAACCAAGCCAACAGGAGAAATAGTTCCAATGAAAGATCAAGTGAAAGCATTCAAAGCACCCAGCCCGATCATCATACTGGTGTGCGTCATCGTATTCTGCGCCATTGCGAGCTACATCATCCCCGCGGGCGTTTATGACCGAGTCAAGGACGTTCAGACCGGGAAAATGGTCGTCGACCCGTCTACCTTCCACTATGTAGCGCAGAAACCGACAGGATTTCTCGATTTCTTCACTTCTATCAATAAAGGATTCAAGGGCGGTATCAGCATCATCGCCTTCCTCTTCATGGTGGGCGGCTCCCTCAATATCCTTGCCAAGACCGGTGCCATCGTGGCAGGGCTCAGCGCTCTCGTCGAAAAGCTGAAGAATCGGAGCGTCCTTCTGATCCCCGTCCTCATGACCACGCTTGCCACCTTCTCGACACTCGCCGGATGCAACGAGGAATACCTCGCCTTCACGCCTCTCGTCGTGAGCGTCGCGCTCGCGCTCGGCTTCGACTCCTTGACCGCGCTTGGCATGCTCTTCTGCTCGGTCGCAGCCGGTTATGGCGCCGGATGTACCCAGCCATTCTCCGTCGGCGTTGCGCAGGGCATCGCCGGTGTCCCGATCTTCTCCGGCCTGCCATACCGTATGGGTATCTTTGTCTTGCTCCTCGTGCTGAACATTTCTTATGTCATGTACCACGCGCGCAAGGTGAAGAAAGACCCGAAGAGCAGCCCGGTCTATGAGATCGACCTGCTGAAACGAGACAAGATCGATCTTTCCACAGCAGAAAAACTCTCCACACGGCAGGCCATCTGCCTTGGTCTCCTTGGTCTGAACTTCGTTTGCATCATCGTCGGCGTGCTGAAATTTGATTTCTATATGAATGAAATCTCTGCGATCTTCCTCATCATGGGCATCCTCTCCGGCATCATCTGCCGCCTGCACCCGAATGACATCTGTGATGCCTTCCTCGAAGGCTGCAAGGGCATGATGCTCCCCTGTCTCGCTGTCGCAATGTGTAAGGCAGCCACCATCCTTCTGGACAATGCCAAGGTCATGGATACCATCATCTACTACCTTGCCGGCATGCTCGACATCTTCCCATCCTCCATTATCGCCTTCGGTATGTTCATCATCCAAGACTGCTTCAATCTTCTCGTCCCCTCCAGCTCCGGGCAGGCGGCCATCTCCATGCCGATCATGGCGCCGCTCGCTGACATCGTCGGCCTCACCAGACAGACCGCTGTCTTCGCCTTCACCTTCGGCGATGCCTTCACGAACTGTATCACCCCGGCCTCCGGCGCTACCATGTCCTACCTCGCCATGGCAAACGTCCCCTACAAAAAATGGGCGCGCTTCATCCTCCCTCTCATCGGCATGTGGTGGTTCGTTGCCTTCTGCTTCCTCACCTACGCGACCGCCATTCACCTGGGACCGGTGTGAGCAGGAAACGAATTTCATCATATGAGTAGCCCCCTTCTCCAAGGGAGAACGTGTTTTTCTGCTTTCTCATGAAGTAAAGAACCATATGTCATAATATGAGACCATAATAAAATCCCTCTATAGAAACAGCTCTATAGAGGGATTTTATGATGATCACATATCGAGTTATTTCAATTTCGGGGGGGGCAAATCTTTGACCTTTACACTGAGCGAATTGATGTACTCATCCGGATCCTTTGTCGCCCAGTAACTGATGATGGGGAAGAGGAAGACATCACCATCTGGCGCAAGACGATTGATTTCCATGAAAGCAGACAGCTTCTCATACGCCTCCTCCGCGTGAAGGAAATACGCGCCCTTCGTCAAGATAGAAAGATACAGCCCGGAAGGACGGATATAGTTGCAGGCAAGGCGCGAACCTTCCTCACCGGACTGCGTCACAATGGCAGACGAGTGCTTGAAATTCTTCGAGAAAAAATCCTTCTCACTGATGACCCAGCCCGTCGGCTGGTCCTTGCAGAAGGAATGGGCAAAAGCTTCATGCACATGTCTGGCACGGATAGCGATAGCGTCAAAGCCCCCGCGATGCACCTTCGGGATCGGCGTCATATACATGCGGCTCTCCGGATAGCACTGGAGAAGTACCCGATCGAGTGGTAGATGCTGGGTACATTCGAGGGTTTTCCGATAGGAAGAAATCGCTGCTAGAAGCTCCGTCGTTTCCGCGAGCGTTTTCCGGCACAGCACTTCCCGCTCCTTGAGGATGTTCAGGATTTCATCACGCGAGCGATGCTCTAGAAATTCCTTGATGTGAGGGACAGAAATATCCAGTTTTCTCAGGAATAATATGATTTCCAGTGTCAGATACTGCGGCATCGCATAGTAACGATACCCGTTTTCAGCCACAAATTCTGGTGTAAGCAGCCCCAGCTTATCGTAGTAAAACATTGTCTGCTTCGGAATCCCGAAGAGCTTGGCCAGCTCGCCTGCCGTATAATACTCTTTTTTATCGGTCATGCACTCACCTTTTAGATTTCATTATCGTATGACTTTCATATACTTAATGATAGCACAATGGTCAATGATAAGGAAATAAGGATTCATTTCCGAAATATAAGAGAAAAATGGGTGAATCTTGAAAATTGGCTTGCTATTTGCATCCTTTCGTGCTACAATGAAGGCATCAAGAGGTGAAAGCCCTTGAACCAACTGAAGAGGGAAGCAGAGCCTACGGGCTATTGCGCTGAATTCGGTGAGAATCCGAAACTGAGACCCAGCCGTGAAGGAAATTCATTTCCAAGTCGGATGCCGCCTGTTTCCAACATCCAAGAGCAAATCTGCAGGAGTCGTGTCTGCTTTCGTAGACTGGGTGCTGGTCACAGTCTCAGTCTAAGCAAAAGTAGAAATCGATCCGCAGTTTTTTATTGCAGAAAACGAATGGATTTTCAAAGGCCTTGATCTATTTCTGATTTCTACCGCCTTCCTCTTTGTGAAAAGGAGAGCCAATGATGAAAAAAATTAAGGATGAAATCGCACGTATCGAAGGCGCGAAAGGAAACGTCGTCCTCGTGAACAAGAAATCCTATCTGGCTCTCCTGAAAGAGCTTTCCGTCCTGCGATTCAAAGTACACAGGGCGGAGAACTGGGAAACCCCCGCGGCAGTCGTTTCCGTCGTAAGACGTGGTTACATGTATCAATACTGGTATCCGGAGAACAAACCGGCACAAAACAAAGGAGAACATAAAATGGCAGAACAGAAAAAAAACGAAGCAGTCGAAGTCAAAGTCGCAGCAGAAAAGGTAGCCGCTTTCCAGAAATATCTCGAAGAAAACAAGATCAGCGGATTTGGACTGCAGGACTTCCAGAATGACGTTCATGCACAGGCATTCCGCAGCAACCTTCAGGTCGAAGGAACAAACCTGCCCTTCATGATCCTCTTAGACGACAGCGTATACACCATGCTCCAGGTCCAGGTCGCAGCTGGCCTTGCACAGGGCGACAAGAGAGAAAAGATCTGTTCCTTCCTGAATGACCTGAATGAACAGTACCGCATGCTGAAATTCAGCGCTGACGCTGCTGGCAATGTCCTTCTCACCTGCTGCATCCCGGCTGGTGTACCGCACTTTGAACCGGCCCTCGTCATCGCCATCCTGAACCAGATCCAGGGCCTCCTCACTGCGACCTATCCGGAAATCATGAAACATCTCTGGGAAAAATAATAGGTATGCTGATTGGGCGATAGAGCTTTTGACTTCGATCGCCAACTGTCATCCGTTATACAAGAAAGAAGGTTATTCTTATGAATATGAAAAAACTCGCCGTCGCCGGAGTGATGCTCCTCGCTGGCACCTTTGGTGCCATGGGGATGGCTGATGCAGCCACCGGCATCGTCAATGTGAATGCTGTCCTCTCCAGCAATGCCGCTTTCCAGAAAGCAGGAAAGACCGTAGCAGCAGAACAGCAGAAGCTGCAGAAGGAATACAACGAAAAATCCAAAGGCATGAACGATGCCGACAAGAAAGCCCTGGAACAGAAGCTGAACCAGCAGCTCGCCCAGAAAGAAAATGAAGTCATGAAACCGATCCAGGACAACTTCAAAGCCGCTGTAGAAAAAGCAGCCAAAGCCAAGAAGATCGACACCGTCGTCGTCCCGGGCGGCATCATCTACGGCACCATCTCCGCTGATCTCACCGAAGATGTGAAAGCGAATATGAAATAAGGCGGCAGACAGTGCAGGCAATACCGCTTTGTGGTATGACCTCATAGTGGGTCAGCAGGTTCGCTAGGCTCCATGGACGTGACGCACGAAAGCCGCTTTTCCCTCCTTCCTCTGGAAGGAGGTGGCGCGAAGCGCCGGAGGTTGGCTCATGCACTCTACTGGCAGAACAGAATCAATGAATTTCTCCAGTCGGTACGTTTTCTGAATGATCATGGGATAGGGCTATGAGGCAGAAGTCCATGCGATCATTGTATTTACTCCATGGGACGAGGCAGGGAGAGCACTTGTGGTTTCCCCTCCCAGATGTTTCCTGTCTCGTCCCCTATGTAGAGCTTTCCCCTCTACATATCACTCCTTTTTCTCCTCTCTCTTTTTTCTTGAAAGCACCATACCGATGTCATGCAGGCATCGATATGGTGCTTTTTATTGTTTTCCATACAAGAATGATCAAAAATGAAGAAATGATTGAATGGAAATTGGTTGACCGTATGAATATAGTACACATTATACTAATAACGAATCAAAAGATGATGTTTGCATATATGTGATTTATGAAATGTTCTGTAAGATTGGATCGCTTTTTATTATGCCCTATGAGCCGTATAAAAAGCATGGTATGGCATCATCGATTTATACCAAGAGGAGGATATGAAGATGAGGACTAAGAAGTGGAGTACATTGCTGGCTGCTGTCATAGCCATGACAGGGTTGAGCAGCAGCATTACATTGGCTGCCGATTATACGACAGGACTTACAGGTGCCTATAGAGCCGATCATAAACTGGTGAAGGGGGATGGAAGTTCTGTCATAAAATCGGGAAATAGTACGATTTATGATTTTGGCGGACGCGATCAGTCCTTTTCGGTTAAGAACAGTGATGCGATTTCTTTTTCAGCATCAGGAATGAGTTTCATTGTTAATAACATCGGTGCCAATGAAAGCAAAGGAACGATTACGCTTCGCAGCCAGAATACAATACCAAATGGATTGGGGAATGCTTCCGGTCTAAATATCGGATCCGGTAACACTACGATCAATAGCAATCTGGTTGTTGAAACCAGTGCGGACTATTTGACCGATGGAATCCAGGTAGGAGGAAATGGGACACTTACCATCAATGGCAGTGTCAAAATGCGTAAAGACGACGCAGATAATCCCTGGGGCGTGGTGACAAACAATGTACATGGTAATTATGGCCCCGGCGGCTATGTGACCAACGATGCCTTGGAATATACCGGTGCCAGGTGGCAGCCGACGGGACTTTACGTCAGTGAATCCAGAGGGCATATGGTCGTCAATGGGGATGTGGATATTGCTGTGCGTGGTACAGCAGTGATCACCAATACCTATAATGGAGCAGGGGATGTCACTCCGGATGAGTTATCAAGTATTTCCCTCTTAGGCGATCATACGAAAATCATTACGCCTTTTCAGGAAGAAGCCTTTGTTGAAGGGTTTGGCAAATTTATTGAACCTTATTATTCCCTGGCCAGCTATGGTGGTACCGTCAATGTCAATGTAAAAGATCAGGTTGCACAGAATGGCAAAGTTGAAATTGTTGGTAATGTGATTTCTATGAAACGGTCTTCCGGTACATATACCCCGGATGTTTATCAGGACGGGCGTATCAATATCGGACTTACGACTGGCGATTCGTACTGGAGAGGCTTGATCGATAATGCCAATCTGGCACAAACAAGTCCTACAGAAAAAGATAAGTATGGACATCCCAAGTATGATCCTGCAATTCCCCCGGTGGATGCTGATCATTCGGGAGAAGTCAACCTGTGGCTCCAGAATGGTGCACAGTGGATCTATGAAAATGCGTCCCGCAAAGACGGCCTTGACTACAAGCATATGCCGGAATATAGCCAGTCGAGCTATGGCAGTTACGATGGAATGTCTCATCTTAGCCGCCTTGTCGGGGGAAAAGACAGCGCATCTGCTGGTATCATCCGTGTGAAGGATAATGATCCGATTCAGATCGCTGAGGCTGAAGGCGTTACCAAGGTTTGGTACGAGCATGCTGACGCTACTCCGGGCACTATTATCGGTGGCGATGTGAAGATTCTTACTGCCAAGACCGGCACTGAGATGATGCTTTACACCGGCAATAACGGTATTACCAAAGGCTTGGCTGAAGGTGATGCTGCTGCAGATAAAAACAATGTCAGTGAAGTGCTGAACTCCTTGGCACACAAGCTGTGGTATATGGCCGGTGATGCTAATCTTAAAGGCAGCGTATCCATTGCTGAAGGTTTGACGGCTTCTTCTGCTACGATGAAGACTGGTAACATTACCTTTGCCGAGGGTGGCCAGGGCTTCTATGATTATACTCCGGCGACGGACGATAAACCTTATGAAACCGGTCCTATTGTAAAATCCGAAAACATTGATGAAACACGTGTTGGCGATGTCAACGGCATTGTTTCTATTACTGTTACCGAAGCGCAGGATAGTGTAGCTTCCAGTGCGCCTAGTGCTATGTATGTAGCAGGCGACGCAGTAAGCCCGCTTGTTGTTGATTTACAGGGCCACACCTTGAAGCTCAATGCCAACAATCAAACTGCTAATTACGTGTCTACGGTTTACGTTGATGACAATAAGAGCATGGAGATTAAGGATTCCAAGGGCAATGGCGTCCTGAAGATTTCCGCCGGTCTCGGTGCTGACGGTAATGCTGACACTAATGCTAAGTATGTCTATGGCATTCGTGTAGGTGAGGGCGGCAGCTTTACCGCAGATACCGATGTTGAAATAGATGGTGTTAAATCTAATTCTAGCTCCCGTGCTTATGGTGTCTATGCATATAGTGAAGGCAATGTTGTATTTGAAAAAGATCTGACCATCAAGAATGTTCATACAGCTAACAAGGTTGGCCCGTATACAGCAGGTATTTATGCAGATGCTTCCTCCAGCGCTAAGTCGCCAATCAATATAACTGTAAAGGGCAATCTTAATATTGAAAACGTATTGGGCAGTGCAATCCGTGCACTGAATTCTTCCACTATATCTACTGCTGGCGCAACAATTAAAGCTGCGGATATGTCTAACGGTACGGATTATAGCCAATATTATGCTTTGCAGGCTAACAAGGGGACTATTAACCTGAATACCGGTGAAGGCATTACCGCCGGAGTTTTGGATGTTACCGGCGATATGAAGGTAACTAATAATAAAGCTTCTGTTATTAATGTCAACATGACTAAGGGTTCCAAATGGATAGGCGCAGTAAGCAATATTTCCAGCAGTACTTATAATGCTCCTGATGGTCAGTTTAATCTGACAATGGCAGAAGGATCCGTATGGAATCATGAAACCGGTCGTTCGGTAGATACGCTGAAGACAACGTTTGCTGGCAGCAATGTTTCTAAGCTGGACGGCTCCGGTGTAATCTATCAGAATTCCGACAAGGGTATTACCGTATATAATTACAGCGGTGACACAACGGTTGTTTACCAGCATGATGCCAATGATCCGCTGACCATCCATGGCGGTGATTTTACGATCAAGGCTGCCGCTGCTGATTCCAAGATCACTTTGGTTACCGATAGCCAGGGGATTACCGGTGGCTTTGAAGCTAGTGATACGGCAGCAGAAAAGAATCATGTCAAGGAAGTACTGAACAAGCTGGCTAATAAGCTGTTCTATACAGGCTACAAGGATGCAAATCTGTCTGGCGTTGTTAAGATTGCAGACGGACTGACAGCATCTAGTGCAAGCGCTATTGTCAAAGCTTCCGGCGATGTGACCTTCTCTGACGGAACTAATGGGACGAAAAAGGCAGGACAGGGATTCTATGCCTATACTCCTGAACAGGAAAAGCCCAATTATAAAACGGGCGCTATTACTAAGTCCGAAGATATCAGCCTGAGCCGTGAGCTGGATGAAAGCGGTGTAGCACATGTTGCTGTAACCGAATCGAATGTCACTAGTAATTTTGCCAGCGCCCTTTACGCAGGCGAATCTACTGATCCGTCCAGCCCGATGACTGTCAAAATGTCTGGCAAGGGCTTGGCTTTGAATGCTGCTCAATCGGACGGACAGGCAGCAGCGATTTACGCAGGCGCTAATACCTATATCAAGGTTGTTAACCCGTCTGCTGACCAAAAGCTTTCGATTACAGCAACCAATACGGATACCAGAGCCTCTCATGGCATTTACGCCCTAGGCAATGCGCACCTGAATATTTCCGGTCCGGTAGAAATTACTGATATTACCACTAAGGGTGATGCTGCAACCGGCATCAATATCCAGGGCCAGCAGAGCGAGATTACTATTGATGGTCCGCTGACAATCAGCAATGTCAAAGGTCTTAGAGAACGCGGCAAAGGCATGAGTGCTTCCGGTATTCTGGTCACCGGTGACAGCTCCACTGTAACTGTCAGCGGTCCTGTAGATATTTCCGGTGTACGCGGCAGCGGTATCAAGCTGGTGGGCGCTAATACCAAGGTATCTGTTGGCGGCGGCACCATCACGGCAGCCGAAGACAGCGATCATTCGCATAATTTCTATGCAGTCCGCGTAGATAAAGGCACGCTGGATATCAACATGAAGGACGGAGCTGCAGGCGATACGACCACCAAGATTACCGGTGATATGTATGCAACCGGCCAATATGGCAAGAAGGTTGTGGAATATACCGGCGGCGAGTTGATTGATTGGAAGGATGCAGGCATTCTCAACGTTGCATTGACCGATAAGGATTCCTTCTGGAAGGGCGTTGCAGCCTATGACCAGTATAATGATGACTATGGCAGCGGCGGTAATACTGCGCATGATATCGGCCAGTTCAACCTGTATCTGCAAAACGGTGCAGCCTGGACTAACGAACAGCAGTCGCATGTGACAACTACGACCATAGCGTCCAAAAATCCTGTATGGACAGGCAGCACGCTGGCAACACTGCAGGGCGGCAAGGATGCAGATAATGCAGGCCTGATTTACCAAAAGGATAACAATCCTATTTCTGTTGTCAATTACAGCGGTCATACCACTGTATTCTATGAGCATGATGCTAATGATCCGACCAAGATGATTGGCGGCAGCTTCCATATTACCAATGCAGCAGAAGGCTCTGCTATCACCTTTATTACGGATAACAAAGGCATTACCTCCGGCTTTGCAGAGGGCGATTCCGCTGATGCTAAGGATAAAGTGGCACGCGTGCTGAACAACCTGGCAGGCAAGCTGTTCTACAAGAACTATACGGATGGTCATCTCTCTGGCGTAGTGAAGATTGCTGAAGGCCTGACTGCTTCTTCCGCAGCACTGAAGACCGGCGATATTTCCTTCTCTACGGAAGATACAGGCACCTTTACACCTGGCCAAGGCTACTATGATTATAAGACCAGCAAGCCTGGCAGCCAGATAACTAAAGAATTTACTACGGCAATTACCGGTGATGCAGCTGCTGATGCGGTTTACATAGAAAAAGGCGTACTGAAGGACGATGGCACCTATGTATTCACGGCAGACAGCACAACCATCACACCTGAAAAGCATCTGATTGCCGGTGGTGCATGGCTCCCGCAGATCAGTGCAGCGATTTCCGGCTCCGACGAAACCCATAATGTGACTATGGATATGAATGGCAACAAGCTGACGGTAGATACAACAACCGATACCCATACAACCGGTATCGTAGCCATCGGCAAGGGTGTGGTCAACATCAATAATGCCGGTGCGATGTCTGTCACTGCAACAAGCACCAAGGGTGGTCAGACAGGCGCACTGTTCGTGAATGCCGGAGGAACGATCCAGATTCATAATGCCGGTGCTGACAATGTCCTTACCTTGCGTGCGAAGAGCACGGCTCCAGCAAGTGCTGCCGTGATCAAGAGTATGAACGGCGTAAGCGGCGTGATGTCCAGTATCACCGTGGACGGTCTTGTCGATATTTTAGCGGAGAAGAGCGGGGGATCCGGTGCGAACGAAGCCATCAGTGCAGTTGCCTCCAAGGTTGAGATTGGCGGCGGCGTCATCAAGGCGATCAACGGAGCAGGATATGCGATTCGTGCTTATGGTGAATTCGCTTCCAAGAATCGCGGACAGGTGAATGTGAATGTCAAGAAGGATGCTGAAGGCGCTATCATCGGTGCAGGCAGCAATCATGTTCAGATGGAAGGCAATGTCTATCTCGGCGGCGGCATGGATAATGCCGGTGCCAATGCAGATGTCAGCCTCGGTCTGAATACGAAGGACTCCTTCTGGAAGGGCGATGTAAGCAATGCTAACGGCAGCAGTGCAGGTATCGTTAACCTTTACATGGGCAATGGCGCAACCTGGACCGGCAATAACCTTTCCGGCAACACCGTAAACGCTAATCTGGATAATGCAACCTGGACCGGCTACAGCAACGGTAATGCTATGCACCTGAAGCTGGATAACTCTATCTGGCATGTAAATGGTGCCAGCAAGCTTGCTTCCTTCTCCGGTGATAAAGGCAGCATCTTTGTGGCAAGTGATGCGGGCGATATCAGTGTAGCTGATTACAGCGGCAATACCACTGTGATTTACAACCACGATGCTGATCATCCGACCGATATTCTCGGCGGCAGCTTTACCATCGGACAGGCTAATACCGGCTCCAATATTACGCTCATCACGGATAACCAGGGCATCACGAAAGGCTTTACTGCACAGGATAAGGCTGAAGACCAAAATACGGTCAATGAAGTTCTTAACAAGCTGGCACAGAAGCTCTTCTACACCGCGAATGACGGCAAGCTGGCTGGTACGGTCAAGATTGCTGAAGGACTGACCGCTTCCTCCAAAGCGCTCAAGACTGGCGATATCAGCTTCTCCACCGATGCAACTGGCACGAAGACACCTGGTCAGGGCTTCTATGAGTATACGGCCAAGGATGATTCCGTTATTACTGATCCGATCACAGGCAATCTGGATAAGAAGTATGTAAATCTGGGCATCGAAACCGAAAAAGGCATTTACAACTTCACTAAGGATACAGTGATCGATGTCACAAAGGGTGATTACAGCTCGAACCTGAGTGCTATTGAATCCAGCGGCGGACCGATTACGATTCATGCCGACGGAAAGAATTTGGACGTATCCTACCATGTTTTGAAGGGCAGCAATGTGGCACGTGCTGTCGCTACTGGTCTCAGCTATGGCAAATCGAAGGATGTGACCATTACAGCTAAGAGCCTGAAGCTCAGTACGGATACCACAGGCTTCTATGCCCAGGGTGTTTATGCAACAGGCGGCAAGATCACCATTGATGCAGACACCACTATTTCTACCTCTGCGCAGACAGAAAGCAATGGCATTTACAGCGGTAACGGCGGTACCGTCACCATGAGCGGCAACCTGACTATCCAAAAGGATAGCAAGGCAGCAAATTACATTGCGCTGAAGTCTGATGATAATGGCGTGATCAACGTCAATATGAAAGACGGCAAGGAAGGCGCAGGCATCGTGAAGATCGATGGCGATGTCTACACCAAGTCGGCAGAAACCTATGATTATTGGGAGGAGGAAACAACTTCTACATCTTCTACCGTTAATCTGGCATTGCGGGGCAAAGACAGCAGCTGGAACGGCCGTAGCCTCTACGAAGTTACTTCCGGTGATGACTCCACCAGTTATGGTACCTTTAACCTGTGGCTGACAGATGGTGCCACCTGGACCAACGAGAAGAACGGCAAGGAAGTCCCGAGCGGCTTTGCAGGCAGCCATGTGACGAAGCTGACTGGCGGCAGCGATGCGGCACACGCAGGCAACATCTTCCAAAACGATAAGAATACGCTGACTATTGACAACTACAGTGGCAATACCAACATCTTCTATGCACACACTGGCAACGGCGAAGCAGCTAGCGACTACGCAGCAGGCGACACCATTATCAAGCATGCTGAAAAGGATTCTGTAGTATCCCTGATTACCGACAACAGCGGTGTTAATATGAACTCTGCTGACAGCATTGTTAACGTACTGAACAGCCTGGCAGGCAAGCTGACCTACAGCAACTTCACTAAAAACGAAAATAATCTGACCGGTTATGTGAAGATTGCTGACGGCTTGACTTCTTCTTCCGCAGCGATGTACACCGGTGATATGGCATTCTCCAAGAAAGACGGCAAAGGCAGCCTGAAGGATGAAGACAGCATCAGACCTGATCTTCCGGCACCTGACCAGCAGATTAAGAATGAGTTTACCACAACTCTGACTGGTGTGAAGTCTAAGGATAAGGAATACTATAAGGCTGGCGTAATCAAGGGCGAAGGCCTGTATCAGTTTACTCAGAACAGCAGCATTACTACAACTAATGCACATGGTGCTGACATGAACCAGGCTACTACCATTGATGCCAAAGGGAAAACCCTGACCTTCAACACCGATTTAACCTACGGCACTACCGTTCATGCAATCGGTGCCAACAGCACTGACGGTGTAACGATTAATGCTGGCAAGCTGGTGCTCAATGCTCACAGCACCAACGGCCGTATTGAAGGTATCAATGTGGGACAAGGAGCTCTGACCATCAACGGCAATACTGAAATGAACATCAAGGGCGTTGGTTATACCTTGGGCCTGTACGCAGCAGGCGACTCTGCACTAACCTTTAACGGCAATGTAACCGCTATGGGCGACGAAACCAGTGAATGGGGCCTGACCGCTAAGAATGGGGCTTGGGGTTATTATCGTTGCTCTTTGGTATACAGCGACAGCAACTACGGCCTGCAGAAGGGACCGAAGGTTACCATCAACGGTGATGTAAATGCTAAAATTGACGGTAACTGCCTGTTTGCTAAAGGAGGTCATGCTAAGCTGACGATTAACGGCGGCGGCAATATCGAAATCAACAAGGATAATGAGCATACCTACTATGCAATGATTGCAGAATGCGGCACTACTAGCATGAACGTTAACCTTGATGAAAACTACGATGCAGTAAGCGCTAGAGACAACAAGCTGGTACTGAAGGGCAATATAGGTGCATCTACCGGTGCGATAAGTGCTCATGAGACTGAGCTTTACACTAAAGTAAATCTGGGCCTGGCAACTGCAGATTCTGTATGGACTGGCGTTGCACATAACCGCTTCAATGATGATGGCAATTCGGCATATAGCAGCGATAAGAAGTTCTACGGAGCAATTAATGTCTTCCTGCAGAACGGCGCAACTTGGAACAACGAAAAGTGGGGCGCAACCTACAAGCCTTGGGGCAGCAGTGGCTTTGCAGGCAGCCATGTAGCTAAATTTGTAGGCGGCAGCGATGTAGCACACGCAGGCAACATCTTCCAAAACGATCAGAATACGCTGACCATCGACAACTACAGCGGTAACACCAATATCTACTATGCACACACTGGCAACGGCGAAGCAGCTAGCGACTACGCAGCAGGCGACACCATTATTAGAAGTGCAGCAGAAGGCTCTGCAGTATCCCTGATTACCGACAACAGCGGTATTGCAATGGACAACGAATACAGCGTAGCTAACGTACTGAACGCACTGGCAGGCAAGCTGACCTACAGTAGCTTTGTAACCGGTGAAAAGAAACTGACCGGTTACGTAAAGATTGCTGATGGCCTGACTGCAAGCAGTGCAGCAAAGCAGACCGGCAACATCGCCTTCAATGCTGATACTGGTAAGGGCAGTCTGGAGAACGGTTCTATGAAGCCTGGCTTCACCTATCCGGAAACCCAGAAGCCTGAAGCTACTGAAAAGAACCAGGGTATTACCGGCGATGCCAAGACTGACTATCAATACAAGAAGGACGGCATTCTGAAGGAAGACGGCTCTTATGTATTCACTCAGAATCCGACTAAGATTGAGGTTGAAAGCGGCGCTGCAGTAGATGCAACCGAGAACAACATTAACATCGACAGCACTCAGGCTAAGCTGGAGCTGAAGGGTGAAACCGGCATTAAGGCAGATGGTGCAAATGTTGCTGTTAAGGGCAGCACCGAAATCAGCGGCAACGTTGGTATCGACGCAGTAAACGGCAACGTAACCCTGAACGGCAGCACTGATATCGTAGGCACTGATGCTGCAATCAATGCAGGCGAAGGCGGCAATGTAGATATCAACACCAACAACAGCGCTCTGAACATTAAGGGTGATATCAATGCCAACGGCGGCAGCATTATCGTAGACAGCAGCAAAGCCACTGGTGTGATCGACGGCGATGTCAGCGCAAGCAACGGCGGCAGCGTGGAAATCAGTCTCAACGATGCAAAGTCCAGCCTGACTGGTAGCTATCGTGTCGATGACAGCAGCAGCATTGTCATGAACATTGCCAATGGTGCAACCTGGAACCTGACTGACGACGAGGACGATGCTGAAGGTATGTCCCTGTTTAGAATGGCCAAAGCACCAGCAGCTACTGCTGATAAAGGCCTGACCATTAATGGTGGCGAGAGCAAAGCAAAGACCGGCTACCTGAACATGACCAAGAGAACTAAGGATCTCAATATTGCAAACTTCAGCGGTTGGGAAACCATCATCTATGGTCACGAAAATGCAGGCGACAAGGACGAAGACTACAAGTCTGGTAATACTATCATCAACAAGGCTGCTAAGGATTCCGGCGTAATCCTGTCCACAGACAACAGTGGCATCAACATGGGCGACAAAGCTGCAGTTGAAGCAACCCTGAAGGCATTGGCTCATAAGCTTACCTACACTGACCATGAAGAAAATGGCAGCAACCTGACCGGTAAAGTACAGATTGCCGATGGCCTGACTGCTTCCAGTGCAAGCAAGTACCTCGGCAACATGCGTTGGGATGAAAACGGCAAAGGCCAGTATGTCGATGGCAGCATCCCGTGGAAACCGACCATTGAAGAAGGTGACTACGAGACCTTCGTCATGAAGGGCGCAAGGAGCGCTGTCACCACCTCCTTCCACAGCTGGCGTGACAACATGCAGGACACCTACACCGGAGCAGACCTCGCTGATGAAGACGGCATCTTTGCCAAAGCTCTTGGCGGCAAGACCTCCTCGGACGTCAGCGGACTGAAAGACAGCAACAGCTACTGGGGCGCACAGATCGGCTACGACAAAGCCCTCGCAAATGGCTGGCACACCGGCGTCGCCTTCGACTACCGTGATGGCGACAGCGACTACCTCCTGGGCGGCAAAGGCGACAACAAACTCTACAGCTTCGGCGTCTACGGCGTGAAGAAGATGGAAGACGGCAGCTACTTCAGAGTGGCAGCCAAAGCCGGCCGTGTAGAAAACGAATACGACGTCTATACCGAACTCAGGAACAAGCTGCATGCAGACTACAAAGCCAATGCCTATGGCCTCACCGCAGAATACGGGAAGACCTTCGGCAGCGAGATGAGCTACATCACCCCGAAAGTACAGCTCACCTGGTCCCGTGTAGGAAGCAAGGACTACACCGGCAGTGCAAACAATGGCGCGACCATGAACATCTATCAGGACAGCTACGACAGCCTTGTCGGCCGCCTCGGCTTCGAAGCGGGCATGAAGAAAGCCCATGGCAGCCTTCATGCAGGACTCTACCTGGCGCATGAATTCAATGGAGACATCGACACCCGCTACTTTGCCAAAGACGGCGGATGGAAATCCACCTCCTTTGACGGAGATGACACCTGGGCAGAACTGGTGCTCGGCGGAGAGTATCGCCTTGGCAGAAACAGCCAGCTCTATGCAGACTTTGCAAGAGATCTTGGCGGCGACTTCCAGAGAAAGTGGAAGCTGAATGCCGGCATCCGTCTCAGATTCTGATAGGTTTTTCGAATCGGCAGTGGATGACTAACTGGCATGGCGCTGGTTTCATCCGATGACCCGGCAAGAAAGAGAAACGGACAAAAAAGCTCCTGCGAAACATAGATGGGTACGATCCCCTGTTTCGCGGGAGCTTTTCGTCTGTGTAAAAGGAGGCAGATAGATTGGAAAAAATAGAGAGAATAATTATTTTCCCTTGACCGTATGATTATCATACAGCTTACAATGCTATTAGTTAATTTTATATCAGAAAGCAGTATGGGGAATTCAGTGTAAACCTGGAACTGTCTTGCAACCGTGATGGGAATTTGACTGCGGTAAGCCTCTCACAATGGCGTAGTCAAATGAGGAACAAAGTCGGAGTGCCAACTGTTTGCTACCGTAAGAACCTTCAAGTAAAAGGCAGTAGTGTTTTGTGCGAATTGTACAAGACTTTTATTGTGTTTTTTTGAGGGTTTTTGTTTTGGGGAAGCAGTGTCATGAATTAGGGAAACGCTGATTAAATCGCAGAGTCAGCTTTTACAAGAATTTTTATGCATAGCTTCGTCATAGCCTTC
>OLGM01000251.1_pt1 | contig 38615 bp, 46 predicted proteins | sample 1606001 | NCBI WGS metagenome assembly OLGM01 (sample SAMN03283294) | human gut metagenome | biome: human-associated habitat; material: feces | host: Homo sapiens | place: Peru | collected 2012
TTTTCTCCTTCGTTTCCTTACATTTACATCACTCATACAATACCACAACCACACCAAAAATGCAATATTTATACCCCAAAAAACTAATAAAACCCCAAAAATATTTTTGCTTGGCACCCCAAAGCCCATACTTTACCTTTATCAAATAATCAAAAACTCCACCAAAGCAACACCAGCCAGTCCTATGCTAATATATTTTTGAACATTATACTTCTTCTCCCAATTAGACTTTTTCTTACCTTTTTTGTTACTCTCTATTTCTTCTAAATACTTGTTAATCAACATTTCCGCTTCTTTCACTATATACCCACTTTTTTCTGACTTTTCTTTGCTTTCTCCGTTATTTTTAGTATATTGCAACTTCCTTGCCATCTTATTCGGCTTCAAAACCACAATAGCCTCATCCACTATATTAGATGGCAAATTCTTCAAAACCACTATATTCTTCATTTGACTCGTATCCATTTTTACCTCCCTTGGAAATAATTCTTACTTAAATTTTTTCCAAGATTGGCAAAATTATTCATTACATTCATAGTTTATTGTATTATAAATCCCTGTTGACACAATATCAGACAAATTTACAACTCTACTCAAAGGCACATTTTGAAGTATATTTAAATTTTGATTCGCATTTCCACAGTTCATTCCGACAACTCCCCTTATACTCATATCTCCTACTGTTGTGCATTGCCTGTTTAGGCTACTTCCTATTGTTATTCCACCATCTGATACCAAAATTCTGCCTATATTTTCTGTTGTAGATAATGCCGCATCTATTGCCACTATAAATGGATTACCAAAATTCTGATTTATTGTAGATATAGTTTTAGCAATATTGCTCGAACATACCGAATTTTCAAGTGTTCCTACTACATTAAGTTTGTTAGCACTTCGAAGTAAAGTGGTCAGTTTGTTTCCTACTAATGGTCCAAAGGCATCTCCGATTAATCTTTGCGTTCCTATGCATAAAAATACAATGTTCGAATAGCTTCTTCCTTCTGTTTCTGCACACATTGTATTACTAAAATCTCTTACAAAATTTCTATATATAGTATCATTTTCATTCATAATTTCTCCTCCAATTGTTACATTTATATGCACGATAAATAATTTAATTACTCCTTTTACTTGGAGCAATATATATATTTACATTATTGCTATTTTTATATTTGGTTATTATATCTTCTGAAAAACCTGCTACTTCATTTGTTATAATAATATTTGTACAATCATTTGAAATTAACTCACTTATCTTTTCGTCTATTTCTTCATTTTCTTCTAATTCAACAACATTCATGCCAAAACTTTTTGCCAAATTAAAACTCTGTACATCTTTTTTTGATTTTATTAACGAAATTTTCATACAAATCACCTTTTATTATTTTAAATCTTTAATATAAAATTATGTGCCAATTGACTAATTATGTTAAGTATGATATACTATTTTTCGGTTAATCCTTTATTTATTCACTTTTGAAGATTTTTGGAGGTGCTTACTTATGAAAAAAATTTGGACTTTTGTGTTAACAGGTGGACCATGCTCTGGTAAGACTACTGCTCTTTCTATTATTGAACAACAGCTTTCTAAACGGGGGTATTATGTTTTAGTTGTTCAAGAATCGGCAACAGAGCTTATAAACAGCGGCTTGCGTCCTTTTGGAGGTTCACTAAATGTTATTGATTTTCAGAAAGCTGTTTTTGAATATCAACTGGAAAAAGAAAAATTGTTTTTGAAATATGCTCAAAAACTTCCTTACAAAAAAATCGTTATTGTATATGACCGTGGTTGTATGGATGGCAAAGCATATCTTACAAAACAACAATTTGCAAATCTACTTTCGTATTTCCAAATGAATGAATTGTATGCCCGAGGGCATTATGATGCTATATTTCATTTGGTAACAGCAGCAGATGGTGCAGAAAAATTCTACACTCTTGCTAATAATAAAGCAAGAATGGAAAGTGCAGAAGAAGCAATAAATGCTGATGATTTAACTCTTCGAAGCTGGGTTGGACACCCTCATTTTTGTATTATTGATAATAGTACAAATTTTGAAAGCAAAATGAGCAGACTTATGGCTGAAATTTACTCAGTTTTAGGTGACCCAGTTCCTATTAAACATCAGAAAAAATATTTAATTAAAAAACCATCTTCTTCGCTACTCACCTATAATTTGCCTATTGAAAAGGTTGATATTACCCAATCTTATCTTCATTCTTCCAAAAAGTCGGAAAGAAAAATTCGCCAAGTAGGTAAAAATGGTAATTTCTTTTACTATTATTCCGAAAAGACTTATATTCCTGGCTCAGGATTTTTGAAATGTGAAAGGCGAATTACAGACAGGGAATATCTTTCTTACATTTCGGAGATTGACCCGTTGATTTGTACAATTAAAAAGCAACGTCTTTTTTTTGTATATCAAAATCAGTATTTTACAATTGATACATTTAGTCTTTCACCAAATACATCTGCAACTAACTCATTTACATTCTGGCCGGACCAAGCAATATTAGAGATCGATTTAACATCTGAAAATTCTATTATTGAAATTCCAGAATTTATTGAAGTGATTAAAGATGTTACAGATTGTCCAGATTATCGTAATTACTATATTGCCAAGCATCAAGGCTTTTGGGCTAATTCAAAAGCCCCAAATAATGCTTAAAGCAATGTAAGTAAAAGAGATAGAACTTTAATTAGTCCTATCTCTTCTTTTTATTACAATTTCAAACTTGCTTCTAAACTCAATTTTATCATATCATTTAAAGCATTTTGTCTTTCTTCACTTGATATTTGGTTTTGCTTTGTTGGTATATCTACCACAGTTAGTAGGCATGCAGCCTTTTTATTATATAATTTTGCCAAATAGAATAATACAAATGATTCCATTTCTGCTGCAATTATGTTTAAATCTTTTGGTAATCTGTCTAGTAGTTCTTGTAATTTAGGAATATATAAATCAAAACAGTCACTACAAAGCACATTTCCTTTTACACATTTTATATCATTTTCTTTTGCAGTTTCTTCAATAATTTCATTCAATTCTTTTGAAGCCTCTGCTAAATGACATTCTTCGCTATTAAATGTGTATGCAAAATTTCCTTCTGAATAGCTAGCTTCTGCAAGTATTGTGTCAAATAATTGTAACTCGTCTGAATATCCTCCACAAGAACCTATTCTAATAATGTTTTCTACATCATAAACATTATACAATTCATAAGCATAAATTCCCATACTTGGCATTCCCATTCCCGATGCCATAACAGTAATTTCTTTACCTTTGTATGTTCCTGTATAGGCAAAAATATTTCTAACTTGATTAACAAGTTTTGCATTTTCTAAGAAATTTTCTGCAATGTATTTAGCCCTTAATGGATCCCCTGGCATTAAAACAGTTTTGGCAATTTCGCCTTTTTTAGCTTCTATATGTGGTGTCATAATTATTCCTCCTTAGTTTTTATCATTTTTAAGGCTTTTTCTCTTGGTAACATTATCTCATGACCACAGCCTAAGCACTTAAATTTAAAATCTACTCCCACTCTTGTAATGGTCCATTCTTTGTTACCACAAGGGTGCTTTTTTTTAGAAATTATTTTATCTCCAACATTATAATCCATACTTTTCTCCTATAATGTCTCTATACATTTTTGTAATCTTGCTTTAACTTCATTTTCGCCTAAAACATGCATTATTTCATACATATCTGGTGTATTTGTTCTTTTTGTTAAAGCCACTCTTATTACTGTACTTAAATCTCCTACATGAGCTTTATATTTTTCTGGCTCTGCTTTAAACATTTTAACTTCTCTTGCATAACCCATTTCTTCGCTTAAATCCTTCATTTTGTCAAACCAAGCTTGTTTGTCGTCATTTATATCAAAATATTTTTCAAGATATTTGCTTAAAACTTCTTTTATTTCTTCTTTATCTGATATTTTTTGGAAAGCATATTCTTCTTCACTATTCTCAAATAATTCATTATACATATATGAAACATTTTCTTTAACATCTGACCATTTTGCAATATCTTTTCTTGGTTTCTCGTTTCCTCTTTCGATACCTAGAACCTGTAATGTATAGCCTTCATCTTTTTTTAGTAACTCGGCAAATTCTGTATCAAATTTTTCTGCCCATTTCATTGTTTCATCATATACTTTTTCAGCAGAATATTTTGAAATTACAATTTTAGATACATCAAGTAGCTTAACCATATCAAACAAAGCACCACTAACACTCATTTTGTTTAAACTAAACTCAAATTCTTCCATTTTCTTATCTTTATTTGCTCTTCTCCAATTTTCAAAATTTGAATTAGCAATATTTAAAAGATATTCTTTTACAGCATCTGATGGAATTCCTTGTTCTAAGTAGTATGAAACAGCAGCCTCTGGGTCTTTTCTTTTACTTAATTTACGCTTATTTCCATTATCATTTTTCATAATTGGTGCAATATGTGCATACTTAGGTGGTTTGAATCCTAATTCTGTAAACAATTGCAAATGAAGTGGAACAGAAGGTAACCATTCATCACTACGAATAACATGTGTAGTTCTCATTAAATGATCGTCAACAGCATGTGCAAAATGGTAAGTTGGAAGTCCGTCTGCTTTTATTATTACAACATCTTGGTCATTTTCTGGGAAATCTACATTTCCTTTTATTATATCGTGATGTTTTATTTTTTTATCTGGGTTCCCAGGTGATTTAAAACGAACTATGTAATGCTCACCATTTTTTATTTTCTCAATTGCTTGATCAATTGGCATTCTTCTACATTTAGTCCATTTTCCATAATATCCTGTTCTTTCCATTGCAGATTCCTGATTTTTTCTTATTTGTTCTAATGTTTCTGGACTGCAAAAACAAGGATAAGCTTTACCTTGCGCAACTAAATATTTAGCATATGCTTGGTAAATTTCTTTTCTTTCACTTTGTTTATATGGTCCATAAGCTCCAACTTCTGTTGTTTGATTTATCATACCTTCATCTGGGCTCATATCAAAATCTTTTAAAGAATCTACTATTCCTTCAATACCATTTTCGACTTCTCTTTTTTGATCTGTATCTTCTATACGCAAGAAAAATACGCCATCACTTTGCTTTGTAGCAGTTCTAGCAACCAAAGCTTGGTACAATCCTCCAATATGCACAAACCCAGTAGGACTAGGCGCAAATCTAGAAACAACAGCCCCCTCCTTCAAATCTCTAACAGGGTACTTTTCCTCATAATAAGAAATATCCTTAATCCCCGGAAATATCAATTCAGCTAAATCTTTACAATCCATCTCTACTTCATTCTCCTTCCTATTAAATTTCCATGATAATTGGTAATATCATTGGGTTTCTTTTGGTTTTTTGGTATACATAGTCTCTTAGACCGTCTCTTAATGTTGCCTTTATTGTTGACCAGTCTTTGATTTGTCTTTCTTCGCATTTGTGAATTTCTTCTCTTACTATTTTCTTAATATCGTCCATTAAGTTTTCAGATTCCCTTACATATACGAAACCTCTTGATATAACATCTGGCCCAGATACTACTTCTCCTGTGCTTGAATCCATTGTTAAAACGATTATTATTAATCCATCTTGTGATAAATGTTGTCTATCTCTTAAAACAATGTTTCCAACATCTCCAACTCCTAAACCATCTACAAGAACTCTTCCAAATGGAACTGTTCCAGATAATTTAGCAGATTTGCTGTTTAATTCTAGTATTCTACCATTTGTTAATGCAAATATGTTCTCTTTTTCAATTCCCATTTTTGTAGCAGTTTCTGCATGTGCTTGTAATTGTCTGTATTCACCATGAACTGGTATGAAATATTTTGGTTTTGTAAGTGCTATCATTAGCTTTTGTTCTTCTTGGCATGCGTGTCCAGAAACGTGAATATCCTCTAATGCACTATATACAACCTCTGCTCCTATTTGCATTAAATCGTCTATAACTTTTGATACAAATTTTTCATTTCCTGGTATTGGTGTTGCAGATATTATAATCAAATCATTTGGTGTTATAACAACTTTTTTGTGTTCTCCTGCTGCCATCCTAGTAAGTGCAGACATTGTTTCCCCCTGGCTTCCAGTTGTTATAATTACAAGTTGCTCGTCTGTGTAATTTTTAATCATATCAATATCAATAAAAACATTATCAGGAACCTTGATATATCCAAGTTCTCTTGCTGTCTCTATCATATTTATCATACTTCTACCACATACAGCTATTTTTCTGTTGTTCTCAACAGCAGCATCAACTATTTGTTGAACTCTATGCACATTTGATGCAAAAGTTGCAACTACTATTCTTTTCTTGCAATTCAAAAATAGTTTATCAAATACAACACCAACTGAACTTTCAGACATTGTATATCCTTTTCTTTCAGAATTTGTACTATCTGACATTAAAGCTAAAACTCCAGCATTTCCAAGCTCAGCAAGTCTGCCTAAATTCATATGTTGTCCATCAATTGGTGTATGGTCAATTTTGAAATCTCCTGTATGAATTACAGTTCCAACAGGTGTTGTAATAGCTAGCATTACTGAATCTGGTATACTATGGCAACTTCTTATAAACTCAACTTTAAATTTCCCAAGCTTAATTGTTTGACCTTGTAAAACTGTTTTAATTTTTGTTTTTCTAAGTAATTTGTGTTCTTCCAATTTATTGTTAATAAGACCTACTGTTAAAGGTGTTGCATAAATTGGCACATCAATTTGTTTCAATAAATATGGTATAGCACCAATATGGTCCTCGTGTCCATGAGTTACAACTAATCCTCTTATTTTGTCTTTGTTCTTTTCAAGATATGATATATCAGGTATAACTAAGTCAATACCTAACATTTCGTCTTCTGGGAAAGCAAGTCCACAATCTACGATTACAATATCGTCTTCATATTCAAAAACAGTAATATTTTTTCCAATTTCCAACAATCCACCTAACGGAATAATCTTCAAACTACTTTTCTTAAACTTAACTTCCTCTTCTTTTTTATTCTCTCTTGAAACATATTCTCTTTTAGGTCTTCTAGTTTGTGGCTTATCACCAGCTAATTTCTCCCTTCTCCCCATTCCTCTTGTAGAGCTTCTTGGCTCTCTTTTTTCTCTTGGTTCCCTTGTTTTTCTTTCTCTTGGCTTATTTACAGCCACATTGTTATTTTCTTTATTCTCCATAATTTCTCCTTTTCTCTCTTTTCAATTATGCACAAAAAAATAGTTTAAAATACATTTAAACTAATGATTCCCACAATATATAAAATATAATTATATAAACACTAATCCCGTTCTTCTCTTTTATTCTCATATGTTATATCTCATTTATTATCAACAAAATTATTTAGGACAAAACACACCTAACTTGCCCAAACAATATAAAATTCCGAATCATTACTTTTTTAAATCTATAATTTAATACATTAATCTCATCTCTTATCCGTCTCTCGGATAATTTCTGTGAATTATTATACTATAAAGAAAAATATTTGTCAACAGTAGTTTTATGTAAACATATTAATATTTAATGTTATAGAGTAGTTGAAAAAGGATTAATACTATAAAATTTATGTAATGACGAATGTGCCGCGGAATATCCGTACGAAATCTTAATCAAATTTTATAGTATTAATCCTTTTTCAACGGCTACAATATTTTTTTCAAAATCAAAAAGCACATAATCAAACTCTATGTGCTTTATATTTTCTTTATATTAATAAGCCTGTCTAAACAATTCTATAAAATCTTCTTTTGATACATCTCTTGGATTTCCCGGTTTACAAGGATCCTGCATTGCCTTCTCAGCTAGCATCTCAAAATCTTCCTCTCTTCCCCCAACATCTTTCACAGTTTGCGTTACACCCACTGATTTTGCAAGCTCCGAAATCTTCCATACAAAAGTATTTATTACATCTTGGTCATTCAAATTCCAAGCATCTGGTCTACCTATATGTGCTAAAATTTCTCTAAATCTTTGTGCACAAACAACACCATTGTATCTCATAACAGTTGGAAGCAATATTGCATTTGCAATTCCATGTGGTGTATCATAAACAGCACCTAATTGATGTGCCATTGAATGTACAATTCCAAGACCAACATTTGAAAATCCCATTCCTGCAATATATTGAGCCAATGCCATATTTTCAATAGCCTTTGGATCTTTATCATTTACAGCTGATGTTAGGTTTTCAAATATAAGCTCAATTGCTCTCATATGGAACATATCTGACATTGTATTATGTGCTTTTGTTATATATCCTTCAACAGCATGTGTTAATGCATCCAAACCAGTTGCAGCTGCTGTTAATTTAGGCAATGACTCCATAAGTTCAGAATCTATTATTGCTAAAATCGGAATATCATGTGGGTCAACACATACCATTTTTATTTTTCTTTCCTCATCTGTTATAACATAATTTATTGTAACTTCTGCTGCTGTTCCATGTGTTGTTGGAAGCGCTATTAGTGGCATCCCTTTCTTTAAAGTATTTGATAATCCATTTAAAGAAACCACATCAGCTCTATCTGGATTTGTCATAATTATAGAAATTCCCTTTGCAGTATCAATTGCAGAACCACCACCAACAGCAACAATAACATCTGCTCCTGCTCTTTTGCATTTTTTTACACCTTCTTGAACATTTTTTACAGTTGGATTTGGTTTTACATTTGAATATATTTCATATGCTATTCCAGCATCATTTAAAACATCTGTAACTTTTCTTGTAACACCACATTCATATAAAACTTTATCTGTTACAAGTAAAACTCTTTTGAATCCTCTTGTTTTTATCTCATTTGCTAGTTCTTTTCTTGCTCCTCTTCCAAAATACGAAGTTTCGTTTAAAACAAACCTCTCTGACATAAAAATCTCCTCCTTTGATTATTTCGACAATTTTTCTTTTGATTTTCCTAAATAGTATATCAATAATTTTTGATATTTACAATACAATTTTTTATATTTTTGAATAAATTTTTGAGTTTTCTTTTTTTCTTGGTATAACTTAATTATCTAATTATTTATTTCTATTTTCTTGACATTATCTTTGTATCATTATATAATTTTGTTTGTCAAAAGGAAAAATATATTGTTAAAAGTAGGTGAAAAAAATTAAATCAAGACTTAATATTTTTATAGATGAAAGTGGTGACTTTGGATTTGTTAAAGGAAGTTCAGAATTATACGGAGTTTCGTTTACGATACATGAAAGTTCTAACTCTATTTTTAATGAACTGGAATATTTAAATAATAGATTAAAAAAAGCTAATTATGATGGAATGATACATTTAGCAGACTTAGTAACAAAAAGAGGAGAATATTCAAATTTTAATTTAGAACAAAGAAAAAATATTTTTTGGTCTATATTCTATTTTTCCAAACGAGTAAATGTAAAAATATATACAATTATAATTGATAAGAGATTTAAAAGCAGTAGAGTTCAATTAAATCGAGCATTAGCTATTGAAATCAGTAAATTTTTCAATTCCATAAGTGATTATATGAACGACTTTGAAAAAGTAGTTGTTTACTATGATAACGGTCAAGAAGCATTAGGTACTATTATTGATACTTTGTTAATTACAAAAAATAACGTAGAACATAGAATTGAATTCAATCATAAAGAAAAAAGACTATTTCAAGTCTCAGATATGCTAACATTTATAGATAAAATTATATATAAGTATACGCATTGTATTCCTCTAACTAAGGCAGAAAAATATTTTTTTAGTGTAAAAGATATTCTAGGAATTATAAGGCAATTAAAAAACAAAAGATTATAATAAAAAGCCATTCGTTTGAATGGCTTTTTGCGACGCTCAGCGTCTACACGGGTTTGGTCCTTTTGAGACCAATGTAAAATAATATTATTTATAATATATATTATTCATTTTCTAAATAAAATTATACAATAAAAATTTAAAAAAGTATATAGTTTTTTTAAATTTTTTCTAATTCTTCAATCGCCGGTTCATTTAAGACCTTGCCATCGTAGGTAAATCGTGAACCGTGGCATGGGCAGTCCCAGGTTTTTTCTAGGTTGTTCCAGGTTAATTCGCAGCCTAGATGAGTACAATATGGTTTTACAGCATAGATTTGTCCTTTTTCGTCTTTGTATATTCCATACTTTTCGCCATTTTCTTCTACTATTCCGCCCTCGCCATTTTCTATATCTCCGATTTTTTCTGTTGGCATTTTTACTTTTTCTACAATAAGAGATGTTGCTGTTTGTTTTAGCATATGGCCAAATTCTTTGTGATTTTTTATAGGATTAAATCTTAATGCAGAAAATACTTTTTCGTATTTGTTAGGTTTTCCTAGGATTTTATCTGATATAATTTTTGCCGATACGTGTGATGTTGTCATTCCCCATTTTTTGAAACCTGTTGCTAAATACACATTTGGCATTAGATGCGAAAATTCGCCTATATATGGTACTTTATCCAGCGAAATGCAGTCTTGTGTTGACCATTTGTATTTAACCACCGCATCTGGATATATGTGTTTTACGTAGTTTTCTAAAATCTTATAATTTTCCTCTAATCTTGTACTTTCGCTATCTCCGGCTTTATGCTCAATTCCGCACACAGCAAGCAATCTATTTTCTCCGTCTTTTATAGTTCTAAAAGATACCCCTGGCATTTGACTTGATATATACATTCCGATTAAACAATTTTTGCTTTGTTTCAACAGCCACAATATATGACCTTTCTTGATACATTTTTAAGAAATGGAATCCTGGGAAATTTATAATTGGATAATGTGTACAAATAACAACATTTTTAGATTTAACCACCCCTTCTTCTGTTATAACATCATATTTTTCGCCATCTTTTTTTACATCTACCACTTTACTGTTCTCATATATCTCTACATTCATTTCGTCTAGTGCTTTTAGCAAACCAAGCAAATATTTTCTAACATTAAATTGTGCTTGATTTTTAAACTTAATAGCAGAAAGCACATTAAACGGAAGCTCTGTTTGAGTGCAATATTCAGCATCAAATCCCAGCTTTTTTAAAGCATCTACTTCTTCTTTTATCTTTATAACTTCACTATCTTCATTTGTATAAATATAGGCATCCTGAATCTCTAAGTCACATTCAATTTTGTTATTTTCAATATTTTTTTGAATTGTTTTTATCGCCTCTTCATTAGCTTCTAAATATTCTCGTGCATCTTCCATTCCAAAATTGTCAATTAAATATTTATAAATAAGTCCATGCTGGCTAGTTATTTTTCCAGTAGTATTTGCAGTTACTCCCATTGCAACTTTTTCTTTTTCAAGAATAACTACCTTTTGTCCCTGCTTAGCTAACTCATAAGCAGTAGCAATTCCAGTTATTCCAGCACCTATTATGCAAGTTTGAGTTTCTATTTTATTATTTAATTTACCATAATTAGTTTCATTTGTACTTTCTTTCCAATACGAATTCACTTTAAATCACCTAAGACTATTATTGTCTTTAAACGCAAAAAATATACAGCCTGTAACTAGACTGCATATTTTTTATTTATCAATTTACTATTTACATTACATAAACAATTCCAAGTGCAATTGTTAATATAGCAAAAGCAATTCCCATTCTTATTGTCCATTTCTTCAATGAACCTTCTTTTGTTCTTCCCTTATTTTTCTCATAAAAATTCTCTGTTGAAGAAGAACCAGCAATAGCTCCTGATAATCCTGCTTGCCCTTTCTTTTGCATAAATGTTAATACTATAATAGATAAACAAACTGCTAAATATATTACTGTTAAAACTACTTTTACTATTTCCATCTTAATCCTCCCAAAAAAGTATTCTCTTAAATTAATACTCATATTCTAGCATATCTCTTTGCAAAAATCAAGTATTTGAGCTTAGTTTGTGAGGATTTCATTCAAATAACACATTTTCATACATTAATCACTTTATCTTTGTTCTTTTTACTTCTGCTTTTACTATTATTTTATTCTTTCTATTTTCAAGCTGTCTGTCACATCAATCTGGTATTTAGTATGGTGGTTTTTCTACTTCTGGTGTTGTTGCTTTCGTAATATTTATATAAACACTTGCACTAGAAACAACTTCTATCCCCCACTTTAATAAATCGCAATATATACGCCCTTCATATCCACCACTAAAATCCAAATTATCGAGCAACATTCCATCTTCTCCATAGACTTGTATAGAAATAGTTTTATCTGCTCCGTTCAATATTAAAAAGATCTTCTATTGAAAAATTTTCTGTTCCATCTGCAACTTTCACTATTGATGTTTTCTTCGCAGTTACACTGTTGGAGCCATACTTAAATCATATGCATTTCCATTTGGTACTAATTTGACATTAGATTTTAGACAAACTAGTGCACGCAAGCCTGGACCATATGGAATATTATAGGCCGGGCTCTTCATAGAGCCGTCGTGATACACAGCAAGTAAATTGTTTTCGCCGTAGGCAGACGGAGAAGCGAGCCAGTATGCTAAGGCCACCATATTTATTAAATATACATCTTCTGATTCACCTTTACTTACCTCACTTATAGAAGATCTATAACTACTATCTGTATTCCATTTTACTTTGTATCCATTAGCATCTGTTACTTCTTCCTCTATATATCTAGTTGGATGTGTTGCTTTATATGATGCACAAAACATTTCTATTGTTGGTCCTCCTATGGCATATTTTGCATAATTATTTGCATACATTGTATTCCATATTTCTGTATCTAGCATATATGCTACCGAACGTATATTTCTATTTGTTGAGCTTGGATATTGTCCTACCCATTTCATCCATTTGGTTATTCTTGCATCTGTTATATTAGCTGAACCTGTATATGCACCATACATATTATTAAATGATAATTGATAATCAGTATTCTCATACATTGTTGTACTTCCTTTGGTTGGCACATAATCATACTTTAAGTAATCACTTGCTATTAAGTATATATGCCTATCATTTTCTGCTACCGTTTCTCCATTCATTCCATCCGCATAAAATATTCTCCATTTCACATTTGAATCTCCTCCATTAGGAACTGTATAATTTACGTATTTCCCTATATAACTTGCATCACTGGCTACTTCTGTTGCTGTTATTACTGTCTTCTTTTTTTCTACTACTATTGTTATTGTAGCACTTGCTGTTGCTTTGGTTTCTTTTGTTGCTATACATTTTATTACATGTGTTCCCGGTGCTAATGTATTTGTATTTGTTACCACTGCATTATTATTGCTGTTATCTGTATATACAGTGCTTGATATGCCATATTTTCCATTTGCTGTTATTGTAAAATAGTTACTTAATTCATTGCTATCTCCTTCGGTTATTGTTACACTACTTTGCTTTGCTCTTACTGTTGGGTTAGTTTTATCTATATTTGTTATGTTTAAGGTTGCTGTTTTTCCTTCTTGATTTATTGTATCTATTAATTTTGCTTTTACAACGCAATTACTACTTACAGTTATAGCCCCAGTATAATTACTCCACGTATTTCCTCCGTCCTTGCTTATTTTCTTTGTTAATCCTGTGGTATTGCTTGGCCAAGTTAATGTTACTGTTACATCTTTATTAGTTGGTGTACTTGGTGTTGCACTTATTTGGATATCTCCTAGACCTACTATATTTACGGTTGTAACCGTTTTGCTTTCTGTTATTGTTTCATTTCCTGCTTTATCTACTGCCTTCATTTTTATTGTATATGTTGTTCCTTGGGTTAGTCCTGTATATGTATAGCTTGTTGTTAGCTTATTTGCATTTGTTTGCCAACTTGCTCCATTATTTTTACTGTAATAGTACGCTACTATTCCACTGTTTCCATATTTTGCTGTTGCAGTTTGGTCTGTTGTACTTCCGGTTATAGTTATGCTATTGCTTGTGGTTGTCGTCGTTGGAGTAAATGTATTTGGGACTAATCTGTCTATATTGGTTACATTTAATGTTGCGTTTTTTATTTCGGCTATGCTATTTCTTATTCTGGCTTTTACTACACAATTGTTGTTTAATGTTAATGTTGTTTTTACTCCACTTACTGTTGTGTATTTATTTTCTCCGTTTGAACATATTTCTTTTATTGCGTTTTCACTTCCACTTGGCCATTCTATGGTTACTGTTACACTTTTATTTGTTGCTTCACTTGGGATTGCACTTATTTGTGTTGTTCCTTCTAGTATGTTATTTGTTGTTATGGTTTTGCTTTCGGTTTCTCCTTTATTGTTTGTTGCTGTAAATGTATATTCTCCATTTTGAGTTACTACATATGTTTCACTTATTTCGTTCTTTCCGGTATATGTTTTAATACTACCATCTGGCATTGTTATACTTTTTACTTCTGCACTTGCTTTGGCTGTAACTGTTATCGTTACTTTATCAGTTATTCCTGTGGTACTCAACTCTACACTTAACTTTATTTTTCTAATATTCAGTTCGCCTTTTCCTACATACTTTACTTCCCAATCTCCATTTGGTTTCTCTTTTATTTCATATATATATCCATCTGGATTTGTTTTTACTTGTCCTGTTTCTTCATTGCTATTTCCTTCATCTATTATTCCTTTTTTCTCTAATGCTTCTATTATCTTATCAATAGTAATCTCTCTAATACTAGCATTCATTTTACTTATTATAACTAGCTCTATTTCTTCTTTCTTACTAGCAATTTTACTTTGCTCAACTACATTTGTAGCATTTTCAAAAATATTACCACTATTGATAGCACTTATTCCAACTCCTGCTAAAATTACCAAGATAATAACAGTAATTACCAAAGCCAACAAAGTAATTCCTCTCTTTTCTTTCCAAATTTCTAATTTTTTTTGCATTCTTCTTACTCCTCCCAACATCTTTCATTTTTAATTTTCCTTACCCCAAAAGTTTCCTCCCAACTTCCTAAGCTAAAAGACACATAAACCTAGTATCAAATACTAAGTCTATGTGTCTTCTCTATATCAAAACTATTTATTTTATTCTCTAATAAAGATGTGTGTGTGTGTGTGTACTCCCGCAAGGCTTTCAGCCATTTTTCTGTTCATTGTAACATTTCTCCTTTGTTTTTTCTATATCTCATACCATATCACAATTCTCCTAAAATTGCAATATCTTTAATTGATTATATCATTAGAATTTTTACCATTTTTTCAATGTTCTAAAACAAATTCAACATACTATTCCTAATCTTATACTCCAACCCCGTATTCCTCTTCTTAGTATCCATATTATTCACCATATAATCAATAGTATCCTTCCCTCCAATAACAACAAGCAACTTCTTAGCTCTCGTAAGCCCAGTATAAAGCAAATTTCTAGTCAACAACATCTGATAAGCCTTCGGCACCACTAATATAACCACATCAAACTCGCTTCCTTGTGATTTATGTATTGTTATACTATAAGCATGCTCTATTTGATCAAGTTCATTAAACTCATACCAAACTTCCTTCTGATCCTCAAACTCAATCTTCACGTGCTTCTCAGCATTATTTATTTTCACAATCTTCCCAATTTCTCCATTGAAAACACCTACTCCTGTTTCTTCCTTACCGCTTCTTCTCTCCCAATAAATATCATAATTATTCTTTATCTGCATAACCCTATCACCCTCGCGATAAATAATCTCCCCATAATTTCTCTCGTTTTTATATTCACTAGCGGGATTAAGTGCTTGTTGCAATTGCTTATTTAGCTCCTTTGTACCAAGTATTCCCTTTTTAGTTGGAGTCAAAATTTGTATATTCTCAAAAAAGTCATAATTACCATAATTCTGTATTCTACCTGTACTAAGCGAAATTACCTTTGCCAAAATTCTTTCTTGAATATTATCATTTATATAGAAAAAGTCCTTGTTACTTTCCGCTTCCTCCTCATCATCTTTCACAGTAAAGCTCTTACCATTATTCACATTATGCGCATTCACAACAATTTTACTTTTAGCTGCCTGTCTAAAAATCTTTTTAAGCTTAACAACAGGAATTTGCTCAGATGCAATAATATCCTTCAAAATAGTACCGTGGTCCTACTGATGGAAGCTGATTTTCATCTCCAACTAAAATAAGTTTTGTACCCAAATAAATAGCTTTCATTAAATAATTCATAATATACAAATCTACCATAGACATCTCGTCTATTATAATTATATCTGCATCAATTGGAGCTACATCATATTCTACGGCATTTCTATCTTCTTCAACTTTTCCTATTTCTAATAATCTATGAATTGTCTTAGCTTCCTCACCTGTTGTTTCTTGCATTCTCTTAGCGGCTCTACCAGTTGGTGCGCATAAAACTGTTTTCTTTCCTTGAATTTTGTATATCTCTATAATGCTTTTTATAATAGTCGTTTTACCAGTTCCCGGTCCACCAGTTATAACACAAACATTGTTTTGGTTTACTAATTCTATTGCTTCTTTCTGTTCTTCTGAAAGAATTATATCAAGTGCTTTTTCCTGTTTTAATATTTCTGTTTTTATGTTTTTTACTTTTTTGATATTCTTAGCCTTTTTCAACTTCAACAACTTCTCTGCAACATTTTCCTCTGCATTATATGTTGGACATAAATATACCCACACTCTTTCGTCTCTTGTTTCTTCTACAATATCCTTCTTAGCTTTTAAATTAATAATAGCCTCTTCTATATTCTCTTTTTCAACTCTAAGTAATTCTGATACGAAAACCATCAAATTATCTTTTAATGTACAAGTATGTCCATTATTAGCACTAAGATTTAACGCATATTTTATAGCACTTTCTAATCTGCTTAAACTATTTACATCTATGCCAATATCCATTGCCATTTTATCTATTTTCTTAAAATCCACTCCATAAGTTATATCTACTAAAACATATGGATTTTGTTTTATTGTTTCAATTGCATTTGCACCAAGTGCAGTATATACCTTTTTACAGTTTGCTGTATTTATTCCAAATTTCTCTAAAAATCCTACAATTTGCCATAGTCCCCATTTTTCGTTAAACTCATTTACAATATCCTCTGCTCTCTCATAAGTTATACCTTTAATCTGACATAATCTATGAGGACTACTTCTTAATACTTCTAAGGTTTCCTTTTCAAATGTTTCTACTATTTTTTTAGCGGTAACTGGTCCTATTCCTTTTATTACACCTCCGGCTAGATACTTTTCTAATCCTTCTAATGTTTCTGGCATACATTTTTCAAATGTTTCTATTTTGAACTGTTCTCCGTATTCTTTATGTATAACATAATTTCCTACTATTTTTAAGGTATCTCCTGTATTTATAAAAGGTAAATATCCTACTGCTGTAATTAGTTCTTCACTATCTATATAAAATTCGCAAATACTATATCCATTTACTTCATTTTGATAAATAAACTCTCCAACTTGCCCTTTTAGTTCCATATATATCCTCTTTTCGAATTACATTTATTCATAGTTTATCATTTTTCGTTTATTTTTTCAATTACTTCTTTACATTCCTTCCAACTTAACTTTTCCATTACATCATAATCTTTTTCCAATTTTTCTAATATTTCAGGTGTTTTATCTGTTGAACCTAAATCAGTTACTATTATATTATTTATATTTTCCTCTTTGCCATATATGAACCTAAATAATATGCTCCTTAAAATTCCCTCAATTTTCTCTTCTTGATTTTTAACAGCAATAATTAGATATATTCCTTTTGTTTGCAAATTTGTATGTATTACATTAAAATATATAGTTTTAACAATTTCTATAAAGCCATATATAGCAAGAGTCCATAAAATTCCAAATAAAATAAAATCTAGCATATTACTTCCTCCTAAAAGTATAATATGCTAGATTGGCTTTTTGTGTGAGGCTTTTTAATTTTAAGCATTTGTTATAAATTTAAGCATTTGCTCTGCAACCTCTTGTTCTTTATCTGTATATCCATGATTTGCCCCTGTTATATATGAGATATCTTTCTTTTGATTTAATATTTTTGAATTTACTAATTCTGCAAGTTCACTTGCAGGTTGTTCTATCATTTCAAACACAGTTCCCCATCTCATAAATAAAGGTGTATCTATGTTGTTTAGTTCTGTATAAGTATAATCTGCATCTGAATATCTTGCAAAATCAATTTTTTCGTTATCTCTAAAATATCTTAAATATGTTCTTACACTAAGTGGATGTATAAAACTTTCGTTTGGCATTAATTCTTCTTGTTTTCCCTCTTTTTCTTTCTCTATTGCATAATTAAGCATCCATTCATATTTATCTCCTAAATTTACTTTTTGAGCTTTTGGAATATCTATCAAAGATAATAGCATTATTCCTTTTATTGCTTCTAAGTACTTTTTCTCATTTTTTTGTTTTAATTTATTATATGTGTATACAACTTTTGTACAACCTAGACTATGTCCTTGTAGATAGATTTCTTCATATCCTAGTTTTAGCATTTTGCTAATTGCAGATTTTATATCATAATATGAATCTTGTACATCTTCATATGCTGTACCAGCCTTTTGTTTTGCATATATTCCGCCTATTTCTTTTGTAAGATATGATATTACATTATTTCCTCTATTGTTAAAACTGAAAAAGTCTATATTGTTTTTAGTCATATTTTTAGCAATTATATCATCTCTTCTTTTTAAGCAATCACTTGTCATTCCATGAATAGATATTACAACTTTTTTAGTTTCTTCTCCTTTATGCAAAAGTCCAACAAGCTCTGCTTTGTCCTCTGTTTCAAAAAATATTTTTTCTATATTCATTTTTTCCTCCTAAAATGGCATTAGTAAACGTAATGCAAATTTCCATACTTCCATTCCATGTGATGCATTAAGTCTTGGTATTTGGTAAATATCGTCTTTTAACGTCGCTTTTCTATATTCCTTATTTGTAGGGCCATATATAAAAGCCATTTTGTAATTTGTTGTCTTTAACGCATTTATCATATTTTCATTATATTGACCAAATGGATAGCAATACACATCTGTATCTGTTATTTTTTCTCTAAAATTAGTTGCATCTTGTTTTAGTGTTTCTATATCTTGCTTTATTGCTCCTTCATTGTGCAATTTGTATGAATGAGAACAAATTTCTATATTAGGAAATTCTTGTTTTACTTGTTCTAACATTTCTAATGACATATATGTTTTTACATTTCCTGTCCATTCTGTTTCTACTGAGTTCTCTATAAATTCTCCTGCCACAAATACAGTTGCATTCATATTATATTTTTTAAGCAATGGAAAAGCATAATGTGCATTTGATAAAAATCCATCATCAAAGGTTATTAAAACACTTTTGTATGGTAACTTTATTTCTCCATTTTTCCATTTATAAAATTCGTCTGTTGTAAGTGTTTTGTAATTATGTTTTTGTAAATATTTTAGTTGCTCCTCAAAATTATCTACTGTTATTATCCAATCTGCTTCATCTGGATAATTTGCTTTCTCCTCAGCAGTAGCAACATTATGATAGCATATTACTGCTACACTAGGGTTTATTTTTATATAGATTATAAACCCTAATATGGCAACTGCAATTATTATTAAAATCGTTAATAAGACCTTATACATTGTTTTCATTTTTATTGCTCCTATCTTTTTCTATTTAATATATACTTAATTTTTACTTTTGTAAAGATATCTTTATAATATTGTACAAAATCATGTTTCTTGTGTCCTCAATTATTGTATTTTAAAACATTTTTTTATTCCATTTTCTTACATTCAGTTTCTGCATTTATACATTTTTGTGGATTTTTAAAACTCAAATACCAATTCATACCATTTCTTTCTTTTTGTATTTGTTCATTTCTTGCTACTAATTCCTCAAATGTTCTTGGTGGTGGCATTATGATTGGCTCACATGGTATCCAATTTGCGGGAGTTGAAGCATTATTTTCTTTTGCTGTTTGCAAAGCTTCTATTGTTCTTATTATTTCTGGAATGTATCTTCCTATGTTCATTGGATATACTAAAATTACTCTTATTACTCCTTCATCATCTATAATAAATACATTTCTAACGGTTTCTGTTGTGCTTACATCATTTGAAATCATTCCGTATTTTCTAGCAATTTGCCCATTTCTATCAGCGATTATTGGAAATGGAACTCTTATACCTGTTTTACAAAAAATATCATAAACCCACGCCAAATGTGATGAATTACTATCTACACTTAAACCTATCAAATAAGTATTTAGTCTTTCAAAATATGTATTCATTTTACTAAATGCTATCATTTCTGTTGTGCATACGGGGGTAAAAGCCTTCAATTTGGGGATAATTATATTAATCGGCTAATTTCAGGTTTTAGCTCGAATTTCACACTTTTATCGTGATAAATCCATATTTTATCAATTAAACACTCTAAAATATATCTATTGGGTTCATTAGATTTTATAATATCATCAAAATATTCTATTGCCGTTTTTAATTTTTTTATTTTTTCTGTGTCTAAATCTTCTTGCTGTTGCTCTAATAATTTTTGTAATTGTTCTATACGATTAGTTTTGTCTTTTTCCAATTCTTTATATGTATTTTCAATCATTTCTCGTTGATACTCATTTGTAGTGTTAGTTAAATCTTTAATTTTTTGACTAATCAAAACTTTGTATTCAGCATTTAGGTTTTCAATTTCAAATTTTATTTTTTCTTTATTATTTGTTTTAGCATTAGTTTTTGTTTGAAGCTGTATTTTATTTATTTCATCTATGTATTTATTTTTAGTGAATTTTAAAAATTCTTTGAAATGTATAATTATATCTGATTCTTTAATTTCATGGCATTTACATCTAGCTTTACCATAAGTTCTATATTGTGAACATTCATAACCTTTCTGAGATTGTTTTCTAGTTATAGTTATGCCACTTACTCCAAAACCACAATCACCACACCTGCAAAATCCTGAAAAGTAATAATTTCTTTTTCTCGTACTCGATGTGCTTTTTGTATTTACCTTTCTTTTTCTTATTTCTTGAGCTAAATTAAATGTTTCTTTAGATATAATTGCTTCATGATGATTTTCAAATACAAAATGTTCTTCCTCTGGAAGTTTTATTGCTTTGCCTCTTATGGATACAGTCTTTTTCTTATGAGTTCTAAGTGTGCCACAATATACATCATTCTCTAAAATATTTCTTATCATATATGTGGACCATAATTTTTGAACAGGATGTTTATATATTCTGCCTCTTTCTAGATGTTTCATTTGATAGTAAGCCGATGGAGTTAGATAATTATATTTACTATTTAAAATATCGCAAATTTTCTTTCTTCCAATTCCTTCTTCGGTATATAACTTATATATTAATTCTATAACAGGTCGTACTTCTTCATCAACATATAGCTTTGTTATATCTTCTGGATCTTTTATATATCCATAATAATTTCCCATAATTAATCTTCCTGTTTTTTGTTTAGAATACATATGGTCTCTAGTTTTTCTTGAACAATCCTTAACATATCTTTCATTAAACCATGTTGTTATTCCAATAGTATCATCTCTATCATTTAAAACATCATAAGTTCCACCCATTTCAGAAACTAATATTAAATTTTTTTGGATATTCTTAAACTCATCTATTAAAACTAATACTCGTCCGTTATGTCTTCCAATTCTTGATAAATCCTTTGCTATGACTACATCAATTTTTCCTCCTTTTACTTTTTCAATCATTTTTGAAAATGCAGGTCTATTAAAGGTATATCCCGAAACATTGTCATCTATGTAGAAGTCTGAGATAGTCCAATTACGAGAAGTTGCATAATCTTGAATAATTCTTTTTTGTTCTTCAATACTTGCATAGTTTTCTTTATCTTCATCTCTAGACAATCTACAATATCCGTACAACTGTCATTTTATCCTCCAAATCTCGCCTGATATTGCTTGTTTTCATGTTAGCATACATTTCTATTTAATTCCGCTTGTTTCGTAATTATTTTTTCAAGGATCTCGGGATAATTCTCTTTTCCACTTACGAAAGTAGCCACGCTATATTTTTCTTGTTTATACTTTTTAACTAAATCTTTTGTTTCTTTTTTCTGGAGTTCTTCTTCTGTCAAATAAATTTGAACATACTTCGTGCCTTGTATTTCTGTATTTGTAAGTTTCATAATTTATTTTACCTTCCCGAAGTTAAATCTACACAACCTAACTCCTTCATAACATTATTAATAAATGTTATGCTAAAAAGAGAATTGTTATCTCTTTTTATTTTAAATTACAATATAGAAATAGAGTAAAACTTTTTCATGTTTATCAAATTGCATCACCTCACATTTCTATATATATGAAGCCAAAAATTTTATCAAATGTTGCAAATTTTTAAAATTTTTTCGTTTTTTTCAAACTTTTTTAAAGTTTGCAGGAACAGGGAGTCACCCAAAACTCCCATTTACGCCTAAAAGCGTGGCTTTTAGCAGGATACTCAAAAAATATAGAGGCGACATTTTGACGCCCCTATAAAATTATAGAACTATTATATAACTTGTAATTTGTCAATTACTCATATCTTTCTTCTGTTTGATAAATTCTATGTTATTTTTTTCTAAATCTTCAATAGTTATATCTCCATATTCTAAAGATGATTTTACAGTTTCTTGATAACCATTAGAATATATAACTATTACATATTTACTTTTTTCGCAAGGAAAATAATATATATATTCTTTATCTTCATAAAATTGTTCTAATGCAGTATTACATGTAATATTTTCTTCTTTTGTTTTATCTATTATCTTTAAGTGTGTAAAAGTTTGACTATTTTTATCTATATACTTATTTTCACTTATAAAAACAACTCCAATAATACAGATAATTGGTATTAAAATAATAATAATCTTTTTTATTAAATCTTTATAATCAATTTTATTTTTTTCTAAAAGGACTATGTTTCTTAAAAATTTGTTTATAGATGATATTCGCAATATTACAAACATAATTAATGAACCTAATACATTTAGAATCACATCATCAATATCACAGCAACCAGATATTGTAATAAATTGCAATAGTTCAATACCCACAACTATACAAATCATTGTTAGTAAAAAGTTTTTTAATTTCTTTTGTTTTTCAAATAATATTGGTAAGAAAAAGGCAAAAGGCATTAAAGCAACTGCATTTCCTAGAATATTATATATAAATATATATGGTGCAATATCTCCACTAATAAATTTTGTAATGTAACCAAAAATTGTTTTAAATGGAATTAAATTAAATGAGTTAGACATATAGTTTTTAAACAACTCACTATTCCAATTTAATATATTAAAATCTCCTCTAAAAAAATAATCATCAAATAAAGTAAGTGTTGATAACAATATAATATATAAAATAAACCATATACCTATATTTATTTTTAAAACTTTATTCTTATATTTTTCATCTATATATTTAGTTAAAGCTAATCCACCAAAATACATAATAAGACAACTTAATAGTAATAATACTATTCTTCCAGTTGGACTTAAACGTAATAATTCATTAAACTCTAAACTAAAATAATATATTAAAATAATTATAGCAATCAAATATAATACCATACTTGCCATTAAACTTATTTTTTTCTTCATATATCAACACTTCTTTCTCAACGATAACTTTCTAATTGTAAGTTATATCTATATTTTATCTAACATCATTTAATGTCATTTCTTTTGTCCCAATATACACATCTCTATTTCCTTCTATTGTATGACATTTTATTATTGTATAATTCTCATAGTGATATTCCATACTTCCACCATCTTTATACATATCTCCTGTTATCTTGTTATTATCTAAATCTTTATTTGCTTTTTGTATTATTTCTTCCATTGTTATTTTACTTTCTAATAATGCATCTTTTAAAGAATATTCTTTACCATCAATTTTGATATTTACACTTCCATCATATGCATATATAGTATAATTATATTTGTCCGTTTCTGATTTATCTAATACAACATAAATTTTATTATAGCTGTCTATTGGTTGTCTATCTTTGAAAAGTATTTCAAAGTTTTCAGCAGATTTTATTTCAATTTTTGTTGCTTTAACTTGTGCTGGATAACTTTCCAGTATAGTACCATCATAAGTTATTTTCACATTAGTTCCAATGGTATAAAGTGCATCATTATTTTCTCCTAAACCTACAGAAATTTTATCTGCTGATTTTCTTTCTTCTTCATTCTCGTTTGGCTCTACTATAATATATTTTGCATTAGATTCAATTACTTTTCCATAAAAATAACTTTCTTCATTATTTTCTATGTTTGTATCTTGCCATTCATATTTTTGTCTATATTCTTCTTCAAATGCAAACAAGCCTTGTCCTAAACTTATTGGAAAATACTTGTTGTTCATTATAAAAGAGTAAGTTTTATTATTCGCATCCTTAAACTTTATTGAATAACCACCAAAACTAGAACTCCATTCTATATCTACATATTCTAGTTGCATTTTAGGAAAGTTTTTTTCTAAATAATTAGATGCAGATATTCGTGCAATTCGTTTTGGAATTATACCATTCCCCCATAATCCTACTATAACAATTAAAATTAAAACTATAAAAATAATAATTATTTTTCTTTTTTCCATAAGATTACCTCACTTTCAAATTACTAGTTTTTTTCTATTCATATCTGTAATTTTATCGCTAAATATCTTTTATAATCTTACAAGGATTTCCTACTGCTACTACATTTGATGGAATATCTTTTGTAACTACACTTCCTGCTCCAATTATAGTATTATCTCCTATTGTAACACCAGGCATAACGCATACATTTCCACCAATCCATACATCATTTCCTACTACTATCGGCTTTGCAAACTCTGCTTTTCTTCTTGTTTCTTTATCTATTGGATGTCCTGATGTGTAAAATCCACAAATTGGTCCAATTTGAACATTATTTCCAAAAGTTACTTTATTGGCATCTAATATTACTAAATTATGATTTGAATAAAACTTTTCTCCAATTTCTATATTAAATCCATAATCACAATAAAAATTTGGCATTATCATAAATTCATTTCCAGTTTTTGAAAAAAGTTTCTTTATAATTTAATTCCCTTTTTCTATATCTTCAATACATAAATTATTATATTGATTACAAAGTTTTTTAGCTTTTATTAATTCATCTACTAATTGTTTATCACTTGAATCATACAATTCTCCATTTAACATTTTTGCTTTTTCTGTCATAAATTTTTTCCTCCAATCATAACAAAAATTACTATTTATAAATTTCAATAAATTTATTCAAGTTTTCTTGATGATAATTTGCACCTTTAACCTTTTTAGCAGAGTTCATTACATATTTTGTGCCATCATTTAGAATAATGGTAATTCTTTTATATATAAAATCTTCATTTTTAATTTTTATTTTCTTAATCTCTTCTGGCTTTATATCAATATATCCATTAATATCAATTTGCATAACTCTATGGTCATCAAGTATAATGGGGATTGACAAATTTCATTTTCATTCTTATTAACAAAATATCCACTTATACTATTTTTTTGTTTAGCCACCTCAATTAGTCCTCCAACTGCTCCAAGAGCTATCGGTAATGCTGATTTAGGTTTGAAGGTGCCAAAGCAATAATTATATTCATTTCCAAAACGATTGATTCTTTTAAATAAATTTTCTACATTTTCAAGCACCATATACTTTTCATTATTGTATTCTTCCATATTTTTGACGCTCCTTTACGAATTACTATTTATTATTTTTATGAAAATACAATTTACTTATATAACCTTAAAACTTGATATTGATATGCTTCATCATTTTCTATATAGCCAATTGAAATACCCTTTCCATTATTTGCTGTTTTACCAGAGTTAGTTTTTTTCTTTGCATCTTCTAATAATTTATCAATTTCTGAATCCGTTATTTCACTATTATTTGCTTTAATTAAATGTTTAATGTATGAAATAGCATCTGATTCGTATTTGCTAGTTTTATCTACATATAAAAACGTATAGTTTACAGTTTCTTTTGTTTTATCTCCAGTATATTTTTCTGGAACAACTACTAAATAAACTCCCTCAATCAAACCATACCAATATTCATTGTTACTTTCAGTTAGATAATCCGTTGATGCTGGATTTAATGAGGAACTATCATTATCCATTACTTGTGTATTAAATTTAGCTACTAGTACATCAATATTTTCTTTTTCAACCCAACCGTATTTTCTTTGAGTTTCCTCTAACCCTTTTTTTGCTTCTTCCAAATCCTTCTTTGAAAATTGAACTATTGCAATACATATAGCTACAAAAACAATTACAAATATAACAACACAAACTCCTATGATTTTTTTCTTATTCATATTTAATTTTCCTCCTACTTTTTTGTTCGTTTTATCACAAAAGCAGATAATTATCAACTTATTACCTGCTCAAAAAATTTGTTATTTAATTAACTTTTCAAATGAATTAGCATTTAATATAGTATTAGATATAAATTCTCCTTTATAGAAATTAGCCCAGTTATTGAAAATACAAGGTGCATTCTTTGCTTTTTCTAATGAATCTACTTTTATAAAATTGATTTTTATATTATTTTCTTTTGCATATTCAGTTAATTCATTTACTTCATATTCTACATAAGGACATTCGTTGTTATAATAAATAGTGAAATCTTGATTATCTATTTTCATAGTTCTTGCATTATCATTGAATCTAGGAGTTTCGCTATCATCAAATTGTAATGCTAATAGTTCATAATCTCCAATAGTATCTATAACTTTAAATCCATAATGTTCAAAAAATTTCTTCTCTCCAATAAAAGGTTTCTTCTTTTTAGAAACTAGAGTACATATACCACTTTTGCCTTTTTCTTTTGAATCGTTTATTGCATATTCTATTAATTCTTTTCCAATTCCTTTTCCTTTAAAACTTCCTGCTACCCATAAGCAATAAATATATTCATAATTTTTACCACTAATAGGAATCCAAGCTGTTTCTATTGGCTCATATTCAATAAATATTTTTCCTCTTGCATTTAATTTTCTAAAAATATGACCATCTTTTAATTTACTCTTTATCCATTCCTTTTTACTATCAACACCTGCTTGATGTTTTTTATCTCCTATTGCACAACATATATGCTCCTCGTCAATGTTTTCTAATGTCAAATTTATATATTCGTTCATTTATTTAATCCTCCATACATGTAATTTCTCGCTATCCTTAACATGACTCTTTCTCAACTTTATTCAAATAGAAATTATATATTTTATTGTTTGCTATATTCATAAGTTTAGCTAATATTATGCTTAATCCAATTACTAGAATAGCATATAAATAATCAACTCTACAATAAAAGCGAGGATTTCTCAATAAATACATAACTAATCCATGATATAAATAAATTTCAAAAGATATATTCCCCAAAAAAGTAAATACCTTATCATTAAATCTCACTTTTTCTAATATAGTAAACAATACAAAAAGTAATGATATACAAATAATATTCATATTTATAACAGGAATAGGCTCTCTCATTATATCGTCTGCTAGATCTGTATCGTTTATTATATCCATAATGGCATATCCACTTGTGAGGAATTGAATCCCTATTATTGCAAATAATATAATTGAAAGCATAATTGCATATCTAATTATTTTATTTTTGTCTTTTAATGTTATTGCATATTTTTCTTTATAACTTGCCCAATATATACCTATAAAAAATGCAAAACAAGAATTAACCCACCAATTATTAAAGCCTAAAATATTATTAACAACTATGCAATATAAAATAGTTCCACCAAATACTGCAATATTTATCTTTTTTTTCTTTTTTAGAAACTTAGCTGATAAATAAAAAACTACATATAAAATAATAATTGCTAACACATACCACGAAAATCCTCCTTCAACTAAAGAATTAAAAATTTTTCTAGGTGTTAATTGTCCAGTTAATAGATATGCTAAAATAGTAAATATTATTGCTATTATATATGGTATAACTATTTTCATTATTCTTTTATTCAAAAAGTCTTTTAGATAATTTTCTTTTTTTAGATAGCTTGTCATTAGTCCATATCCTGAATAGAAGAAAAATGCTGAAACTGCAATAACTCCTACTATTGTAAATACTTTAAGTAGAATTGTGTCTTTTATATAAATAGACAAGTGGTGTATTATTATCAATAATGCCAATAGTCCCTTTATTTTATTACTATTGTATTTATCCAATACATCATTATTTGCATTAAAAATAGATTTTCTTTTTATTATTAGGCATATAATTCCTATTAAAAATATTATATCTACTATGTTAATATTAAATATTGCTACATCATTGGGTAATGGATAAATACTGTCTGATTTTATTGTTGGTAACATATACTTTGTTCTCCTATTACTACTAATAAATACATATTAAAGTAAGCGATAACTTACTAATTCTTGTTACGATTATATAATAAAAGGGAGATAATTTCAACTGGTTATCTACCCTACTTATTGTAATTTGTATAACTGCTTATTCAATAGCTCCTGCAATACATTTATTAAACATATACATTTCCATTTGTATTATTTTATTATTTGTTACATCTTTAACAAGTTTAATTTCATAACCTAAACCTTGATACATTATTGTTTTCATAGTCAAATCATTCTCTTGCTTGACTATTGCAAAAATAGGCTCTCTAAAACTTTCTACTCTGTTTATATCAATAAAAATTATAACACTATATATTGTTGCTAAAATAATTATAATAGACAATACTATTTTTAATGTTTTTTTACAAAACTTTACAACTAAAATCATTGCTATTACTAATAGTCCAAAAATACCTATCATATATTACCTCCATAATTTATTATTCTTTTACTATCCTATCAATAAAGAAATAAATAATTATCATAATTAAAGATACAACCAACCCAATATAAAATTCTGGAAAAGCAAATTCGAAACTATTATGAATACTCATCTCGCCTGTTATATTCATTATGTGCCAAGTAAAGAACTTATATATTTCGGAAATCACAATTCCTATTACTCCTAATCCACCAGAAACTTTATTGATTTTGTTATTCTTAAATGGTAACCATACACCTATAATAAATAATAATACTGATATAATTCCTATTGGATTAAGCAAATTAATTAGACCAGTAATTTCTTGTACTCCTTTTAATCCACCATATTGATTTAATAACATTGGTAATAAACTAATAACAAATGCTATTGTTAATATAACTTTCTTCTTCATAAAATACATCCCCCTTTCAAATTACTAATTCTTGTTACGATTATATAATAAAAGGTAGATAATTTCAACTGGTTATCTACCCAACTTATTGTAATTTGTTTGTCTAATTATGCATTTTGTTTATTATTTCATCTAATTGTTTTTGTTGTTCATTAGATAATATAGCTTCACCTTTTTCTTCTGATGTAATATGGTATTCATTCTCAAATATTTCAATTCCATAAGTTATAAAGCCTTCTTTTTCTTCACTATTATACTTAATGAAATAGGTTGGAATTCCATCACAGGTTTCTTTGGAAAAAGTCAAATTATCTATAATACTAAAAATTGTATATATTTCTTCTTGGTTTAAAGTATATTTTTTTGGTGGTGTTACGGAACTTAAACCTGTTTCTTGAATATCTATTGTAGTAACTTTATTGTTAATTTCATTTTCTTGTTTTTCTACATCATCTCTTAAAAGTTGAACCTTTACAACTTCTTCCAAGGGTGTTGGACTAATGTCATTAATTATTTCATCAGTAAATGTAATTGATATATTATCTCCTTCTTTTAAGTCTGAAATATTAATTTTCTCTCCTCTCCATGTCATATCAATACTGTCATCTACTTTAAATGTAAAATTTCCCCTATAATTTATATCATTTATTTCTAAACCCTTTACATTAAGATGAAAACTACCATCATTATATTGTTTTATGCTATCTATATTAGCATAAAATGTTTGACCACATACTTTACTAATTGCTAAATCATCATTCACAACATACATTTTCCCTATGAATAAACCAATTGTAAAACTTAACAAAATAATTACTATCATTCCTATTATAATAAAATTTTTTTGCTTACCACTCATATTTTTACCTCTCTTTCAAATTTATAAATATAAATTACTATTTTTCTATTTCATATAATACCACAAACTCATTTATCCTGTCAAAATTATCCATTGGATAATTTTGCAGGAACAGGGAGTTATACTAATCCCACTTACCAGCCTAAAAACGAAGTTTTTATCATATATGTGTTTTATTTTATGTATAACAATTAGATATACATATTTTTTCATAGAAAAAGTAAGTGTTTTTTAGTTTACACTTACTTTTAGCTTTATTTTATTGCTTCTGCCATTAATTTTATTCCAGTTTTTACTCCGCTCTTTAAAATACTTTTGATTATAATATGCAATAATTTCATCATACATATCCATATATGCTATAAAGTATTTAGCTATCTTATCTTTATGTTCAAATCGACTCTTTTGAAACTCTTCTTTTAATTTTTGATATTGATAATTTAGTTGACTATCTACAATTTCTAAATTACTTTTATCATCTTTAGTTATGATTGCTAAATCTTCTGCTATTGCATTAAATAGTATTTGTAATACATCAAGTTTTTTATTATTCAAAAGTTCCTCTAAGTTCATAATTCTCACCACCTTTGTTGTGTGATGTTAACTCTCATTCGGCTTCTTTTCAAGTCCTTTTCAAAAATTATTAGCATAAAATTTACTAAAATCAAAATTGCTATAATCTCTGTCACTTTTGTATTTCCAATTATTATAATTTATATTATTATTCTTTAATATATCTTTAACATCTGTGTTAATCGGTCTTGTCCTAATTTGTTTATAGGTATTAACACATTTGTTAATAGGTGTAAGAATTCTTTTTAGTATTTCTTTTGAATTTTCTTTATATACTATTTTAACATTAATATAGCCTTTATCTCTTAAAGAGCTAATTAGTCTTGAGCTATGTACTTTTGATATATTTAGCATAGAGCTTATGTATGAATTTGACATTATACATTCTTGATTTTTACTTAATGATAGAATCATTGAATAAATGCTCTTTTCTTTATCTGTTAAATTTCTATCTTTTGTTATATATTCTGGTAATATAATGTACTTTGAATTTTCTTCTTCCAAATTATTTAAATCTTCCTAATCAGTCGCCTCACGATCGATTTTGTGGCAATTTTTATTCATTTTAGAGCAAGTTATCGATTAAAGAAATGTTAAGCAATATCAAGCATTTCTGATATTTCCCCAAATTGTATGCTCATACGGGGGTAAAATCACCTGGATGCGAAAATAGCACAACCCATTTTCCTTTGTAATCTGAAAGTTTTATATCTCCCATTGTAGTTACAGCCTCAAAATCTGGTGCAAATTCGCCAATATGCACATTTCCGTTCATCATAATTTCATAATTATTCATAAAATAAGCCTCCTTCATAATTTGTATATATTATGAAGGAGGTCTTGTTATTGTGAATTTAGCGTATGCATTATTATATTCGGTTTTTCTGTTAATTTATAGTTGTTATTACAAATACATTATCTGTTGAAAAATTTTCTTCTGTAATCGGCTCATTATATAGTACCCAGTATAGGTGATTATTAGTCTCATATGTTGATATATTTTTATATTCTTCTAAATATATTATTGGCTCTGATGTATACTCATCTCTTGTGCTATCATGCACTAGATATAATTTGTCTGTTTTGTCATAGTATAAAATATCATAAAGAACTAAGTCTCCTTCAATAGTATTTTGTGCCACTCTAATAAAAGCCGTCTTTTTGTTTTTATAATCATTCATAAATTCTGTATATAAATTATCATTATGAACCATTGCACCTATCACAAAGCAATTATCTTTTTGAGCATCAAAAGAAGTATAGCCTTCTGGCAAGTTTCGTATATCCTTATCTTTGGTTAAATTCAAATTATAAAACTCATCCAAATTACTAATATTTTCTGCATCTTCTTCATTATTTTTTAATATTTCAACTTGCTTGTTTCCAAGCTTCGAAATACCATAAACAATCCCCACAATTACAACTATAATTAAAGCAACTGCTATTCCAATAACAATTTTCTTATTCATAAGCCTCTCCTCCTTTTTTCTTCTCTTATTATAATTCTAATTATATAAAAAGGCAAGATATCCTTTGATGCCTTGTCTCACCCTGTTTTTTACCTTTTAAGCCTTAAAGCATTTAAAATTACTGTTAAACTGCTAAATACCATGGCTAAACTTGCTATCATTGGGTTTATGGATATTCCGATAGGTTTTAGAACACCAATTGCAATTGGTATCATTAAAATATTGTAGAAGAATGCCCAGAATAGATTTTGTTTTATGTTTTTTATTGTTTTTTCGCTAATTGTTATTAGTTTTAATATAGAATTCAAGTCATTTCTTGTTAATATTACATCTGCTGAGTCCATTGCAATGTCAGTTCCGCTTTTTACACTTACACCTATATCACTATTTGTAATTGCTGGGCTATCATTTATTCCATCTCCACACATCATCACTTTATTGCCTTGTGCTTTTAACTCTTTTATTGTTTCAGCTTTTCCAGCTGGTAGAACATTTGATATAACTTTGGTTATACCCAAAGCACATCCTATTTTTTTCGCTGTTTCTGCATTATCTCCTGTTAGCATTATTGTTTGTATATTGTGTTTATTTAGATTTTCTATAACTTCTATTGCATTTTCTCTTATAATATCATTCACACCAATTAATGCAATTATTTTTTGTTCTTTTACAACATATACAACACTATTCCCGCTTTTTGCAAGTTCTATTTCATCTTCTATATGGCTATTTTCTATATTGAATTTTTCTAGTATTTTTCTATTTCCTAGTATAATTTTTTCTTGTTCTATTTGTCCGATTACTCCAAATCCAGCAATATTTTGAATATTTTCTACATTTAAAGCTGATATTTTATTTTCTTGCATATAGTCTGAAAAAGCTTTTCCTATTGGATGTGTTGTTTTTTCTTCTATACTTCCAATTAGTTGAATTAACTTATTTTCTTCTAAATCACTATAATTAAATATTTTTGAAATTTTTAACTTACCATAAGTTAAAGTTCCAGTCTTATCAAAAACAATTGTATTGATTTTTGAAGCATTTTCTAATACTTCACTTTTCTTTACTAAAATTCCATTACTAGCACATTTTCCCTCACTTACGACTATTGCGAGTGGTGTTGCAAGGCCTAGTGCACAAGGACAAGCTACTACTAAAATAGTAACAAATGTGTTTATAGCTACCGCATAGCCAAATCCCAATAACAAATAAATTACAAAAGTTATTATTGCAATTATAATTACAAGTGGTACAAAATATCCAGAAATTTTATCTGCAATTTTAGCTATTGGTGCTTTTGTGTTACTTGCTTCTATAACTAATTTTACTATTTCAGAAACAGTTGATTCTTTTCCTATTTTTTCTGCTTTATACTTAATAAATCCATCATAATTTAAGCTTCCTGCAATAACCTTTTCGCCAATGCCTTTATTTACTGGTTTGCTTTCTCCTGTTATGAAAGCTTCGTCTAAGTGAGTTTTTCCTTCTATTATCTCTCCATCTACTGCAATTTTATCTCCTGGTTTGGCAATTACTATATATCCTTTTTTTATTTCATCCAATGTTACTTGTTTTTGTATTCCGTTTACTTCTATTGTAGCTTGATTTGGTGTTATTTCTACCAATTTTTTTATAGCATCTTTTGTTTTATCTTTGCTTATTCCATCAATATATCTACCAAATTTTACAAAATAAATAACAATTGCAGTGGATTCAAAATATAAATTCATTGTATAGTGAGTATAGCCTTTTAATATCATATACATTCCATATAAACTATATAAAAAACTGCTTATAACCCCAATTGAAACAAGTGTATCCATATTAGGAATTTTATGAATTAAATTTTTATATCCATTTCTTAAAATATCATATCCATAAACTAAAAAAGCAATTGTTAAAACAAGTAATATTCCTGCATAATTTACAGGATTATGATGTGGATCTATTATATTTATTGTAGGCAAATTAACCATATGTCCCATTGAAATATACATTAGTATAATTGCTAAAACGGTAAAAATAATAAATTTTACTTTTTCTGTTTTGGTTTGTTTTTCTATTTTTAATTCCTTGAAAATTCCTAAACTTTTAAATCCAGCCTGTTTTACGTAATTTTCTAGTTTTTCTTGATTTAATATGTTTTCATTATAATTTATTGTAGCATTTGACATAACCAAATTTACAGAAGCATCAAAAACACCATTTTGCTTATTTAAATATTTCTCTAATCCATTTGAACAAGCACTACAAGTCATTCCATCAATTGATAAAATTATTTTCTTCATATATTAACCTTCTTTTTCAACCTCAAATCCAATATCTTCTATTTTTTCTTTGAATACGCTTACATCTAGGTCTTCATTGACCATAACTGTAACTATTCCTGTATTATGATCAGCATTTACGCTTTCTACTCCATCAATTGTAGATAAAGCATTCTTTACTCTTGATTCGCATCCTTCGCAAACCATTCCATTTACCTTTATTTTAAATTCTTTCATTTTTATTCCTTTCCTTTTTATATACTTTTTCTTGGTGTAAATACCCTTAAATAATATGGATCCAAATCAGATAATATATCTCTTATCAATATTATGTTTCCATTACTGTCATTTATTTTTAAATTTGGGAAAGTTTTTAGCATTTTTTCGTCTCCCCAATATTTATCAACAAATGCCTTAACATCTGGGATTTCATATAATTCTCTACATTCATTTGCATATTTTTGTGCATTTGGTATTTGAACATTGTAATTATCTATAAGTCTTGTATAGAACATTTTTAATGCAAATCCAGTTATTAAACAATCAATTAGCAATAATGTAACACCTACAACACCAAATATTTTCAGAGCTTTTGGTGATATTTTGTCTAACAATTTATCTATTTTAGGATTAAAATGACTCATTAAATAAATTGCCAAAATACCCCAGAAAAATGAGAAAATTATGCATATTCTTCCATTTATATTAAAAGCCATATCTGAATAATCCCACCAAACAACGTGGAAAATCATTTCGCCTATCCAGCTTATTACATATTCAACTACTGAACCTATTAAAAATCCACCGAAAAATAAGCTGTAATTATTTTTGTTAAATCTTTGCAGTCCTAATATCATTATTACCGCTCCAACCCCATATATACCACAAAATGGTCCATATAAGAAGCTTTTTCTACTTTCTATAACACCCTTTGTAAGCAGTCCAAAACAAGTTTCCAAAAGCCAACCAACTGCACTATATATTATAAAATAAGCAAGTAATCTCCAAATACTTATTCCTGCTATTGTAAAACCTTTTTTCTTATTTTCTTCCATAATTCCTCCTTTTTTATATCTCGATATATACTATACCATATTTTAATAAACTTTTGAAACTTTTTTTGCATTTTTGTTTTATTTTTTAGTATATTATGATAAAATAACAAGAATAATGAGAATTTAGGGGGTAAATTTTAATGGAATTTAAAAAATGTAAAAGATGTGGATGCTTTTTTATGTCTGATAACGATATATGCGTAAAATGTGCACCAAAAGATAATTTTGAAATTATAAAACTTAGAAACTATTTAAGTAATAACGAAGTTTCTTCATTTGACGAAATATCTAGCAATTTATCTATTGCGCCAGCTAATTTAGCAAGATATATTGAAAATGACGAATTTAAAAATATTTGTAAAAACATAGGCAAAAATTCTTCTTGTGAAGGATTTAACAATATAAGTATTTCATTATAATTAGGAGGATATTATGACAGACGTATTTAAAATTTTAGAAGAACGTGGATTTATTGAGCAAATCACACACGAAAAAGAAGTTAAAGAATTATTTGCAAAAGGAAGTGTTCCATTTTATATAGGTTTTGATCCAACAGCTGATAGCTTACATGTTGGACATTTTATATCATTGATGGTTGCTTCACATATGCAAAAAGCAGGTCATAAACCTATTTTATTAGTAGGTGGAGGTACTGCAACAATTGGCGACCCTTCTCGGAAAAACAGATATGAGAAGAATGATGTCAAGAGAAGAAATAGATCATAATGTTGAGCAATTCAAAAAGCAATTTGCTAGATTTTTAAGTTTTGAAGGCGAAAATGCAGCAGTTATTGTTAACAATGCAGATTGGCTTTTAAACCTAAATTTCATAGAATTTATGCGTAATATTGGTGTTCACTTTTCTGTTAACAGAATGCTTGCAGCAGAATGTTACAAACAAAGAATGGAACAAGGACTTACTTTCTTTGAACTTAGCTATATGCTTATGCAATCTTATGATTTTCTTCACTTATACGAAGAATATGGTTGTAAATTAGAATTAGGCGGAAATGACCAATGGTCTAACATTATTGGTGGAGTTGAACTAATTAGAAAAATTGGAAAAGATGATGCTTTTGGTTTAACATTTAAACTTCTTACAACAAAAGAAGGCAAAAAAATGGGAAAAACAGAAAAAGGTGCATTATGGCTAGATGCAAGCAAAACTTCTCCATACGAATTTTATCAATATTGGAGAAACATTGATGATGCAGATGTTCACAAAGTTTTATCTCTACTTACATTCATTCCAATGGCAGAAGTCGAGAGATTAAGCAATTTACCAGGTGAACAAATCAATGAAGCTAAAAAAGTAGCCGCTTTTGAAATCACAAAACTAATTCACGGCGAAGAAGAAGCAAAAAAAGCCGAAGAAGCTGCAAATGCTCTATTTAGTGGAAGCGGAATTGCAGAAAATATACCATCTACAAAAATAGAAAACAGCAACATCTCAATCCTAGACGCACTTGTTCAAACAGGCATAGCATCCTCAAAAGGCCAAGCCAAAACCCTAATTACCCAAGGCGGAATTACCTTAAACGATTGCAAAATCACAGATATTAGCTATACCCTATCTGACAAAGATTTTGAAAATGGAAGTGCAATTATAAAAAAAGGTAAAAAAACATATCATAAATTGGAATTGAATTAAAGAAAGAAATGCAGTTTTTAAAACTAATTTTAAAAACTGCATTTTTTCGTTATATGTAATATGTAAAATTTATATTCTTATCAAATGATGCCAAGATTTATAAAAAACACCTTTATTCATTTGTTGTAAATTCTTCTGAATTTTTTTCAACAATGTTAATTGTGCTTATGTATCCTAATGTATTATAATCAAATGAAACGGTATATGTTTTTCCAGCAACTAATTGTGATCTTGCTGTTGATAATCCAGTTGAATCACTTGTGGCTTCCCCGTTTCCTACCTTAACAGATATTATTTTATTAATATCTTGTGTAGCATTGGATGATATAACTGTTGAAATCAGTTGTTTTAAAGATGATCCTTTTTGGTCTCCCTCATATGAATCATAAGCACTATTAAATGCATTGATTTCTACTTGCCACGGTAACCCATCAGTAATAGTTATTTCAGTATAATTAGATATATGGTCATACATATTAAATATTATTCCTACAAATACACATATGATTGTACAAAAATATATTATATTAGCCATTCCTTTTTTATTTACTTTATTCAATATGTCCGATATAATTAAAAATAAAATTGGAATTGCTAAAAGTATAATTAGAAATTCTTCTTTTTCTTCCCAATTTGATATAATCGCTATAACATATGTATAAATAGCCAAAATTGTTGTACTTAAGTAAAATTTTTTTCTATATAGCTCATCATTCTTACATAAATATTTAATTGCAGATTTGACAAAAATTAGCCATAATACGACTAGTATTCCTAGAATTATATACTTTAATTCAAATATATAACTCATAACATCATATAGATCAATTACCCCTACAATACGAGACTGAATAATTATATAAATAAGATATATGGTAGCTATTAAATATACCCTAATGGATAGATTTTCTTTTTCATTTACTCTTAGTACTATTGAAATTACCAATAGTATTCCAATAATAGCCAACAGTAGCAACGTAGCTGAAAATTCAAGGAATGTACTAATATTTAAAAATAATATAATATCAATTACAACAGCACATATGTATATCCACTTTTTTTCATCTCCGATTATATTATTGTTTTTCTTTTGTTTATAATAGCGAATAAAATTAACCAACATAACAATCAATAAAATCGGTACAACTATACATAATAAAAGCTTTACAAAATCATTATATCCGAACCTTGTCATAATAAAACATCCCACTTCACCCCCCATCGTCTTAAATGATTTTGTTTTCCTACCTCATAATATCATTACATATAAAAAAAGTAAATACAATTTCTAAAACTGATTCTAAATCTTTGCCTCAAATTAAGAAAATTTGAATACAACATAAACATATTTTAAAAAAATGCGTATATGTGCAAAAATTTAAAATGAGATGTTTTCTTATTCTCACAATTTCCTAAGCGAAACAGTAAAATATAAAATTTAAAAATCGAGTTTGACCTTACGGACTTTACTCAGGCAAGCCAGAACAGTGTGTATCTCAAAGCAATTTCCGTGCTACGCCAAAACGCCTTGGAAAACGGAGACTTTTTAAATTTTATATTTTACTGTTTCGCGGACAAGCAC
>OLGM01000252.1_pt1 | contig 38526 bp, 33 predicted proteins | sample 1606001 | NCBI WGS metagenome assembly OLGM01 (sample SAMN03283294) | human gut metagenome | biome: human-associated habitat; material: feces | host: Homo sapiens | place: Peru | collected 2012
ACACCGACCGCGGTCTGCGCGTCAAGACCCGCCGCGGCCGCGGCAACACCGCCGTCATCGACGGTCTGGTGTTCCGCAACGTCGAGATGCGCGGCGTCAAGGCGCCCTTCGTCATCAACATGTTCTACTTCTGCGACCCGGACGGCCACGGCCCCTATGTCCAGTGCCGCGAGCCGATGCCGGTGGACGAGTACACTCCAAAGCTGGGCACGCTGACCATGGAGAACATCGTCGCCACCGACGCCCAGTTCGCGGGCTGCTACTTCGACGGTCTGCCGGAGCAGCCCATCGAGCGCGTTTCGATGAAGAACGTCACCATCACCTTCGACCCCAACGCCGAAGCCGGTCAGGCCGCCATGGCGGACAATCGCCCGCATGTCAAGAAGCTGGCCATCTACGCCGAGAACGTGAAAGAGATCGACCTGCACAACGTCAAGATCGAAGGCTATGAGGGCGAGCGTCTCCGCTTTGCCAACGTCGGCCATTTTGAGGAGGACTGAACCATGACCCATGAAGAGATCCTGTCCATGCTGGGCGATTATGTGGACTATCTGATCGCCAATTCCAGCGCTGAGGCCCCGATGTGGAACATCGAGAAGGTCCGCAGCGGCAAGCCCAACAAGTGGAACTACATCGACGGCTGCATGATCACGGCCTGTCTGAGCCTGTACCACACCACCGGCGACAAAAAGTACCTTGATTTCTCCAAGCAGTTCATCGACTACTTTGTCCAGCCGGATGGCTCCATCAAGACCTACGACCCCAAGGAATACAACCTCGACAACGTGAATCAGGGCAAAAATCTGTTTATTTTGTATGATATCTACGGAGAGGAAAAGTACCGCAAGGCCATCGACGTCATCGACAGCCAGCTGCAGACCCAGCCCCGCACCAAAGAGGGCAACTTCTGGCACAAGGACATCTATCCCTGGCAGGTCTGGCTGGACGGTACTTACATGGCCCAGCCCTTCTACATGGAGTACGAGACCCGCTTCAACAAGATGCAGGGCTGCATCGACAGCTACAAGCAGTTCATGAACATCCAGAAGCACATGCGGGACGAGAACACCGGCCTGTACTACCACGGCTACGACGAGAGCCGCCAGATGTACTGGGCCGACCCCGTGACCGGCTGCAGCCCCAACTTCTGGCTGCGGGCTATGGGCTGGTTCATGGTGGCCATGGTGGATGTGCTGGAACGGATGGACGAGCAGCTGTACAACGAGTACCGCGGCATTCAGGCCATGCTCAAGCAGACCATCGAGGACGTGCACAAGTTCCAAGACGAGGAGACGGGCATGTTCTGGCAGGTGATGGATCACCCCGGCGTCGAGGGCAACTACCTCGAGACGAGCGGCACGGCCCTGTTCGCCTACGCGGTGCTCAAGGGCGTGCGTCTGGGTCTGCTGCCCAAGCGGATGGCCGCATGGGCCGAGAAAGCCTTCTACGGGACCTGCGACAAGTACCTGTCCAAGAACCCGGACGGCAGTCTGCAGCTGGACGGCATCTGTCTTGTGGCCGGTCTGGGCGGCAAGGACCACCGCGACGGTTCGCTGGCCTACTACTTCAGCGAGCCGGTCGTCTGCAACGACGCCAAGGGCGTTGGCCCGCTGGTGCTGGCTTACACCGAAATGATCGCAAAACAGTAATCTGAGACGCAGAAAGCGCCGTACAGTTTTCCACTGTACGGCGCTTTCTTGTTGAAAATCTTCTTTATTCCAAGCCGATCCGCTGAGCGTACTCTTCCAGCAGTTCCCGCTCAAGGAACGGCGTCTTGACGCCCAGACGGTCACGGTACGTCTCGTGGCCCTTGCCGATGACGGCGATCAGGTCGCCCTCCTGCGCATGGTCCACGGCATAGTGCAGCGCATCCAGACGGTCCGGGATCTCCACGAACTTGGCGTCCGGGTTGCCCTTGTTCATGCCCACGCGGATGTCTGCGAGGATGTCCTCCACCTTCTCAAAGCGGTTGTTGTCCTCGGTCAGGATGGAGAAATCGGCCATCTTGGCGCAAATTTCGCCCATGCCGTAGCGGCGCAGCTTGGAGCGGTTGCCGCCGCAGCCGAACACCACCACCAGACGGTGGGGGTTGTAGGCCCGCAGGGTGGTCAGCAGACTTTCGGTCGAGACTTCGTTGTGGGCGTAGTCCAGCAGGATGGTGAACTTCTTGCTGATGGGGACCAGCTCCACACGGCCCTTGACGACGCACTTGCCAAGGCCCTCGTGGATGGCGGCATCCGGCAGACCCAGCACCTTGCCCACAGCCAGCGCGGCCAGTGCATTGTAAACGCTGAACTCACCCGGCATATTCACCCGGACATCCATGTTGTCCTTGCCGGACACATGGAACGCCACGCCCAGAAAATCGTGGGTGCGGAGCAGCTCACAGCCCTCGGCGCGGTAATCGGCCTTTTCGTTTCGGCCATAGGTCACCAGCTTGCAGGTGTGGCCCTCCAGCAGGGCCTCGGTGTTCTCGTCGTCGATGTTCACGACGCCGATATCACAGCGCTGGAACAGCTGGCCCTTCCAGCTGCGGTACTCCTCAAAGGTCTTGTGCTCGCCGGGGCCGATGTGGTCCGGCGACAGGTTGGTGAACACGCCGATGTCGTAGTGGATGCCCGCCACGCGGTCCATCATCAGGCCCTGACTGGACACCTCCATCAGCGCGGTATCACAGCCCGCATCGAGGAACTGGCGGAACGTCTTTTGCAGCTCGTAGCTCTCGGGGGTGGTGTTGGCCGTCTCCTGATGATGGCCCATGAAGTAGATGCCATTCGTGCCGATCATGCCCACCTTTTTGCCGGCAGCTTCCAGCACGCTCTTGATCATGTGGGTGGTGGTGGTCTTGCCCTTCGTGCCGGTCACGCCGATGACGGTCATCTGCTTGGCCGGGTTGCCGAACAGGTTGCAGCTCATCAGCGCCATGGCATAGCGGCTGCTCTCCACCTTCACGACCGTCACATCCGGCATGGCGGACAGGTCGATATCGTGCTGGATGACCAGCACGCTGACGCCCTTTGCGGCGCAGTCAGCGGCAAATTCATGGCTGTCGCGCTGTGTGCCCACGATGCAGACAAAGGCCAGCCCCGGGGCCGCCTTGCGGCTGTCGTAGATAATATCCTGTACTTCCGTCTCCATGCTGCCCTGCACGAGGGTAAAGGGGACGCCTTCCATCAATCGTTCCAGTTTCATCTTTCTACACGCTCCTCATGGATCAATTTGCGGTTTCTGTGCCTGTCGTATCCTGTGCGGCGGGCGCGGGGTCTGCTTCGGTCTGGGCCTCGACTGCAGCGTCGTCAGCCGGCTGGTCTGCCGCTGCTTCGGTGTCCACCGCAGGGTCCGCTTCAGCGTCTGCCGCGGTATCATCCGCCGTCACCGGTTCAATGGGTTCCGGCACGATGTAACCCGAAGGCAGCTCCGGTTCGCCCTGCGCGAAGGTGAATTTGCGGGTGCTGGACATGCTGATGTGGGTAAAGTCCAGCGTGCCGGTATCGGTGGCCGCGCAGCCCTTGCCATCCTCGTTGAGCAGGACATGCTGGGCCAGCTTGAGCTTATAATCCAGCTCATTCAGGGTCCCCAGCAGCACGCTGATGCGGTCCTGATACAGGAACGCCATCTCCTCGGTGTCTGCGAACTCAATGCGGGTCACATCGTCCCGCATTCCAAGGGTATCCAGCGCGGTCAGCAGGGTGTTCAGGGATTCCAGACGCTTATCTTCCTCCTGCACCGTGCTGGACGCGCTGGCGGCGCTGTCCGAAGCGGCACTTGCGGCGGTCGTCTCGGCTTCAAAGCTGAGCTGGTCGCCGGGGTTCCGGGAGACGGGTTCGCCGCCGTACAGCGTCGGCAAGCCAGTAGGCTGGGCCGAGTCGGCCGCTAAGATCTTCAGCCCTGCCGAGAGGGTCAGCCAGCCGTTCTGGATCTGCATCGCGTAGGCAGGCTGGGCTTCCGCGACCCGCACGACCACGGTCCCGGGATAATCCCGCTCGACCTTGATCTCTTCCAGCATCGGGAAGGCCTTTTCCAGCACCGCCGCCTTTGCGCTGGGGTCAAAGCTGAAGATGTTCTCTTCCAAGTTGACGCCCAGCGTCTGGACGATCTGGTCGCTGGAATAGCCGCCCACTTCCTGCACGATGCCGTCCGCCGTCCGCACTTGAATGGCGCTGATCTTGAACAGCATGGTCACGGTCAGGTAGATGCCCGCCGCGATCACGCACAGCAGCATGGCCAGCGCAGTCAGGCGGCGGATGGCTCTGCGGCGGCGGATGGCCGCACGGGTCAGCTTCCGCTTTTTCTTGCCCTCGCGGCGGGCGGGATCCCGCAGATTGGCCTGTGTCGGGCGCAGACGCTGCCCGTTCCGGGGCCGCTGGGTATTTTTGCGGTTCGCGGCGTTCGGATTCGGGCGGCTCTGGCCGCTGCGGTTCCGCTGTGCCGCATTCGCAGATTGTTTTTTCCGTTGATTCGAATTTTTCCGGCGCGGTGCATTGCTGCTCTGCGTCCGGGGACGTCCCTGATCTTGGGCGGAGCGGCCTCCGGTCGGGAACTGGATGCTATTGTCCGGGTAGCCGCTGCTCGGACCGGAATATCGGGTCGGGCGGGGCGCATCGGGATCAAAATTGGGGTTCGTGATGGGGTGGCTGCTCGAATAGCCCGTATAGCCCACATCGTTCCGCTGCTGGGGCCGCGCCGCACGCGGTTCCCGGGCCTGATCGTAGGCCCGCCGCTTCCGGTTCCGGTCCTTCGTCGAATTGGACATTGGGCCGCACCTCCTTTCCTTCGATGTTTGCGATCGTTACGGGGTCTTGACCAGCTTGAGCAGCGCGTCTGCAATGCGGTCCAAGCTGTCATCCACCGACAGCTTACGGGCATTCTGGCCCATCTCGGCCAGCTTTCCGGGCTGAGCCAGCATCTCGGAGACGGTGGCCACCAGCTTTTCGCCGGTCAGGTCCTTTTCCTCGATGACGACCGCCGCACCGGCCTTCTGCAGCTCCAGCGCGTTGTAATACTGATGATTCTCCGCCACATTGGGGCTGGGGATGAGCACCGCCGCGCGGCCTACTGCTTCCAGCTCGGCCAGCGTCAGCGCGCCGGCGCGGCTGATGACCAGATCGGCCGCCGCCAGCAGCTCAGGCATATTGCTGATGTATTCCTTCACCACAAGGCTGTCGCCGGGGGCGAAGCCCTTTTCCTTTTCGAGGTTCTGGAACAGCTCCACGCCGTACTGGCCGGTCGCGTGCAGGTGCAGCACCGGCTTGTGGTTCTTCTGCTCCCATGCGCACAGGTCGGCCACCACTTCGTTGACCCGCCGTGCGCCCAGACTGCCGCCGAACGACAGGATCACGGTGCGGTCCCCTGCCCCCAGCTGGGCGCGGATGGCGTCGCGGTTCTTGGCCTGTGTGAACACTTCCGGGCGGACCGGATTGCCCACTACGATGGTCTTTTCGGGTGCGCCCAGCTTCTCCACCGCCGCCGGGACCGCCGCGAACACGATATCCACATCCGGGGCCAGCAGCTTGTTGGTCACACCGGGGAAGGCGTTCTGCTCATGCAGAGCCGTCTTGAGGCCCATTTTGGCGGCACAGCGCACCACCGGGCCGGAGACATAGCCGCCGCAGCCGATGACAAGATCGGGCTGAACGTCCTTCATCATCTTCTTTGCCACCGGGCCGGAGAGCGCCAGATTCCACAGCGTCACGATGTTTCGCTTGATGTTGTTCAGCGAAATCTTCCGCTGGAAGCCGGTAATCTCGATGTGGTGGAAGGGGTAGCCCGCCTGTGTCACCAGACGGTACTCCATGCCCTCCTTCCGGCCCGCAAAATGAATTTCTGCGGTGGGGTCTGCTTTTTTCAGCGCACCGGCAATGGCCAGCGCGGGGTTGATATGGCCGGCCGTGCCGCCGGCAGCAATGAGAACACGCATCTTGGTTCCTCCTTATGATTCGGTCCGCGCTCTGCGCGCGGTCTCCAGCACGATGGTCTTTTCGCGGCGGCGGGCCTCCCGCTCGTCGTACGCACGCTTGCGCTCCTGTCGGGCACGCTCGCCGTTCCGGCCGATGTTGACCATGACGCCCATCTCCGCCAGCAGCAGGATCAGGCTCGTGCCGCCGGACGAGAAAAAGGGCAGCGAAATGCCGGTGTTGGGCAGGGTGTTGGTCACGACCGCGATGTTGCAGAACACCTGCCATGCGATCTGCGCCATGATGCCGATGCCCACCAGCGTGCAGAACCGGTTCTCGGCGTGGAACGCCAGCCAGAAGCCCTGCACCAGAAACAGCACGAACAGCAGGATGACCAGCACCGCTCCCACAAAGCCCAGCTCCTCGCAGACGACGCTGAAGATGAAGTCGTTGGTGCTCTCGGGCAGCCAGAGCTGCTTTTCGATGCTGTTGCCAAGGCCCAAGCCGGTCACACCGCCCGAACCGATGGCGTACAGGCTCTGCAGGGTCTGGTCCGTCATCTTGGTCAGGTCCTGCGTCCAGCCGTCCAAGCGGCTCTGCAGATAGGGGATGGAGTCGATGTGCTGCAGAATGGTCTCCAGCAGGAAGATGCCCGCCGCACCGCCGACCCATGTGATGAGTCCGCCGTTGCCGCCCAGCAGCAGGATGGTCCCCACCATGGCGGTGGTCAGCACGATGCCGGACATATGCGGCTCGAGCACCAGCAGAACGAGGACCGGCAGCAGCGGCAGCAGCGGAACGATCAGTTCCCGCACCAGCCGCTGATACAGCCACGGCCCCACCGGCACTTTGCCGCTGCGGTTGGGGTCCAGCTTTTCCAGCCGGGGCGCTTTCGCCGCCAGATGGGCCGTGAACAGGATCATCTCAAACTTTGCGATCTCCGACACCTGCACGGTCATGCCCGCCATCCGCAGCCAACGCCGGCAGCCGTTCAGCGGCGTGCTGAACAGCACGAGGACCAGCAGCACGAGGACCACAAAATATCCGGGCAGGACCATCTTGCGCAGAAAGCGGTGGTCGATGTAGGAAAACAGGATCATAGCCATCAGGCCCAATCCCAGACAGAGCACCTGCGATTTGATGTAATGCAGACTGTCCCCGAAGCGGAGATAGCCGGTCGTATAACTGGCGCTGAACAGCATCACCAAGCCGAACACGATGATGACGCCCAGCGTTGCCAGCCAGTACAGCAGAATGGGTGACCACGGCCCGGGGTCCCGCTGCAAAATGGAGAACGGTTCCGGCTTTTTGCGGTGGATGGTTGCCATCTGCACACCTCCTTAGCTGATTTTTGCCCATTGCAGGGCCAGCGCCGTGCCCAGCAGGGCGACGACGCAGAACGTATAGAAAATTTGGACCGGGCTGCTTCCCCGCACTTCCATCCAGCGGTGGAGCGGGGCCGTGCGGAACAGCTGTCTGCGGCCCTTGGAAGCGCGGAACACCACGATCTGCAGGGCCACCATCCCGCCTTCCAGCCAGTACGGAAGCCCCAGCGGAAGGGTCAGGTCCGGCCAGCCGATGCACAGTGGCCCGCAGCCCAGCGCTCCGGCCAGAAACAGGCTTCCCACGCTGCCAAGGCCCAGCTTGGCCGGGTGGAAGTTCCAGAGCAGGAACGCCATCAGTGACCCGGCCAGCGCCGCCGGAAAGACTGCCAGCGGGAACCAGCCCAAGACCGTCTCGGCCAGCATCAGGCCCAGCATCGCGGCAAAAGCCGTGCCGCAGACCAAGCCGTCCACGCCGTCCGAGATGCGGACGCATTCGGCCAGCGCCACCAGTCCGAGTTCCCAGACCAGCGGGGCCAGCACGCCCAGTTCGACATAGCCAAGCCCCGGCAGAGCCAGCCCTGTGGGAAGGCATCTGGACGCCCCCAGCAGCACCAGCACCACGGCCCCCGCCCCTGCTTCCAGCAGAAGGCGGGTCTTGCGGCGCAGTCCCAGCGGAGAGCGCCGCCGGATGCGGGCCAGATCATCGGCAAGGCCCACGCCGCCGAACAGCAGCGCCCCGAACAGCCCGATGAGCAGACGGGTGGAGAACAGCCCCTCTGTGCCGAGCAGCTGCGGCTCAGCCACACAGGCAGCGGTCCAGCCGACGCCCACCGCTGCCAGCACGCCGACCATCAGGCAAAGCCCGCCCATCGTGGGCGGCTGTGCGGGGCGCTCCGGCTCTTCGTCCGGATCGTTCCGGCCTGTGGTCTGCTGGGGCAGTTCCGGCTTCTGCTGCCGGTCCTGAAACGCCCGGAGCAGCGGGACCATCAGATTCCCGAGCGCCGCCGTGAGGAAAAATCCCAGCGTCGAGGCGGCGATCAAGGCAAAACGGATCATGTTACTGCTGCTCCTTATAGAAGAGTTCCAGCACCTTTTCCAGCGCCATGCCGCGGCTGGCCTTGACCAGCAGCGCGTCTCCCGGCTGCATCAGCTTGAGCAGCGCGTCGGCAGCTTCGCGGTAGGTGTTAGCGTGAAGGGTCGTCAGGCCCTTGGCCGCCGCCACGATGGCGGTGCGCTTGGCCTGTTCGCCATAGGTTACCAGATAGTCGATGCTGCTCTCCGCCGCCTGACGGCCCACCTCTTCGTGGGCTTCGCGGCTCAGGTCGCCCAGTTCCAGCATATCGCCCAGCAGCGCGAACCGGCGCTTGCAGGGATATTCCTTGAACATTGCCAGCGCGGCCTTCATGCTGTCGGGGTTGGCGTTGTAGCAGTCCTCAATGACATCGATGCCGTTGCTGTGCACGACCTTCTGGCGCATTCCGGTCTGCTCAAAGGCGCTCAGGCCCCGGATGACCTTTCGGGCGTCCAGCCCCAGACGGGTGGCCGCGCAGTAAGCCGCCAGCGCATTGGCCACATTGTGGCGTCCCATCGCCGGAATTTTGACCATGAAAGTCCCTTCCTCGTGGTCCTCGAGGACGAAGCTCATGCCGTCGTGTTCCTGCTGAATGGACAGAGCACAGACGTCTGCGCCCTCGTCGCCCAAGCTGAACCAGACCGGGCGGACATGGGCGGGCAGCTGGGCCTTCCGCAGGAAGGGGTCGTCGCCGTTCAGGACCAGCGGTGCGCCGTCCGGCAGACCCGCGCAAATCTCCAGCTTGGCCTTGCAGATATTCTCCTGACTGCCCAGATTGCCGATGTGAGACACGCCGATGCAGGTGATGATGCCCACATCCGGGCGGGCGCACTTGCTCAGGCGCTCGATCTCGCCCAGATGGCTCATGCCCATCTCGACGACGGCATATTCGGTATCCTTCCCGATGCGGAACATGGTCCGGGGCAGCCCCAGCTCGTTGTTCTGGTTGCCCTCGGTCTTGATGGTATTGCCGAAGCCCTCAATGGCGGCATAGCACATCTGCTTGGTGGTGGTCTTGCCCACGCTGCCGGTCACGCCCACCACTTTGGGGTGGAACTGGCTGCGGTAGTTCGCACCCATGACCATCATCGCATGGTAGCTGTCGGCGCACACGACGGACTTTTCCGCCGGGACGCCCTCCACCGGGTGGTTCACGACCACGCAAAGCGCACCGTTTTCCAGCGCCTTGGCGGCAAAATCATGGCCATCGAATTTTTCCCCCGGGAACGCCACAAAGATGCAGCCCGGGCAGACCTCGCGGCTGTCGGTGGTCACAAGGGACACTTCCGCGTCCCCGAAGTCCAGAGTTCCCGCTGCAAGTCCGTTGAGCAGGACGCTTGCCTTGATGTTTTCCATTGTCTTTCTCCCCTTTATCCACATGTAATGGTCACGATCGTGCCGCGCTGGACGCTGGAACCGGCCGCTTCGCTCTGCTCCTGCACAAGGCCGTTCTCATTTCCGGCCACGACGCAGTTCAGCCCTGCGGCCGCCAGCATCTGGCGGGCAAAATCCGCGCTCTTGCCCGCCACGTCCGGCACTTCCGTGTGCTTGCCCTCGTAAGTATCGGTATACAGATAGATCGTCGTGCCGTAGGCCACTTCCGTTCCCGCACGGGGATACTGATAGGTCACGACGGCGGCGGTCTGGTCCGACTCGCTTTCCGCCAGCTGATGCTTGAGGCCCATGATGTTCAGCGAGACCTGCGCATTGCTCCACTCGTTGCCCACGAGGTTCGGGACCTTGACCGTCGTGTTGCTACGGTCGGTCCCATCGGTCGCGATGCCGAGGTAGGGCGCGATCTCACTGATGATGTTGCCGACGACAGGCGCGGCCAGAATGGACGAGTAGTCCGTCTTGGCGTTGTTGGGGTCGTCGAGCATGACATAGACGATGATCTCCGGGTCGTCGGCGGGCAGGACCGCCGCAAAGGATGCGACTTTCTTGTAATCGCCGTCGGCGCGGCGGTCCATGTTCAGCTGTTCGGACGTGCCGGACTTGCCGCCGATGCGGTAGCCCGCAACATAGGCTCTGCCGCCGCCGCCCTGTGTGCCGTCGGCCACTTCATATTCCATGATCTGGCGGATGGTGTCGCTGGCGCTCTTGCTGATGACCTGACGGCGGACATTCGCGCCGACTTCCTCGATGACATTGCCGTTCTGGTCTGTGATCTTATCCACGACGTGGGGGGTGACCAGATAGCCGCCGTTGACGGCCGCCGAGATGGCCGTGCAGACCTGCAGCGGCGTGACGGCCATGGCCTGACCGAAAGCCGAGGATGCCAGCTCGACTTCGCCCAGACGGCTCTTGCTGTAGTACTGCATGAAGTTCGTCTCGCTGGGCAGGTCCACGCCGGTCCGCTCGGTAAAGCCGAAGGCGTCGAAGTAATCGTAGAACAGGCTGGAACCGATGCGCTGGCCCAGCTGGATGAAGTAGATGTTGCAGCTGTTCCGCAGGGCCTGTGCCAGATTCTGCGTGCCGTGGGCCTTTTTGCCGGCACAGTGGTACGTCTCTTTTGCAACGCCGTATGCGCCGGAGCAGTTCAGCGTGGTGTTGATGGTCGCCTTGCCGGAGTCCACGCCCATGGCCGCCGTGATGACCTTGAACACGCTTCCGGGATAGTACAGCTCGGTGATGGTCTTATTTTTCCACTGGATATCGCGGAAATAGCCCGAATAATCTCCCTCGGGGTCCAAGATCTTATTGCCGTTGGCATCGGTGACATAGCTGCCGTCCTCATTTTTGAGGTAAATGCCATACAGTTCCGGCTCGGCGTGGACCAGCTCGTTGAGGTAGGCTTCGTTGGCGGAATAGTCCAGCGGGTTATTGGGGTCAAAATCCGGCTTGGACGCCATGGCGAGGATCGCACCGGTCTTGACGTTCATGACGATGGCCGCACCGCGGTTCTCAACGTTGTTGGCAGAGATAGCCTCGTTCAGATACCGCTCCACGACCTCCTGAATGTTCACGTCCAGCGACAGCACCAGATTGGAGCCGTCCTTCGCGGCGTAGGTCGTCGCGTTCTGGTCGGCGATGGCGTTGCCGTAGGCGTTGCGCAGGGTGATGGTGCGTCCGTTCACGCCCGCCAGCGTCGATTCGTAGGATTTTTCCAATCCGTATGTGCCGTAGCCGTCGGCGTCGCAGAAGCCCAGCACCGACGCCGCAAACGCGCCATAGGGGTAATCGCGCTGGAAGCTCTTGCTGGACGAGACGGAAACACGGCCCTTCCGGATGCCCTTTTCGGCGTTGGCCTTTTTATGTTCTTTGTTGTAGCTCGAAATGTAGTTCTCGATGGACAGCTTGATGGCGTTATTCACCTTGGTGGCCAGCGTCTGGTAGGCGCTGGTGTTCTTGGACAGCGCATCGTACACCGTCTGGTACTGCTTCTGGTAGGCTTCCGAAGAGGTGTCTACGCTCTCCAGATTTTCGCCGTCGCCCGAAAGCAGCCGCAGGGTGATCTGGGTGCTGACCTCGTTCAGCGCCGCCGGGTCGGCGGTCTTGATCGTCTCACCGGTGGCTTCGTCGGTCATGCTGGTGAACAAGGCCGTGCTATAGCTGGGGTCGGCCCAGATAGTCCAGACGACGCTGGTGGAAGCCAGCGTGATGCCCGATGTATCGTAAATTTCGCCGCGGGTGGCCTGAATCGTGCTGTCCAGCAGCTGCTGTTCCGCCGCATACTGGCGGAAGGTCGCGCCGTTCTGGATCTGGATCTTATACAGGCTGTGGATGACGATGCCCGCCGAGACCAGCACGAAAAACACCGCCGCGCCGAAGCTGAAATGCCGCAGCTTTGCGCTCAGACGCTCGCGCGGGTCGGCGCGGCGCAGACGGTAAAGCCCTTTTTTCTTATTCGAGGATGGTTCCTGCATCTTGACTTGACTCCTGAAGAAACCGAAAAAGCGTGCGCTGCCGCACGCTTTTCCTGTTTTATTTTAATTTGTGCGGCTCACACGGCCCACGATCATCATCGCGCCGTCGTGCAGCAGATCGGTCCACTGACGCACAGCGGACTCCTTCCGGACGAGGACGCTGCCCTCATCCAGCCGGATGTAGGTGATCTGGCTCTGGTCGATCTTCATCAGACCCAGACGGCTGGCCGTTTCTTCCACGCTGGTGATATTGGTCCGGTTGTTCAGCGCGCTGTTGTAGTAGGTGTACTGGCTCTGCTCACTGACGAGCTGGGCCTTGGCATCCTGGATCTGATCGTTCAGCTCCACCAGCTGGGATTCGCTCCACAGCAGGCTGACGGCAAATCCCACCAGAAGCGCCGCCGAGACCAGCTGCAAGACGTGCTGCATCGCCGCGCGGACGGGATTCAGCCGGGGCTTGCCGCCCTTTTCGACCCGCAGCGGGACCTTGCGCTGTGTCTGCGGTGCTTTTCTGCGCCGCACCTCCGTCATATCATATGCTGCCTGACCCATGGTACTCTCCTCCTCACTGTATTCCGCGCTCGACTTTTAGATTTTTTCCAGAACGCGGAGATGAGCCGACCGGCTGCGCCGGTTTTCTTCCAGCTCCTGCGTGTTTGCTTCGATGGGTTTGCGGGTGATGAGCTTTGCCTTGGCTTTTCCGCCGCAGACGCAGACCGGAAATTCCGGCGGGCAGGTGCATGCGGTGGACCAGCGGCGGAACTTGTTCTTCACCAGCCGGTCTTCCAGCGAATGGAAGGTGATGACACACAGCCTTCCGCCGGGAGCAAGGTGGTCAAAGATGGTATCCAGCCCCTCTTCCAGTGCATCCAGTTCGTGGTTGACCGCGATGCGCAGAGCCTGAAAGCTGCGGCGGGACGGGTTCTTATTCTTGCGGCGCTCCGAAGCCGGCATCGCGCTGGCGACGATATCCGCCAGCTGCAGGGTCGTTTCGATGGGCGCTGTCTCCCGCGCCTCCACGATCTTTCCCGCGATCTGCCATGCGAACGGCTCTTCACCGTAATCCCGCAGGATGCGGGCCAGCTCCTCCCGGCTCTCGCTGTTCACGAGGTCGGCGGCCGTCTCGCCCTCCTGACTCATCCGCATATCCAGCGGGGCGTCCGCCCGGTACGAGAAGCCGCGCGCGGCATCGTCCAGTTGATGGCTGGAAACGCCGAGGTCCAGCAGCGCACCGTTGATCTTGTCGATGCCCAGCTGTTCCAACGCTTGTCCAGCATAGCGGAAGTTGATCTGCACTACCGTGGCGGGCAGTCCGGCCAGCCGCGCCCGCGCAGTCTGCACAGCGTCCGGGTCCTGATCCAGCGAGATCAGCCTTCCGCCCTTTTCCGCGTCCAATCGAAGGGCAATTTGGCGGGAATGTCCTGCCCCTCCTGCCGTGCCGTCGAGATATGTCCCTGCCGGGTCAATGGCAAGTCCGTCCAGACACTCGTTCAAGAGCACAGGGACATGCTCAAACGAGGCCGGGTCAAATGCTGGCTGTGTCAGTTCATTTTCCATAAGGCCCAGCCTCCTTTCTATCGTTTCAGATCGTATCATCCGGCGTATCTTCGTTGTTTTCCGCATTTCCTCAGCTTGTCCGCCGCCCAAAGGGGCGCACGACACCTATACAGCCCGTTGATACAGTTTTATTGTAACAAAACCGCCCTGCGAATGCAAGGCTTTTCCCTGCGGTTTTTTCCTCAAAATGTACCAAAAAAAGCCCCCGCAAGCCGTCGATTTTGCTTGCAGGGGCCGATCGGTTTTCAGGACAAACTCCAAACCCGCGCCATTACTGGGGTTTGCGGGGGCTTTGGCGCAGGTTCGCGCGGACGCTCTTGACCTGTGCGGCGTTCTCGGCCATGGTCTCTTCAGTGGTCTTGAGCATATTATCACAGTAGTCGGTCACGGTCTGCCGGACCGTGCGGGCCTCGGTCTGCGCTGCCGAGACGATCTCCGAAGCGCGCTGCTGGGCGGCTTTGACGATCTCGGCTTCGCTGACGAGGATGCGTGCCCGCTCCTCGGCCTTTTTCACGATGGCCTGTGCCTGTGCGTTGGCTGAATCGATGAGCTGGGCGCGGTCGCTGACGATGGACTGCGCCTGACGCAGTTCCACCGGCAGGTTCTGCCGGATCTCATCCAGATAATCCCGGATCTGCTCCACGTCCACGATCCGCTTTCCGCCCGAAAGGGGCATCCCGGCGCTCTCTTCCAGAGCGTCCTCAATGGTATCCAAAAGCTCGTTTACGTTCATTCCGCATCTTCCTCTCCGGCGGGCTGCTGGGGTTTGGTGTACTTCCACAGCAGCACTTTGCCGTACTTGTACTGTTTCTTCAGGGTCAGGCCGCCCACCTCAGCGGGCAGGACCAGACCCGTTTCGCTCTCGCACAGAACGATGCCGCCGGGAGCCACGCACTTGTCCACGCTGGGAAGGATCTTTTCCAGCGTACCACCGCGGAAGGGCGGGTCCAGCAGAACCAGATCGAACTGCTCATGACAGGCCGAGAGATACCGTGCGGCCTCGCCGATGTTGACCCGGCTGCGGTCGAACACGCCGCAGGTCTTGCAGTTCTTCATCACGATGTTCACAGCTTCGCGGTTCTCGTCCAGAAAAACGCACCGTGCCGCCCCGCGCGAGAGGGCTTCGATGCCAAGCTGTCCGCTTCCTGCGTACAGGTCGAGGACTCTGGCCCCGGGCAGATCGAACTGGACGATGCTGAACATCGCCTCCTTGACCTGATCGAGGGTCGGGCGGGTGATATCGGTCCCGGGCAGAGCTTCCAGCCTTCTGCCGCGTGCTTCTCCTGCAATGACGCGCATATTCGTGCCTCCTTTTTCGCATCCGAATGTGTATCTTTATATTATTGCCATGCACCCTGTTTTTGTCAAGTAGTGCGTTGCACTCTGCCGCCAAATGTGCTAAAATCGAACCAAAGCGCCCCGGTCCGGTGCTGTTTTCTGCCAAAAGGAGAGTCTGATTTTATGAAAGTTCTGCTCATCAACGGTAGCCCCCACGAAAAGGGCTGCACCTATACCGCCCTGTCCCTCATCGCCGAGGAACTGAACGCCGCCCACATTGAAACAGAGATTTTTAACGTTGGCACGAAGCCGGTCGGCGGCTGCATCGGCTGCGGCGGCTGTGCTTCCGGAAACGGCTGCGTGTTCGGCGGCGTGGTCAATGAGGCCATCGAAAAGGCCAAGACCGCCGACGCCTTCGTGTTCGGCACGCCGGTGCACTATGCGGCGGCTTCCGGCAACATGACCAGCTTCATGGACCGCCTGAGCTATGCGGGCGGAAAGTATCTGGCCTACAAGCCCGCTGCCATCTGCTGCTCGGCCCGCCGCGCCGGAACGACCTCCGCGCTCGACCAGCTGGTCAAGTATCCGGAGTTCTTCCACATGCCGCTCGTCAGCGGCTCCTACTGGCCCATGGTCCACGGCTCCAACGCCGAACAGGTCCTGCAGGACGAAGAGGGCTGTGCCGTCATGCGGGAGCTGGGCCGCAACATGGCGTGGCTGCTCCAGTGCATCGAGGCCGGCAAAGCCGCCGGCATCCAGCACCCGGAAAATCCCGGCCGTCCGAGAACGAATTTCATCCGCTGAATCCTGCTGTGAACGCTGGAACGCTCGATCGAGCGTTCCGGCGTTTTGCTTTGACAAATTTTCCATTTCTTTTTGATTTTTTCAGAAAAAGTGGAAAATCCAGCAAAAACAGGCCGGGAGTGCTTTTTTCGTTCATAACTTTGTGGTAGCATTAAGATAAGTATTTCATCAGGATGGAGACAGGCTATGGAACATTACGACTGGAACGACGGCTGGACCTTCACACCGAATTTTGACCCCGCGATCGTGCGGCCGGAATGCCCGGAACTGGAACTGACGCCGGTGCGCATTCCCCACACGGTCAAGACTCTGTCTTACAACTACTGTAGCGAGAACGATTACCAGCGCTTGTGCGGTTATCGGCGGGAGTTTTTTGCGCTCAAGGAGTGGCAGGGCCGCACCGTCCTGCTGACCTTCGACGCGGTGGCCCACGACGCCACGGTGTTCTGCAACGGACGCCGGATGTTCCATCACGGCTGCGGCTACACGGCCTTTACGGTCGATCTGACCGAAGCGCTCCGTCTGGGCGAAAAAAACGTCGTCGCCGTCCGCTGTGACAGCCGCGAGGACCTGAACATCCCGCCCTTCGGGGGGCAGATCGATTTTCTGACCTACGGCGGCATCTACCGTGCTGTTTCGCTGGATGTCAAGGAACCGGCCTATCTGCGCGACATCTTCATCGAAGCACAGGCCGAGGGCGATTTCCGCATTTATACATCCACCGTGGGCGAGACGGTGGGCTGCACCCTCCAAGCGGAGATCCGCAGCCCCGCCGGGAGCCGCGCCGTCTACAGCGGCGAGCTGTCGCTCCCCATCATCGGGACCCTGAACGGCGTCCATCCGTGGAGCATCGACCACCCGTTCCTCTACACCCTGACCGTGCGGCTCATCCGCCCCGGGACCGGCGGACTGCCCGACCGCGTTCTGGACGAAAAGTCCACTCGGTTCGGCTTCCGGACCATCCAGTTCGTGGCGGGCGGGCTATATCTCAACGGCCAGCGGGTCGAGCTTCGGGGCCTGAACCGCCATCAAAGCTATGCCTATCAAGGCTACGCCATGCCGGACAGCATCCAGCAGCTGGACGCGCAGATTCTGAAAAAGCAGCTGGGCTGCAATGCCGTGCGCACCAGCCACTACCCCCAAAGCCCTGCGTTTCTGGACGCCTGTGACGAGCTGGGCCTTCTGGTCTTTCTCGAGATGCCCGGTTGGCAGCACATCGGCGACGAGAGCTGGAAGGCACAAGCCCTTCAGAACTGCCGCGAGATGGTCTGCCAGTGCCGGAACCACCCCAGCGTCTTTTTGTGGGGCGTGCGCATCAACGGCAGCGCCGACGACGAAGCCTTTTACAAGCGCACCAACGAAGCCGTTCACCGGCTGGACCCCACCCGCCCCACCGGCGGCGCGCACATCAACCGCCGGGACCAGCTTCTGGAGGACGTCTACGCCTACAACGATTACTCCTACAGCGGGCGCGGACCCGGCTGCGAGAACCGCTCGGCGGTCACGCCCGACATCCGGAAAGGCTATCTGCTCAGTGAATTCGGCGGACAGCAGTTCCCGGCCAAGCCCTTTGACGATGAACCGCACCGGCTGGCACAGGCGCTGCGCTATGCTGCCGTGCTGAACGATTCCATTGCCCAGCCGGGGGTCGCGGGCAGTTTCGGCTGGTGCATGGCCGATTACAACACCCACCGTGAATTCGGCAGCGGCGACCGCATCTGCTACCACGGCGTGCTGGACCTGTTCCGGAACCCCAAGCTCTCCGCCGCCGTCTATGCCAGCCAGAAAACGCCCCGCTCTCCGTCCGATATCGTGCTGGAAGTCTCGTCCAGCATGGCGCTGGGCGACCATCCGGGCGGCTTTGCCGGAGCGTGCTGGGTGTTCACCAACGCCGAGAGCGTTCGGCTCTACCGCGACAATGACTTCATCGCCGAGTTCACCCCCGACCGCCGGGGCCGGTTCGCGGCGCTGCCCCATCCGCCCATCGAGGTGCAGGATTTCGTGGGGTCCCTGCTGGAAAAATACGAGGGGCTGGACCCCTCCACCGCCCCGCAGGTGGCCGCCATCCTGAACGAGATGCGCCGGGACGCCCTGAACCTTTCGCCCCTCAACCGCGCCCGTCTGCTGTCGCTGCGGATGAACTGGAACGATCTGCTCCAGATGTACTACAAATACATCGGCGTGCTGGGTTCGCCGTCCGGCGTCTACCGCTTCGAAGCCGTCTGGCACGGGCGTGCAGTCCGCACAGTGGTCAAAGAGCCGGTCCAGAGCGTCCGGCTGGAATGCACCGTCCTGAACCCGCTCCTGACCGACGGCCCCACATGGGACTGCGCCGCCGTCCGTCTGCGGGCCATCGACCAGAACGGCAACCTCCTGCCCTACTGCGGCGAGGCCGTCCAGCTGAGCGTGGAAGGCCCACTGAAGATCCTCGGCCCCAGCGTCGTTCCCCTGCGGGGCGGCATGGCCGGGACCTATCTTGCCACCACCGGCGAGGCGGGCCGCGCCGTCCTCCACTGTAAAATGGAGGGCGCACTGGACACCGAAGCGGCCATCACCATCCGGAAACGCGATTAAATTTCGTCCTTTCATGATAGATTTGCACTCCGTTCAAAGTTTTATCATGATTGGCTGATATTCTATCCTTGTAAGGAACCAGAAGGACGGCTTCGGCCGTCCTCTTTTGAGAAGATTTTTGAGCACAAAGGACTGTAAGACTATGAGAGAGAAACTTCGCCGCTTTATGATCGGCCGTTACGGCACGGACGGTCTGAACCAGTTTTTGAGCGTGGCATCGCTGGTGCTGCTCCTGATCGCGATCGTCAGCCGCATCTCCCTGTTCACCTGGCTGGGCGCTGCGCTGCTGCTGTTCTGCTACTACCGCACCTTCAGCCGCAACATCTCCAAGCGGACCGAGGAAAATTACAAGTTCTACACCTTCAAGGACCGGGTGGACAACAAATTCCGCGGCTGGAAAGAACAGTGGGCCAGCCGCAAGGTCTACCACTACTACCGCTGCCCCCAGTGCCACCAGAAGCTCCGCGTTCCGCGCGGACGGGGCCGCATTCAAATTTCCTGCCCCCGCTGCGGGACCCAGTTCATCAAGAAGAGCTGAGCCATGTTTGGTTATGTGATCCCGAATCAGGCGGCGCTCTCCCCCGAAGCACAGACGCGGTATCGTTCCGCGTACTGCGGGCTGTGCCGCCGCATCGGTGCGCTGCACGGTCTGCGGGGGCGGCTGACCCTGAGCTATGACCTGACATTTTTGAACCTGCTCCTGTCCAGCCTGTACGAGGGCGAGAGCGAGCTGCTCTCCGGGACGGACCATTGCCCCATCCACCCCATCCGGAAGTTCCCGTGGCGGGCCAGCGGCCCCACCGACTACTGCGCCGATCTGAGCGTTGCGCTCCACTACTACAACGCCGCCGACAAGTGGAACGATGACCACAGCTTGCTGGGGCTGGGATTCGAAAAGATGCTGGCTTCCCCCACCGAAGCCGCCGCCCAGCGCTGGCCGCGTCAGTGCGATGCCATTCGTTCCTGTCTGGACCGGCTGGCCCGCTTCGAGGCCGAGGGCAGCGAGGACTTGGACGCCGTATCGGGCTGCTTCGGCGACCTGATGGCCGAGCTGTTCGATTACAAGCAGGACCACTGGTCCCCCGAACTGCGCGCCATCGGCTTCAACCTCGGCAAGTATATCTATCTGTTAGACGCCTACGACGACCTTGTCCGCGACCAGCGCAAGGGCGCTTACAATCCCCTCCGCACCCTGAGCCAGCAGCCCGGGTACGAGGAAGAGATGAAGGAGATTTTCGAGCTGCTGCTCGCGAACTGCGCCCGCAGTTTCGAGCGGCTGCCCTGCGTCGAGGATGTGGACCTTCTGCGAAACATCCTGTATTCGGGCGTGTGGCTCAAATACAACTGCAAAAATGCAAAACAGCCCAACAAAACCGCCTGATCTGGCGGTTTTCTCTTGATTTTTCAGGCATTGTCCTGTACACTTAAAACTGCTTGTGCGGCAACGAGGCCGCGCAAAAGTCCGTAGAGATGTGAGGAAGTTGATCCATGAAAGACCCCTATGAGGTGCTGGGCATCCAGCGCGGTGCAAGCGAGGAAGAAATCAAAAAAGCCTATCGTGCCAAGTGCAAGCGTTGGCATCCCGACCTGAACCCCAACGACCCCACGGCCGAAGAACATTTCAAGGAAGTTCAGGCCGCCTATGACGCCATCACCAAGGGCGAGACCGGCCCGCAGAACGGCGGCTACGGCAACCCCTACGGCGGCCAGCAGAGCTATGGCGGCTCCTACTACGGCGGCTACCAGCAGCAGGGGTATCAGCAGCCGGGCAGCGACTGGGATTTCGGCTTTGATCCCTTCGGGTTCGGATTCGGTTTCGGCGGCTATCAGCAGCAGCGCGGGGCCAGCTACAACGGCTCCGACAGCCCCGAGCTGCAGGCCGCACGCAACTTTATCGCGAACCGCCGCTATGCGGAGGCCCGCCGGGTGCTGGATGGCATCGCCAACCGCACCGCCCGATGGTATTATCTCTCTTCGCTGGCCAATCAGGGCCTTGGCAACAGCATCGATGCGCTGCAGGATGCCCGCCGCGCGGCCCAGATGGAGCCGAACAACACGGAATATCAGGTGCATCTGCGCAATCTGCAGAGCGCCGGCCAGACCTACCGCACCCAGACCACCTATGCACAACCGGGCGGCCTGATGCGCTGGTGCTGGAGCATGATCCTGCTGAACCTCCTGTGCAACTGCTGCTGTGGCGGCGGCTGGGGCTGGCGGTTCCGGGGAATTTAACACGAAAGCAAGAATCCAGAACTGTGTCGCTGATTCAGCGCTGCAGTTCTGGATTTTTTATCGTTCGCGGTGCTCCGCGACCGCGAATCGGGTCGTCAGATCGCGTTTTTCTGCAAAAACTTTTCCATCCGATCCATGTAGTCCTCTGCCTGAACGATGAATCCCACATGCCCGCCGGGGACCGTGAGAATTTCTGCATCCAGTTTGTTGAATAAATTCGCCAGACGGTCTTGATCTTCTTTTTTGAAGTCTCTGGTATCATTCATGAGCGTCATCCTCCTAACGAAACAGCCGGGAGGCGTTCCAAAAGCGGAAGCCTCCCGGCTGCGTTTTTATAAGTTGTGTGCTCCGTCCGGTTACTTGAGCAGGGCGCTGTGGTCTGCGCCGCCAATGGTCAAGGCAGTGCGGACGCCGGTGTGAGTCCAGACGACGGCCGTTTCATCGGGGGCGTCGGGGTCAGCTGCCAGCAGGGCGTCCACCGAGACCGTGGTGGAGCGGGAGAGCAGGGTGGTGAACACAAGGGTCTTCACGCCCTGCGCCTTCAGGGTGCGGACCATGCCCAGCGTCAGGTGGGCCGAGGTCACGATGCCGTTGGCGCGGATGGTCAGGTTCGTGCTGTTCTGGGTGCAGGTGTGGGTGATCTGCTTGCCCAGAACGTTGGTGACATACAGCCCCTCCACCGTGACCGGGCGCTCCGCTTCCACCGAACCGGTGGAAGGTGCTTCTGCCGCTTTGGTTTCGGAGGGCGCTTGCTCGCGTACAACATCACCGGGCTGGGAAACATCGTCGCCCTTTGCATTGCGGCGGGTGATGGTCGTGCCCACCTGCAAACCGGAGAACTGCGTTTCGCCGTTGATCGAATCGCCAATGGCCACATCGCCGCCGCCAGTGGCGTCGATCGTCACCTTGCCTTCAACGGTAATATCAGACTTTACCTCAGTAGCACCGTCAGCAACACTGCCGCTGCCGATAGCCGCAGCACCGGCAAGGGGAGCATTTTCATCATTCAGAACGCCGCCGCCTGCAGCAGTAATGTTAGGAGAACCAGCTTCGGTGCTCTTGATGGAAACTTTGTTTCTGGTATCCTCGGTGTCGGGTTCTGTTTCTGCGCCGCCACCGATACCGGCAGCACCAGCGCCGCCCTGTGCATTTTCGATGGTGACATTGCCCTCGATGGTCACGTCACCAGTGCCAAGAGCACCGCCGCCGATACCGGCACCTTCTTCACCGCCGGTGGCGTTTCCGATTTGAGCGTTGCCTCTAATGATCACATTGCCGATGCCAATAGCGCCGCCGCCAATGCCGGAACCACCATAGCCACTTTTTGCATTTTCGATTTTGGCGTTGCCTTCAATGGTCACGTTGCCTACAGTTGAATCGATTACCATGCCATCGCCATCGGGATACAAATCGCCTTGGCCGCTGCCGATGCCTGCACCGCCTGTCTTACTTTCAGCGTTTTCAATGATTGCATCACCTCTGATGATGATCTCGCTGTCACCATAGGTGCCACTGCCGATGCCGGCTCCAGCTTCACCGCCCTGTGCGTTTTTGATGACGGCATCACCTTCAATGGTCACTTTGCCCAGACCCTGATAGCCGCTGCCAATGCCAGCAGCCATATAGCCACCAGAGGCTTCGGTGATGGTGCCGCCGCTGATGGTGACAGTGCCATTTCCTCCAATGAGGGTGTCCTCCGGTATCGCGCCATAACCGCCACCAATACCGGCACCATAACTGCCCGTAGCCTTTGCGGTGATATCGCCGTCGGTAACTGTGACAGTACCATTGCCGTAGGCACCGCCGCCAATACCGGCACCCAGACTGCCGCCCGTAGCGGTGATCGTACCGCCGGAAATTGTCACATCGCCGTCACCGCCGACGGCGTCCGTGTCACCGGCACCGCCGCCAATACCGGCAGCCCCATTACCACCCGTGGCAGTGATCTCACCGCCCGTAATGGTCGCTTGGCCGTCATGTCCGTCACTGCCGCCGATGCCAGCACTGTGGTAACCACCCGTGGCAGTCAAACTGCCAGTAGTATCGGACGCACTTCCCTTTGCGGAGCCATCATCATTCTTTTCATCCTGAATCGTCAGCGTGCCGCTGTCGTCGGTCTTGTTATGCTCCAGACCGGCGTGGCCATATCCGCTTGTCAGCGTGTTGTTGCCGTTCAGCTCGATGTTCGTATTGCCGCTGCCGGTAACGCTTACAGCGGTCTTATAGGCGTTCGGGTCATAACCATGTTCGTGCCCTTCGTCTACATTGATCGTTACGTTATCCAGCGTGACATTCACCGTCTCGCCTTCACCTGCATTGATCGTTACTGTATTCGAAGACGCGGTAGAAGGGTCGCTGCTTTTGATAACCGTGTCCGTGTCATTCTCTTTTGTCGTCTCTCCCTGTGTGACATTGTTGCCGTTTGTACCAGCCGAAATCGAGATGTCACCATTTTCAATGAACCAGTCTTGCGCAAAGGCGGGGAGCGTCATCCCGACCACAAGGGCGGCGGTGAGGGCGAGGGCCGCGGCGCGCTTTGCGGTGGAGCGGCGGGCAGTTTTGACCGCAGAAACCGGGCTGTGCCCCAGAACACGCATGGCGAGTTTGCGATAAGAGATCATAAGTGGTACCTCCTTACAAAGTTTCAAATCCGGTAAAACATGGGCTTGTAAGGAAATTATACCACTCTCCGGGGGGGGGTGCAAGTAAAACTGCGTGAAAGGCCATGATATAAGGTCGATCCTGCGGTAATACACCGTAGCGGTCGAGAATCGGCGTAAACACATGGCAGTTTGTGTTGAGTTCAAGAATTGTGCAAATTCCGATTTGTTGAGCCGAGTATGCCATACTCCCCAGCGAAAAACCACCCAGATAAGCAAAAACCCCATGCCCAGCACCTTGACGGCGCGGGCATGGGGTTTGATGTTTCTTCGGCCCAGCCGGGTATTCGTATGGAACCCTTAGCTGATGACGATGGTTCGGCTGATCTTCTCGCAGGAATAGTTTCCGCCCACGGTGACCGTCTGGACATACTCACCCGGCTGGGTGGGCACGGCATCGGTCGAGCCGCAGAACAGGCCCTTCTTTTTATAGGTGTAGGTGACCTTTGCCTCCGGCATCGGCTGACCGTCCACTTCGACCACGGCGGAGAAGTTGTAATTCGGGACCTCTGCGGCCGGGATGGCGGCGGGGATCTCCTGCGCCCAGTAGGAACGGACGCCTTCGCTCTTAGGCTTGATGCGGAACATCGCGACACCGGCGGTGTTCATATCGCCGGATTCCAGCGCGATCGCGCCCGCGATATAGTTGCCGGACTCGGTGGGCTGTTCATCCACATAGATGCGGCTGAACGTTCCCTCCGGCAGATATTTGCGGATCAGGTCCAGCGCCAGCTTCAAGCCGGTGGAGACATCCTTGATGGTGGGCACATAGAACTGCAGGGTGTCCATCACCGAGACGACTTCATCCGCCACACGGAGCAGCACGCTGACGTCGTTGCCGTCGATCAGCTGCTTCAGGTACTGATACACATTGAATTCCTCGGCCTGATCCGGCGTTGCGGACATCTTTTTGGGCAGCGGGATCATCTTGAGCAGGGTGCGGATCTTATCCGAAAGCACGAGGTTCACATAGCCCTTTGCCTCGCCTTTCGTTCCGATCACGACGCCCAGATACTGGACGTCTGCGGGCGTCGTCTGGACGCTCAGCGTAAAGGGCGAACCATAGACCAGATCGCCCGATGCGGTCATTCGAATCGATACAACGTCATTTGTCTGTTCGACGTTTGCGCTTGTTCCGGCGGTCAGTTCTGCGCCGGCCGATGCTGCAAACGCCGGAGTAACGGCCACGCTCAGCGTCAGAACGACGGCGAGCAGCAGCGAGATCATCCTTTTGGTCCTCATTCTGACAAACCTCCTGTTTGCATTCATTCTCATAGAACAGCGGCGCACCGCCGCCGTCAGCCCTGCATCTTTCCGCTGGGCTTAGCCTAATTTTACCGCATTCCGCCCTTTTGGTCAATAACGGGATTCAAGTAATTCAAAATTTTTAGTTAAAAAAGAAACTGTGCGGGTGCACAGCTTCTTTTTGGGGTTGCTTACAGCTTGCTCAGCTGGGGACCCTGCGCGGTATCCTTGACCGCCCAGCCCATCTCGGTCAGCTGGGCACGGATGGCGTCAGCGGTGGCCCAGTCCTTGGCCTTCTTGGCGGCAGCGCGCTTCTCGACCAGTTCGGTGACCTCTGCGGGGACCTCGTCCTTCTTGCGGTTGTACATCAGGCCCAGCACACCGGTGATCTCGTCGAACGCCTTGGCGGCAGCTTCCAGCGCTTCCTTGCTGGAAACGGCGGACAGCGTGTTGATCTCCTTGACCAGATCGAACACCGCAGCCAGCGCGTCGGGGGTGTTCAGGTCGTCGTCCATCGCCTTGCAGAACTTGGTGCGGGCTTCGTCGGCCTTGGCCTTCAGCGTCTCGTCCGTGCCGAACTCGCTCTTGCTCAAGGCAAAGTCGAGGTTCTCACGGCAGGTGTACAGGCGCTCCAAGCTGTTCTTGCAGCTCTCGATGAGGTCCACCGTGTAGTTCAGCGGCATCCGGTAGCCGGCAGTCAGCATGAAGTAGCGGATCGGCTCATAGCCATAGAGGTTGGCCACATCGCGGACCGTGAAGAAGTTGTGCAGACTCTTGGACATCTTCTGGTTATCCACATTGATGAAGCCATTGTGCATCCAGTAGCGGGCGAACTCGCAGCCGTTGGCGCACTCGCTCTGGGCGATCTCATTCTCGTGGTGGGGGAAGATCAGGTCCTGACCGCCACAGTGCAGGTCGATGGTCTTGCCCAGATGGGTGCGGCTCATAGCGCTGCACTCGATGTGCCAGCCCGGACGGCCCATGCCGTAGGGACTTTCCCAAGCGGGTTCCCCCGGCTTTGCAGCCTTCCAGACAGCGAAGTCGGCGGGGTCTTCCTTCAGGTCGTCCTCCATCTGGCTGCGCAGCTCGCGGTTGCCGCTCTCGAGGTCATCCAGCTTGAGGTGGCTCAGCTTGCCGTACTCGGGGTCGCTCTTGACGCGGAAGTAAACGTCACCGTTCTTGGCGACGTAGGCATGGCCGGAGTCGATCAGGTCCTTTACGATGTCGAGGATCTGCTGGATGTGCTCGGTGGCGCGGGGCTGGACGGTGGGCTTCTTGCAGTTCAGACCGGCGGCATCCTTGAGGTACTCGGCCTCGAAGCGCTGGGCGACTTCCTTCATAGAAGTGCCCTCTTCCTTGCCCTTGTTGATGAGCTTATCGTCGATGTCGGTGATGTTGGAAACGTAAATGACCTTATTGCCGCGGTATTCCAGATATCGGCGCAGGGTGTCGAACACGATCAGCGGGCGGGCATTGCCGATGTGGATATAGTTGTAAACGGTCGGGCCGCAGACGTAGATGCGGTATTCGCCGGGGACCTGCGGGACGAATTCTTCTTTCTGACGGGTCAGCGTGTTAAAAATCTGCATGGTATTCTCTCCTTCAAAAACAAAAAAGCCCTCATCGCCGTACCATCTGTACAGCAACGAAGGCGGTTTTCCTGTAAAATCGCGGTTCCACTTCGGTTTATCGCTCAAGGCCGGTAACGGCGGCAGCCGCACTGTGATACTGCTCGTTCCCACAGTGTGCTCTCTGAGCGCACTTCACGCTTGTTTCTGCAAAAGGGCTTCCAGCCAGCGGCCCCTTCTCTCTGTGCAGACCCTTCCGGCGCTACTCTGCTCAGGTCAACGCATTTGTTCTGATATCAAATTTATTATAGCGGCCCGCCGGGGGGAAGTCAAGCGATTTGACGCCATTCTTCCGTCGTGCTACACTGGATAAAAAATGAACCGGAGGCTCTTACCATGCAGCTTTTGACCGAACGCCTGTTTCTCATCCCCCTGCAGCCGGACGGAATGCGCACTCTCATCGCACGCACCACCGACCCGGAACTGATCGACGCCTACAACGAGATGCTCACGCTTTCTCTTCAGCACCCGGAGCACTGGCTCTGGTACACCGCATGGGGAATGTATCAGAATGATTCCGGCGACTTCGTGGGCGACCTCTGCTTCAAAGGGCTGCCCGAGAACGGACAGCCGGAGATCGGCTACGGCGTCCTGAAGGAATGCGAGGGGCAGGGCTATGCCACCGAAGCCGTCCGCGCCGCCTGTCGCTGGGCGTTCTCTCAGCCGGGAGTCCATGCCGTCGAAGCCGAAACGGACCCCGGCAACGCCGCATCTCAGGCAGTCCTGCACAAGGTCGGTTTCGTCCCCGCCGGGACGATGGGCAAGGAAGGGCCGCGGTTCATCCTGCGCACCTTCCCGGCGTGACCACGGCTTTTTCGGGCATTCCTCTTTACATCTCCCCCAAGTTGTGCCATAATTTAGGGTATTAAAGGGAGCGCCCATGGTGCGGCGATTCGGCGGCACGGGGCGCAAAGAGAGGGGTATACTGCCATGAGTAAAATCACGATCCCGGCAAACTACACGCCCGCGCTGAACCTGTACGACACCCAGCGCGCCATCGGCACGGTCAAGCGTCTGTTCGCAGACACCCTGTGCGCCACACTGAACCTGTACCGCGTGTCGGCTCCGCTGTTTCTGGAAGCGTCCACCGGCCTGAACGACGACCTGAACGGCGTCGAGCGGAAGGTCACCTTTGACATCAAGGACAGCGGCACGGAGGCACAGGTGGTCCAGTCTCTGGCCAAGTGGAAGCGCAAGGCCCTGAAGGACTACGGCTTCCGGGTCGGCAAGGGCCTGTACTGCGACATGAACGCCATCCGCCGCGACGAAGAGCTGGACAACCTCCACTCCGTCTATGTGGACCAGTGGGACTGGGAGAAGGTCATCCGCGAGGAGGACCGCAACGAAGCCTATCTGAAGAACGTCGTGCGGTCCATCGTGTCGGCGGTCTGCGCCACCGAGATGAACCTGCACGCCATGTTCCCCCAGCTGCAGGATCTGCCGCTCCACACCCCCAACGTGACCTTCATCACCACGCAGGAGCTGGAGGACAAGTATCCGGACCTGACCCCGAAAGAGCGCGAGAACGCCTTCGTCAAGGAGAACGGCACGACCTTCCTCATGAAGATCGGCGCACCGCTGAAGAGCGGCAAGCCCCACGACGGCCGCGCCCCGGACTACGACGACTGGGACCTGAACGGCGATCTGCTGTTCTGGAACGAGCCGCTTCAGTGCAGCTATGAGCTGAGCAGCATGGGCATCCGCGTCAGCCCTGAGAGCATGGACAAGCAGCTGACCATGGCCGGCTGCGACGACCGCCGCACCCTGCCGTTCCACAAGGCCGTTCTCGCGGGCGAGCTGCCGTACACCATCGGCGGCGGTATCGGCCAGAGCCGCCTGTGCATGCTGCTGCTGGGCAGCGTCCACATCGGCGAAGTTCAGGCCAGCGTCTGGGACGAAGCCACCCGCGAAGCCTGTGCAAAGGCTGGCATCCCGCTGCTGTAATCGTATCACAAAAAAGGAAGTCCCCTGCCAGCGGCAGAGGGCTTCCTTTTTTTAACGTCGTTTTTTGAAATTGCCGCCCAGAAACCAGACCAGCCACGCATAGAACAGGTTCATGCCAAGGATGCCGACGCACCACAGCACCGACTGTTCCACGGTCTGTTCGTAGACCATCAGGAAAGGATACGGTCCCGCCCACAGCCGCTGGACATTCGCCCAGAGCGCAATGGCCCCATAGACTGCCGTGGGGACCAGCGCCAGCGGGATATTCCGGGCCGACAGGCGCGGTTCCCGCTCCAGAAAGACGAACGAGATGAACACGCACAGCGGGTTGATGAGATGATGATAGAGCATCGAGCTTTCGGTCAGCAGGAAGAACACGCCGCCCTGATCAGGGTAATAGGGGGCCAGCACGAACACGACGGTCAGGAAAGTCATGGTCAGGCAGCACGCGGCCAGAAACTTCAGCCGCTTCACCCAGCGGGGCAGCTCCCGCCCGGTGAACAGCGCCCAGACCTGACACACCGCCACCAACAGGCAGACCGCCGCCGAGAACAGGTTGGAATTTTCGGTGTAGAAGGTCAGCGTCTGCTCCCCGACGGCCTCCCAGCTCATCCGGATGGCGATGGGTTCCACCCGCACGACGATCAGGTTCAGGATGATGGAAAGGACCCTGCGCACCCGATCCCAAAATGCGTTTTTCTTCAAGATCATTCTCCTTAAAACCAAAAGAAACGGGCGTTTTTCCGCCCGTTTCCGGAAGATTTACTTTGCCGTGTTGATGAAGCTGCGGTTATCCCACAGATACTTGATGCCGGAGATAGCGGTAACCGCCGCGACCAGCCAGCACAGCCAGTAGGAGATGAGCCAGACATCCAGATTGCCGACCACAGTGTTGCCGTAAGTCAGCGAGATGCCGAAGAAGTAGAAGATGATGGTCAGCATCTGCAGCACGGTCTTGACCTTGCCCCACATGTTGGCGGCGATGACCTTGCCATCCTTTGCGCCCGCTGCGACCATCCGCAGACCGGACACCGCGAACTCACGGGCCAGAATGATGCACAGCACCACGGGGCTGCACACGCCGTCCCGCATCATGTAAATGAACGCCACTGTCGTGAGCAGCTTATCGGCCAGCGGGTCGGCAAACTTGCCGAAGTCGGTGACCATGTTCCATTTGCGGGCCAGATGGCCGTCCAGAAAGTCGGTGAAGCTGGCCACCGCGAAGATGATGCCCGCCACCAGATACCACGTCGGGTTGAACATCTCGTTGTCGAACTGGGTCAGCGAGACGAAGATCATGAACACCGGCACGAGGATGATGCGGGTCAGTGTCAGTTTATTGGGCAGATTCATACTCAAAACCCTCCAATTCGTTATTTTGCAACAGTACCATACAGATCGTAAAGGTCGCTGTCGTCCACCAGAATGTCATAGAACTCGCCCGGATAGAGCGGCTCTTCGCTGGAAACGCAGACGTTGCCGTCCACCTCGGGGGCATCGCCCGCCGTGCGGCAGAGATACAGGCCGCTCTCGTCGTCGCTGCCGTCGCAGATGACGCGGACGGTCTGGCCGACCTTTGCCGCCTGTTTCTGGGCCATGATGCCGGTCTGGATCTGCATGACCAGCTCAGCGCGCTTATCCTTGACTTCCTGCTCGATCTGGCCGTCCATCTTGGCGGCCACGGTGTTCTCCTCTGCCGAGTAGGCAAAGCAGCCCAGACGGTCGAACTGCACTTCCTTGACGAAGTTGCACAGATCCTCGAACTGCTCTTCCGTCTCACCGGGGAAACCTGCGATCAGGGTGGTGCGCAGGGTGATGCCGGGGATGTCGCGGCGCAGCTTGCCGATGACGTCCAGCAGCTCGGCGCGGTTGGAGCGGCGGTTCATATTTTTCAGGATGACGTCATTGCAATGCTGGATGGGCAGGTCGAGATAGGGCACGACCTTTTCGTTCCGCTTCATCGCAGCAATGAACTCGTCGGTGATGCGCTCGGGGTAAGCGTACATGATACGGATCCACTCGATGCCCTGCACCTTGTTCAGCTTATCCAGCAGCTCGCAGATGCTGCCGGGTTTGCCCCAGTCCTCACCGTAGGCCGTGGGGTCCTGCGCCACGATAATGAGTTCCTTGACGCCCTCGCCGGCCAGCCAGCGGGCTTCGGCCACACAGTCGGCCATGTCACGGCTGCGTAGCGGGCCGCGGATGGCGGGGATGGCGCAGTAGTGGCAGCGGTTGTTGCAGCCCTCGGCGATCTTTAAGTACGCATAGTGGGCGGGCGTGCCGATGACGCGCTTGCCGCCCAGCGGAAAATCCTTCTTCAGGCCGTAGCTCTCCAGATGGTCCTCGCCGTTGAACAGGCGGGCCACGATGGAGTCGATGGCCTTGTTGGACGCACAGCCGACCACAGCATCCACTTCGGGGATCTCTTCCTCGATCTGGCTGCGGTAGCGTTCGGCCAAGCAGCCGGTGACGACGACCTTGAGGTTCGGGTTCGCCTGTTTGTAGGAACACGCTTCAAGGATGTTCTCGATGGCTTCGGTCTTGGCGCTCTCGATGAAGCCGCAGGTGTTGACCAGAATGACATCTGCTTCGCCCAGCTCGGCCACCGTCTCGTGGCCCGCCGACAGCAGGATGTGGACCATGCCGTCCAGATCGACCTGATTCTTCGGGCAGCCAAGGGAAATACATGCAATTTTCATACGGGGATGTTACTCTCTTTCTTTTCAGGGGTAATTTAACGATTTGATAGCGGCAGAGCAGCTGTGAGCTTTCTCCCCGCCGCCCTACTCTGTCTCTTCCACTCGCGTGATGGCTTCTTTGATGACCGGGTAGGAAAAGCCCCGGCGCATCAGAGCAGCCACCACGAGGTCGCGGCGTCCGGCTTCCAGCTTTTTGCGGTATCGGCTGGACACCAGCGCTTCGGCGGCTTCCAGTTCCGGGTCCCCGCCCGCTTCGTCGGGCGCGTAGACCGTTTCCAGCGCCTGTTCGATCTGCTGGGCGCTCAAGCCCTTCTGCCGGAGGTTCTGGGCAGCTGCGCGGCGGCTTTTTTTCGCCGCCAGCAGTCCATGGGCGCGGGCTTCCGCATAGCGCTCGTCGTCCACATAGCTGCGCTCGACCATCTCCGCCACCACAGCCGCCGAGGTCTGCTCCGCGAAGCGGCGGTTCAGCCGCTCGTACAGGACGCCGGAGGACAGTTCCTGCCCTGCCAGAAGCTCCATTGCGCGGGCGCGGGCCTTGGCCGCATCGGTCGATTTTTCTTCTTCCGCCAGCGGGCGGCGGTTCGTGCGGGTAAATGACATTTACTCTTCCACCATGATATCCAGTTCGCTCTCGCTGCTGCGGGTGGGAGCCTTGACCACGGGTTCCTTGGCCGGTGCAGCTTCCGTCTCTGCGGCAGGAGCGGCAGCGGCGGCCTTGGCCGTGCGGCGGGTCGCATAGAGCTTATCGGCGTTGGCGCGAATCTGGCCCTCGATGTCGTTGGCCAGTTCGGGGTTGTCGCGCAGGAACTGCTTGGCGTTGTCGCGGCCCTGACCCAGACGGATATCTCCGTAGTTGAACCACGCGCCGCTCTTCTGGACGATGCCCAGCTTGACGCCGAGATCGATCAGCTCGCTCATCTTGGAGATGCCCTCGCCGAACATGATGTCGAACTCGGCCTCCCGGAACGGAGGAGCCACCTTGTTCTTGACGATCTTGGCGCGGGTGTGGTTGCCGATAAACTGGCCGGAGGAATCCTTCAGGCCCTCCACGCGGCGGATGTCGATGCGGACCGAAGAATAATACTTCAGAGCGCGGCCGCCGGTGGTGACTTCGGGGTTGCCGTAGACGACGCCGACCTTTTCACGCAGCTGGTTGATGAACACACAGACCGTGTTGGTCTTGCCGATGACGCTGGTCAGCTTGCGCATGGCCTGACTCATCAGACGGGCCTGCAGACCCACATGGCTGTCGCCCATCTCGCCCTCGATCTCGGCGCGGGGGACCATGGCCGCGACCGAGTCCACCACGATGGCGTCGATGGCGCCGGAGCGCACCAGCGCTTCACAAATTTCCATGGCCTGTTCACCGGTGTCCGGCTGGCTGACCAGCAGATTGTTGATGTCCACGCCCAGCGCTTCTGCATACACGGGGTCGAGGGCGTGCTCGACGTCGATGAAGGCCACTTCGCCGCCCTGCTTCTGGGCCTCGGCCAGAATGTGCAGAGCCAGCGTGGTCTTACCGCTGGATTCCGGGCCGTACACCTCGACGATGCGTCCGCGGGGCACACCGCCCACGCCCAGCGCCATATCCAGACCCAGACTGCCGGTGGAGATGGCTTCCACCTGCATGGCGGCGTTGTCGCCCAGCTTCATGACGGCGCCCTTGCCGAACTGCTTCTCGATCTGAGCCAGCGCCGTGGCCAGCGCGTCCTTCTTTGCGCCCGGATCGGTCTTTTGCGTCGCCGCTACGACGGTATTCTGATTTTTTGCTGCCATAGTGTTTTCTGCTCCTTTGCTGTCCTCCCCCGACGCCGTGCGGCTGCACTGGAACGCGGGTCATTCTGATTCTTTCCCTAATAGTATATCACAAATCCAGAATATTACAACAGGAAGTTGTTTGATTTTTCAACTTTTTCTCCGCGCCAGAATGCAGCGGTCGTTCCCGCCAAAATCCTTCCAGCACGCGATGTCGGTCCAGCCGTTCGCTTCCAGAAGGGCGGTCACGGCTTCGCGCTGCTGCCAGCCGATCTCCAGCGCCAGCGCCCCGCCGGGGCGAAGCGCTTTTTGATAGTGTTCCGCGATGGCACGATAAAATACAAGGCCGTCGTCCCCAGCTTCCAGCGCCATGGCGGGTTCCTGTGCCACTTCGGGCTGCAGTTCCGTCATCTCCTGCGCGGTCAGGTAGGGCGGGTTAGACACGATGAGGTCCAGCTGCCCCTCCGGCAGGGTCTGCCAGTAGGTGAACAAGTCCCCCTGCACCGGCGTGACAGCATTCTGCGCCGTCTTGGGCCTCAGCGCATTCAACGCCGCGCCCCAGTCCAGCTCCGGCCCTTCCTCGAACGGAGAAGCTTCCAGAACATTTTCGCTTCTCCCCTGCATCGGCTGCTTCAGGGCGCAGCGGGCGTTCTTTTCGAGGTAGACGAACGCTTCCGGGCTTTTTTCCAAGCTCGTCACCTGCACGTCCGGGCAGAACCGCTTGATGCCCAAGCCCAGACAGCCGGTCCCGGCGCACAGGTCCAGCACGCGGGGCGCTTCCACGCCCGCCAGCATTCCGGCGGCGGCTTCCGCAACGACCTCGGTATCGGCGCGCGGGCAGAGGACGCCCGGGCCGACGGCCAGTTCAAAGTCCAGAAACGGCCAGCTTCCGCAGAGATACTGCAGCGGCTCCCGGGCTTCGCGGCGGGTGGTCAACGCTTCCAGCTGGCTGGCCTGTTCGGCGGTCAGCGGCTGGTCGGACAGGCGGGCATCCCGCCCCACGGAAAGCCGAAACAGCTCCCGGGCATCAAAATCGGCGTCCGGACAGCCCGCCGCCGTCAGACGCGCTTCCACCTGCCGTACCGCTTCGCGGGGCAGGATGTTTTCCTTTACCATTTGCCTTCCTCCGGGTCCTCGGGCAGAACGGGCGTGACTGCCGCGATTGCAACTTCGATCATGCTGTCGTCCGGCTCAAACACGGTCAGGTGCTGGACCCAGATCCCCGGCTGACGGATGATGCGGGTCGCCAGATTATCCGACCGGCCGCACCACTTCAGCAGCTCATAGCTGATGCCCATGACCACCGGCAAAAGCAGCAGTTTGAACACCACCCGCAGACCCGTGCTGGACCACGGCAGAACGCTGTACAAAAACACGCTGACGATGACCACCAAGATCAAAAAGCTGGTCCCGCAGCGGGGATGGAACCGAGTATACTTGCGGACGTTCTCCACGGTCAGTTCGTCCCCGGCCTCGTAACAGGCGATGGTCTTGTGCTCTGCGCCGTGGTATTCGAACACCCGGTGGATCTCTTTCATCTTCGAGATAGCCACCATATAACTCAGGAAGATGGCGACTTTCAGGACCGCTTCCAGCACCACCTTGCCCCAGCGTCCCAGCGAGACCAGATGGTTCAGCCCGCCCACGAGGACCGTCGGCAGGACCGTGAAGAGCAAAATCGCGAACAGTCCGCCGATGACCGCAGCCGCCGCCAGCAAGACGTCCTCGGCCTTTTTGCCCAGATGGGCGCCCACCCATTTTTCAAAAGCCGTCTCTTCCTCTTCGGGGTCGTAGTCGTCGCCCATGCTCACCTGCGCGGAGTACATCATGTAGCGATAGCCCGTGATGAGGCTCTCGATCATCGAGATGGCTCCCCGCACGAGCGGGATCTTCGTCCAGACGCCGTGGTTCGGGGTCGGCTCGATCTTCGTCTCGATGGTCCCATCCGGCTTGCGGACTGCACAGCAGATCTTCTTGGGGCCGCGCATCATGATGCCTTCCATCAGCGCCTGTCCGCCCACACTGGTTTTGAAACGTTCCTGTTTTGGTTGATTCATCCATGTCTCCTGTCCCCGGGCGCGGCTCTGCCCCGCCGGGAAATGTTTTGCCTTATGATACCACAAAAATGTGTCTAAATCTTACCGTTTGTAGATGGGCAGACCCAGCGTGACCACCGTGCCGCGCCCAAGGGTGCTCTTGAGGTCCAGTGTGCCGTCCAGCGCCGTCATGATGGAATCCACCAGCGCCAGACCGATGCCGCTGCCCCGCACCGAGTTGCTGCCCTTATAGAACTTCGTCTTGACGTTCTCGAGGTCCTCCGGCGGGATGCCGCGGCCCTGATCGATGATCTCGATGAACGCTTTATACTCGCCCTGCCAGATTTTTACGGTGATGCGTCCGCCGGGAGCCGAATATTTGATGGCGTTGTCCAGAATGTTGATGAACACCTGCCGCAGACGATCCGGGTCGGCATAGACCGGGATCATCTCCTCCGGCTCGGTGTAGGAGAGCAGAAGTCCTTCCCGCTGGATGCGCGGCTCACAGAAGAGGACCGCATCCGTCAGCTCGGCCACAAGGTCGAGGGGGCAGCAGTCCATCTTGAGCCGTCCGTTCTGCAGCCGGCTGAAATCCAGCAGCTCTTCGACCATATTATACAGGCGGGCCGTCTCATTGTTTATGATCTCCAAGCCCTTGCGGTAGTTTTCGTCCTCCGGGTCGTCGAGGGTCCGCAGCGTTTCCACCCAGCCTCGGATGGAGGTCAGCGGCGTGCGCAGTTCGTGGGAGACGGAGCTGATGAACTCATTCTTCATCTTTTCCGTCTCTTCCAAGCCCTCGGCCATCTGGTTGATGGTCCCGCGCAGACGGTCCACCTCGTCGCGGCTGTCGCCGACGACCGGCAGACGAACATCCAGCTCTCCCCGGGCGATACAGGCCGCAGTCCGCTCCACCTGCCCCAGCGGGACCACGATGCTTCGCACAAAATACAGGCCCGACGCCACAGTAAAGCCCAAGATCGCGATGACGACCACGACGCTGATGAGGAACACGCTCTTCAGCTGGTCTTGGATCAGGGTCAGGCTCGTGACCAGACGCATGGCCGCGACATCCTCTGCGGAATACGGGACCAGACAGCAGACCGCCATGACCATCTCCTTGTTCTCGGTCCAGTAGATGGCGACTCCCATACCGTCCAGCGCATCCTGTGCCTGTTCAAAGTCGGCGCTGGTCAGGATGCCGTCGGCGTCCGTGCCGCTGGACGACGCAATGACGCTTCCGTAGCTGTCCAGCAGCATAAATTCGTATTTGTCCTTGTCCGAGAACTGCTCCACCATCCGGCGAAGCGCCACGCTTCGGTTGGCGGCAGCTTTCTGGGCCGAGTCGCCGGTGTACATCTTCAGCTGGCCCGTGATGGACGAAAAGCGGCGGTACATCGTCTGTTGAACGCTGTTGTAGTAACTGCGGGTGCAGCTGTACAGGAACATGCCTTCCACAAGGAGCACCAGTACCACGGTCATCAGCAGACTGCCCCGCAGCCATCTTCGGGTAATGCCGCTTCTCATTCTTCCCATCGGTAACCGTAGCCCCATACCGTCATGATGTGGGTCGGGTGGCTGGGTTCGTCCTCCACCTTCATCCGCAGACGCCGGATGTTGACGTCCACGATCTTCACATCGCCAAAGTAGTTCTCGCCCCAGACGCCTTTCAGGATCTTTTCACGCACCAGCGCGATGCCCGGGTTGTGGAAGAACAGCTCCATGATCTGGAACTCCACCTGCGTCAGCTCGATGGGCTTGCCCGCCTTGAGCAGAACGCGGCGGTTCTCGTCCAGCACGAAATCTCCGCTGACAAGGGCCGTGGGAGCGGCGCTCTGTCCGGCTTCCCCGGAAGAGCGTCCGACGCGGCGGCAAAGTGCTTCCACGCGGGCCAGCAGCTCGCTGACGCTGAACGGCTTGGTCATGTAATCATCCGCGCCGATGGACAGGCCGCGGATCTTATCCTGCTCCTGCCCCTTGGCGCTGAGAATGATGATGCCGATCTTCTGGTCTGTGCGCCGGATCGTCTCGCAAAGCGAAAAGCCGTTCATTCCCGGCAGCATCACATCCAGAATGGCCGCATCGCAGCCGGGGCGCTGTTCCAGAAGCGGAAGGGCCGCTTCAGCGCTGTCGGCTTCCACCGCTTCCATCCCGGCCCGCCGCAGATTGAGCGCGATCATCTCGCGGATGCTGGCTTCGTCCTCTACAACAAGTACTTTGACCATCTACTTTATGCCTCCGTTCTCTAAAGCCCCGGAGTTGTCACAGGGCTGGGCATTTGATCCCAAATTGGGCTTTTATCCTGCATTCAGCCGCCCGCATTCTCTTGAACCGCTTCCACCACCGTGGAAACCATCCCAAAACAGGCGGCACAGCAAAAAGAACTAATTCAGCCGATACAGCGAGCGGGACAGCCGATAGGTCTGGTCGGTAATGACCGCCCCTTCGCCCAGTTTCGCCTGCATCTGGCGGGACGCCACGATGCCCAAGCGGGTCCAGCCCGCCGCGCTCTCGCTGGACGGGACGAGCCGCAGGGTCAGCACCAGTTCGTTTTCGTCCACAGTACGCAGCTCCACGGCGTCCTCTTCCTCGCTGTCGGTCAGCAGAAGGTTCCCCTCCCACTCCATCGGCAGCTCGATGTAACAGTTCATTTCTTCGTCCAGCAAGCCGAAGCTCTTTTCCGGTTCGGGGCTGGTGTAGTCCATCCAGACGATGAAATCCATCCGTCGGCTCTGGCTCATGTTCAGCAGACCGGCTTCGTCCGGCTGGGTCGGAATTTCCACGGTCCCGTCGCCGTCCAAGTCGCGGCTGACGAGGTTCGAGACATTCCGCAGGGACGCATTGTAAAGCTCGCCTGTGGTGATCTGGTCTGCCGGGACCATCTGCTGGCTCTCCTCGTCGAACCGCAGCAGGACCGTTGCCAGATGGTTGCCCGAAATGCCGGTCCAGCCGTCCAGCACCAGATAGTGCTTCCCGTCCGTGCCAAGGCCCGCCGTGACCGACGCACAGCCCGAAAATTTATCCGCCGAAAGGCCCATGACCGCCACCTGCTGGAACATCCCGTCCCGATCCACGGTCAGCAGCTCGATCTGCACGCCGCCGTCCTCGAGCGTGGACATCAAAATCAAATCTTCGTTGCCTCCGCCGGTGATATCCTCCACCAGATACTGCTCATAGGACTGTTCCAGAATGGCGTTCACTTCGCCGTGTTCGTAGGAGTAGACCGCCAGATAGCTGTCCCCCTGCGACGCCAGATAGCCCACGACCAGCTGGACCGCACCGCCGTCCTGCAGCTGAGCCAGCCGGACGTTATCGACCGTATCAGCCAAGCCCTCGATGCTCTTGCGGACGGTCCAAACGCCATCGTCATCCCGCTGCAAGAATGCGATGCAGACATTGGACGTCTGCGCCGTGGTGTAGAGCACCGCCGCGTCCTGTTCGCCATCGCCGTCCAGATCTTGCAGCAAAAACGGCGACAACAGGTCGCCCTGCATCGGGTACTTCAGCTGGGCGCTCTCCCCCAGCCATTCGTTCAGGGCATTTTGCAGCGCGCCGTAATCGCCCGAAAGCCGGGGCGCGCGGAGAAGCTCCTCCACCTGCATATTCTCGGTCATGGGAAAGCTGCAACCGGAGAGCAGACTCATGGCACAGCCCGCGCTCAGGAGCAGAAACGTTCTTCTTTTCAACAGCTGTGCCTCCCTTCGTGGAAAATTCGCACAAAAATACAGGATAATTATATCATTCTTCCCGTTCAATCACAAGAGCCAGCTTTTGTTTCCCGACACCCTGCAAGCCACCCCAGCGTATACAAAAAGGCCCTTTCCCCGAAGGGAAAGAGCCTTTGTTACACTGTATCAACAGTCAGAGTCGATTAGACGAGCTCCAGAACTGCCATCTCAGCAGCGTCGCCGCGGCGAGCGCCGATCTTGATGATGCGGGTGTAGCCGCCGTTGCGGTCAG
>OLGM01000254.1_pt1 | contig 38176 bp, 44 predicted proteins | sample 1606001 | NCBI WGS metagenome assembly OLGM01 (sample SAMN03283294) | human gut metagenome | biome: human-associated habitat; material: feces | host: Homo sapiens | place: Peru | collected 2012
GTTTTATTATAGATTTCTTCTATTGCATCTTGTACATTATTTGCTTTTAAATTAGATGCACCATTGCTAAAACTAACCTCTTCACCTAATATTAAATCCGCTCCGTAAGCTGCTGTTACTCCTAATACAAACATAATTACTCCAAAAATTATTTTTTTCTTCATATCTGCACACACCTATTCTATAGATAATTATACAATAAAGACAAAATAAAAAAAAGGCAAAAACGCCTTAATCTATATAAATTAATTCATATTCTCTAGAACCAAAGCCAAGTTCACTTGCAGCTTCTATAGTATGAATTCCATTTCTAGAATTAATTCTTTCCAGTAAATGATCTCTACCAGGATCATTTGATTTCATTACTAAATCTATACAAGCTTGATCAATAGCAATTGGATCAATGGAAGCAAGAATTCCAATATCTTTCATACAGGGATCTTCTGCTTTTGCACAACAGTCACAGTCAACGCTCATATTTAACATCATATTAATATATGCAATATTATCTTTAAAGTGATTATGAACTGAACTTGCAGCATCTGCCATACTTTCTAAGAATAAATCTTGTTCTGGAATATTATCCCATAGTTTATTTTGATCCATTATTTTTCCAGCAGAATGAATATAAGATTTTCCTTCACTAGAAGCAACTCCAATTGAAAGTTGTTTTAAAGCTCCACCATATCCACCCATTGGATGCCCTTTAAAATGAGATAACACTAACATAGAATCATAGTTATTTAAAGACTTTCCTACATAGTTCTTTTTTATTACTTTTCCATTTTCTATTGGTAATTCAACATATCCATCGCTATCCATAATGTCTACGTTAAAATATTTATTCCATCCATGTTTTTCCATTAATTCTTTATGCTTTGAAGTTTCATTTCTAGCACCATTATAGGCAGTATTACATTCAACTACAGTACCATTAACATAATCAATAATGTCTTTTACAAATTCTGGCTTAACATAGTTTTGATTCCCATCTTCACCAGAATGAAGTTTAACAGCAACATTACCATTTAATGATGTTCCTAAAGCCTTATAAATTTCAACTAAAGATTCTGGAGCAATTTTACTTGTAAAATAAACTTTTGCTTTTTTCATATATACCATCCTTCTCGTATTATTATAACACAAGGATGTTTATCTATTAGTCCCTCTTATTTAAATAAATGTAAAATGATAACCATTCTTTAAATTTTTCTTCATCTTGATAAATATCATAATCATTATCATCTGATGCATCTAAGTATTCAACTAATTTACCATTATTAATAATTAAAATTGATGGCCCATATTTTACCTTTTTATAAAATTTTGATAATTTAAAACTATTAAATGGTATTTTTAATAAAGTTATATTTTCATTCTTTAAAGTATTAACGAATACCTCTTCACAAGATACTTTAAAGTTACAAAATGGATTATATACAAATAAAATAAAACTCTTTTTATTATTAATTAATTTATCAAGATCATTGTCATTTATTTCAAGTACATCACTTTTATAATATTCACCACTTAAATAAAATTTTTTTTCTGAACAACCTGCAATAAAAATTGATAAAATTGTAATTAAAATAACAACCTTTTTCATTTTTATTCCTTTGTTAAACTTTTAAAATCTATTGAATGGTAGTTTACTTTCCAGAAATCATATACTGTTTTTTCATTTCTAGAAGTTTTTACATTTATATTATTTTTTCCATTATAATACCAATATCCACCAACATCATAAATTTTATCTTCATCCCATCCAAGAGAAACAAGTAAATTCTTTGTTTGGCCAGCATATCCACCGCCTCCACACATCAAGAAAATATTTTTATCTTTTGGAAATAGATATTCTAGTATTTCTAATGACTCTTTAAAGTTAGCAACATATTTACCATCTTCATTATTAAAAAGTGATGGCCCATTATAGCCTTTACCAACAATATTTTCCAGTTCTGGACTAATACTATCATTAGCTATAAATGGATAAGGAAAAACTTCAAATCCATTAACAAATCCACTTAAATATGAATCCCCATTAATACTTTCCCAATTAGCATCATCCTTAAGCATTCTAACATCATAATAAACTGAATCACTTCTATTTAGATAATTATCAATAGTTTCTTCATTAATATTTTTATCTATTCCAAGTTTACCTCTTTCTCCTCCAGTCACTTCTGGTTTAGGTAATTTTTGAAGATTATTATTATTAGCAGTATTTATAAAATAACCTATAATAACTCCAACAACAATTAAAACTAAAGATACACATCCCCATAAAATTTTCTTTTTCATAATATTCTTCCTTTCTAGAAAAAATATTACTACTAAAAATAGAAATCTATAATAACTTCAAAGTTGAATTAAATAGACTATAAATAGAATTACTTATCACATTTATTTAATTCAAGTGGAACTTTATATAAAGTTGAAGTATTATCATCTAAAAATACTTCTATCTTTAAATACAAACTATGATTATTATAATCATTACATTTATTATTAAAATCCGATTTTACAAATGTAACTTTCTTTAAAAATTCTTCTAAAGTAATTGCTTTTCCATCATAATCATAACTACTTATAACTCTATCATCATTTTTTTCTTTATGATAAAGAACACAATTAAACTTTTTATATTTTAAAGTATTATCTCCTCCACAATAATTTATATTAGTAATATAAATTGAAGATTGATTTTTATTATAAGAAATATTTCCATTTATAGTAAAACTTGAACATGTAGAAGATAAAGTCTTAAAATTAAATTTACTATCACTTTTTTTATGGCAAACTATAAACACTATTAAACCAATAAAAATTATAATTATTATTAATATAACTATTAATTTATTTTTATTGGATTTAGATTTTATTTTACCTTCATAAAGTTCATCTAAACTAATATTAAAATCTTTACTTATTTGTTTAAGTAAAGAAACATCTGGAATATTTATACCATTTTCCCATTTAGAAACTGCTTGAAATGTAACATTATATTTTTCCGCAAATTCTTTTTGAGTCATATTATTTTTTATTCTTAATTCTTTTATTAATTTTCCAATATTTTCAAAATCCATATTTTACTCCTTAGCATTATTGATTTCTGTATTTATATAATCCATTATTAAATTAACTATATATTCAATTTCTTCATTTGTTAAATCATGATCATTTTTTATTTTATGCCATTTATAAAGACAAGTTCTACAACATGTTGCTGTTGCATGTTGAGCAACAAATACTGGATGTCCATGCATAGGTGTTTGTTTACCATCATTAATAGGATTCATTGGTGCAAGTCTTTTTGTAATAAAGTCTATTGCATGACTTCTAATTTTATCAATTTCTTTGCTTTCTATATAATCAAAATCTCTTTTTGAAAGATGAAAACTTCCTCTAAATTTAGACTTGGAAAGTCTATTTAAAATATCTTTATTATCCATGCATTCTCACCTCTACTCTTGACAAATAAAATATATACAATATAATAATAACACACGAAAGGAATAAAATATATGGAATTAAAAAATTGGAGTGAATATACAGATTTAGAGCAAAGACAAATATTGATTCATGCTTTTTATTATTATGGAAAAAGCATTTTTACGCTTCAAGAATATGAAGAATACATGAGTTTAATATCTAAATCTACGAATGACATATTAACTGTTTATATAGCAGCTTATTGTTATGATCTATGTGGTCAAACAATTATTTTAAAAGCAATGAGAGAAGAAAACACTGATGAACTATTTATTGCAAGTCACGAGTATTTAGAAAAATTCACCGAACAACAAGTTGAAGAAATAAAAAATCAATTTATTAGTGAATGTGTACGTACAATTAATGCTCCAGAAGCACCTGTAAAAATGTCAAATGAAGAATTAAATAAACAAGTAAAAGAATTACTTTTAAGACAAGAATAAAGAGGAAATTAATTTTTCCTCTTTTCTATTTCTTCTAAGTAACATTTTCCACATAATGGGACATATTTAACAACATCATCTGAACCATCTATTTTTACAGTTTCTCCAGCAAGTGTAAATTCATCATTAACATATCTACCATTAAATTTTGCTCTTTTTCCACATCTACAAATAGTTATTAATTCTTCAAGTTCATCTGCAAGTTCCAAAAGTCTTTTACTTCCAGTAAACAATTCACTTCTAAAATCAGTTCTTAATCCGTAACAAATAACTGGAACATTAAACATTTTAGTTATATAAAATAGTTCGTCTACTCTTTCTTTTTCTAAAAATTGTGCTTCATCTACAAGAATACAATCTACATTTTTAAGTTTATCATAATATTTTTCTAAAGATTCACCACTCTTTAATAATAAATCAACTTTTCTTGTTAAACCAATTCTTGATTCTAAATAATCACCACCTTTAGTATCTATAACTGATTTTATAACACATACTTTTTTATTATTAGCTTCATAATTATATGCAACTTGCATTAAAGCCGTACTTTTTCCACAATTCATCGCGCCATATCTAAAATATAACTTTGACATATTACCACCTTTATTATTATATCAAAAGTTATAAAGCACTTTAATATTTATAATTATTATTTACAATAAGTTACATTATTTTTTCTTTTTTTTTTAAAGATATTACAATAAGTAAACTTATTATCAAAAGTAATATTACTCCAGAAATTATAATATATATAACAAAATTATCTTTCTTCTTTTCTTCTTTATTATCATTTATAATTTCTTCTTTTTTCTCATTTCTTAAAATATGTAAAGTATAAACTCTCTCTTCCCCATTTTCTGAAGTAACTGTTAACTTTATATCATTATTACCTTCAATTAGATTATAATCACCTACACCAATAATTTTAGCATTACTGTCTTCAGCAGTTGCTTCAATGTTTATTTTATCAACCTCATTTTCTAAAACAAGATTATATTCTAATGTATTTTTATCAAAAATAATATTTCCATTACTTATTACTATACTACTTAAGAAATTATTATTAGATTTAGCAACTGTTGTAGTTATTTTCTTAGTTGTAGTTGTTTTTACTTTTGTTGTCGTTTCTGCATTTACATTTTTTGGAGCATCATCCAAATAAATATATCCAATTGTATCATATTGATTTTTTCCAAATTCGCATGCTGCTTTTTTTGCATTTGCTTTACAAGCACGATCTGTTTCTTCAGATACAGATGCTTCCATACAAGCTTTATATTCCGGATTTTCTTCATCAAAACATTCATAATCGGAATCCCATACATAAATTTTATCACCACTTACACGTTCTACAAAAGCAACATGACCATAAGATGTCATATTCCAAACAACAATGGAATTTTTTTTAGGTTCACTTCCAACAGAATATCCAGCATTTTTAGCAGAATTATACCATGTTTTAGCATTTCCCCATCCAGGCAATTGAACTCCTGTTTTATCATAGGCCTTTTTCCATGTATACCAAGTACAATTAATTCCATAAGGCCCTTTAGAACTATATGGATTACTAGCAGCATTTACATTTAAAGTAAATGAAATACTCAAAATTAACATTAATAATAAAATTTTTCTTTTCATAAACTCACTCCAAATATATTATAACTTATTCCTAGATTTATGATATAAATTTTTATAATAATCATCAATTAAATTTAAACCATTGTTTTAACACACATATCTTATGTATAAAATCGCAATGTAAATAAGTAATTATTTTTCAATCATTACCAATTTGTTTAATATTTTTATTGTTTGAACTACTTACTATTTTTTTACCGGTTTCTTTTTCTATTTGATCTTTTGCAGTTTTTGCAATATTACCACCTTTTACTATAGAATTTTTAACATTATCATATCCCAACTTATTTGAACTCTTAGATATTTCTGTAGAAGAAACTTCAGCTAGCATATTCAGTACTAATTCCATATTAGTCATATTGTCTCTTAAGTTTTCTTTCTTTAAATCCTTTATTTCTTTATATTCTTTTACAGAATACCCACTCCACACTTTAGTTAAGATATTAGTTAGTACTGCAAAATCCTTACTGCTTTCTATTCCTTTATTTTTTAATTCATCAGTGAATTCTTTTCTGGCATCAATAGATTTTAATCTTTGATTTATCCATTCATCAGAAAATCCTTTTCTTTTATATGTTTCAAGTGCACGATTAATAGTAATTTCTGGATCATATTCTTCATCAATTCTATCTTTACCAAGTCTTGCTAACCAAAGTTTTATTGGTTCAGCCTTTTTTGATGGTATAGATTCAATAAGCCTAAACATCCCTTCAATATCTACAACATCAGTCATACGATTTTTTCCATCTTTAGCCATTAATTTCAACTGTCTAGTAATACTAGACGTTTCAAAATGTTCTTCTTTTAATAATTTATTTTTTAACCAATTCCAATATTTTCTAGGTTCAGTACTATCAGTTAATACTTCAATTACATCAACAACACTAATATAAAATTTTTCTTCATCACTATTCCAAATAGTTCTTATTTGTTTATTTTCAAATACTTTTTCTACTACTTTTAATTCATTACTCACTCAAATACCCTCTTTTCTATTTTTATTATATCTATTTTGGTAAAATAAGAAGTCCAATAAATGCTAAAATAATAAAGAATAATCCTATAAAAAATAAAACTTTTACTGCTGGATTTTTTACAAATCTTATTACATAACTTTTAGCTGGATTCTCAAAATTATAAAAAACATCTAATTCTGTTCCTATAGGAAAATGTTCTTTTAATACATTAGTAGAAATATGAGTATTACTATTAATTACTAAATTTTTCCCTAAAACATCTCTGTTTTCTTTTTTTGAACATGTTCCAAAGTGGAACAAGTTGAACCCTTCTATAAGGCATCTTTATTATAAGTATTTTCACATTCTTTTATATTGCATTTACTAATTCAGTATATCAAACAATTGTTCATAACACAATAAAAAAATAGTTTTTTCCTTTGAAGAAAACTTTTTAAATGACTCCTCTAATTTCATAAATCATATTTTCTATTTTTTCTTTTTCTATTTTTACCTCCGTTACAAAAAAAAGAGATATACAAAATAAATGTATATCTCCGCATGCATGCATATAAGATTAGTTGCTTTATCTTATAAACCCTAGTCGACCGAATTGTCATATTAATACTTAGCAACTTAATTAATATATGCATATTATATCAAAATAATGTTTCTATTACAATAAATAAAACCTACCTTTAAATCAATTTGTAAGTGATTTAGATGTTCTTTCTAAAACACAAACACACTCAACATGATACGTATTTGGAAACATATCCAAGGCATTAATTTTCTCTACATCATAAAATTTATTTAGAATATTTAAATCTCTTGCTAAAGTAAAAGGATCACATGAAACATAGCATAATTTATCAGGTTTTAATTTAATTATTAAATTTCTTGTTTCTTCATTTAAACCACTTCTAGGAGGGTCAACTATAATTGTATCAAATGAAACATTAATATCTTTTAAAACTTCATATGTATCTCCCGCATAAAAGTGTGCATTATGACAATTATTTATTAAAGCATTTTCTTTAGCATCAATAATCGCATTTTCAATTTTTTCAATTCCATATATACTTTCAAAGTTATCTTTTAAACTTAACCCAAGAGTACCTACACCACAATATAAATCAAGTAAATTCTTACCCTTTAAATTACTTTTTAAAATCATAAAAATATTAATTGCCATATAATTATTAACTTGAAAAAATGAATTATAAGAAACTTTAAATTTAAAATCACCTATATAATCATAAAAGAAAGAAGTTCCATAAATAACTTTACCATTTAAAACAACACCTACAACATTATATTTATTTATATCATTTAAAATAGATACATCTTCTTCACTTTTTATACTTATTAAAAGTTCATTTTGATAATTAACTCTTATAACTAATTCTCCATTATTAATTTTAATAACATTACTTTTAATAAACTCATTTATTTTATTGTTAACAATTAAACAGTTATTAACATTTATAAAATTATGAGTTTCATCATTATAATAACCAAATTCACCATTTTTTACTTTTAAAGTTACTTTATTTCTATAATATAATTCTTTATTATTTTTTATAAACTTAACATTTTCTTTTATATTAGCATACTTTTTTAATATTTCTTTAACTTTTTCTTCCTTATATTCTTCTTGATAATCTATACCTACATGCATTAAATTACATCCACCACAAGAATCATAATAAGGGCATTTAGGAATATTTCTTAACTCACTTTTTTTAACAATATTTTGAATATCAGCCGTAATATATTTCTTATGTTCTTTTATATTCTTTAAAGTTACAACTTCTCCTGGTAAAGCATTCTTTACAAAAACAATTTTACCAGAAGTATAACCAATACCTCTTCCTTTATTATCAAGTTTATTTATTGTTACTTGTTCCATATTCATATAACCTTTTTACTTCTTTAATAGTTAAGTTTCTATATTCTCCACTTTTTAAATTATCAAGTGACATACCAGCATAATTAGTTCTTGTTAATTTATCTACTAAATATCCTAAACTTAAAAATAATCTTTTTATTATATGATTTCTTCCTTCAACAATTGTAACTTCTACTAATGCATAATCTTTTACTTTATCATTTTCTTTTAATCTCACCCTTGTAGGTTTACACATTCTTTTATCAATCATTACCCCATTTTTAAGTTTCATAAAATCTGTAGGTTCTAAGAATTTATTAAGTTTAGCAATATAAGTTTTTTCAACATTAAAATTAGGATGAGTTAAAATATTAGAAAGTTCACCATCATTAGTTAAAAGAATTATACCAGTCGTGTCATAGTCAAGTCTTCCAATTGGATAAATTCTTTTATCAGTATCAATTAAATCAACAACTGTTTTACGACCCAATTCATCACTTACAGAAGAAATAACTCTTCTAGGTTTATTAAGCATATAATATACTTTATCTTCTTCAGTTATACTTTTACCATTAACACATATTAAATCATTTCCACTTACTTTAGTTCCAAGTTCAGTTACTTTTTCTCCATTAACAGTTACGCATCCTTTAAGAATAAGTTCTTCGGCTTTTCTTCTTGAAGCAACACCAGATGATGCAATAACTTTCTGTAATCTTTCCATTAAATCACCCACTTACAAGTATTTTACCATAAAAAAAAGAGAATTTAATCTCTAACATTAAATATAGACATTATTTTATCTTTTATTTTAGAAAATATGGAATTTTTTTTATCTTTTTCAGTCATTAAATATATATCCTCTTTAAAATACACTTTGTCATTTAAAGAAACATTTACATAACCTACTCTGTCAGTTACATCATCAGTATAAACAACATCAACCTCAACTTTATTTATCTCCGAATCTTTAAGTAACATATTTATATCTTTATCAACTTTTAAACCTTCATTTTTTAAAAATGTTTTAGAATCAACTACTTTAACAAGTTTATATTTTTTAAAAGTATCTTCATATAAATATTTATGTTTATTAAAATCATCACTTTCATCTAAAGTTACAACTACTAAATTCTTATTATCTTTACTTGCACTTGTTACTAAAGTTCTATATGCCTTTTTAGTATATCCAGTTTTACCTCCAGTTGTATATTTATACATACTTAAAAGTTTATTTTTATTATACCAATCATAAGTTTTATAATTAGTTTTTACAACTCTATGTTTAGTTGATGTAATAGTTCTAAATATATCATTTTTCATAGCATAACTCATAAGAAGACCCATATCATAAGCAGTAGATATGTTACCTACACCATCATCATTTTCAAGTCCACTTGGATTTATAAAATTAGAATTATTCATTCCAATACTTTTTGCTAAATCATTCATAAGTATTGAAAATCCTTCAATTGATCCACCAATATAACAAGCAAGCGCAATAGCAGCATCATTTCCACTTCTAAGCATTAAACCATAAAGTAAATCTTCAACACTTATCTTTTCACCAATTTCTACATATATACCTGATCCAAAACTTTTTAATACGTTTTCATCAATAGTAACAGTCTTTTTAATATCAACATTATTAATAACTACCATTGCTGTAAGTATTTTAGTAGTTGATGCAATAAGCTTTTTTTCATCACCAGCATTATTAACTAATACTCTTTTAGTATCAGCATCCATTACTATGGATGATGCATTTACTCTTAAAGGAAAAATAAAAATAATTAATATAAATAATATAAATTTCTTCATATTAAATAATATAAAAAAAGAAAAAATTTATAACTATTTTTTCTTATTTATCAAATATTTAGTTAATTTCATTCTTAAAATATCATTTGTTTTAATTAAAAATAATATACAGAATATTAAAAGTAAACTATCAAGTATCTTATTTATTAAACTCATATCAAATAGAAAATCAACTATCATCATTATTATAGAATAAGCAATTCCTATATAAGAAATTATTTTTATTTTATTTATCTTTTTATAAAAATTTTTATTTTCGTCATTACTTTTCTTAAATTCTAAAGTTAAATTCTTTTTTTCTTCTTTAGTTAAAGTATCATATTTATATTTCATTATATCTAAATCCTTTCTTATATAATTTTTCTTTTATTTTAAATTTAAGTTCATCACCTGAATATTTCTTTTCTAGACTCTTTTTAATCTTTTCATATTCATGATTATAAGCTTCTTTATCATCTATTTCAAATTTGTTTAATTCACTTATAATATCTTCTTTATTAAATCCCAAATTAATTAAATCAATAATTATTTTATTTTTTAACATATATGATGAAGTATTTTTATTAAACTTAATCTTTTTTTCTATATATTTATCTATCTTATCTAAAAATATACACTCATCTATTTTACTTAGATAATCATCTATTTTATTATTATCTAATCCCAATTTAAGTAAGTTCTTTTTAATTTTATTTACTCCATTATTAGTTAAATTAATTTGATCATTTATATATGCTTTTAAATAAATATCTTCATTTATAAATTTATTATCTTCAAGTTTCTTAATTGTTTCTTTTATTTCTTTACTATTTAAACCTTTCTTAACTAGATACTCTTCTATCTCTTTTTTGGAACGCATTTTTTTAGTTATATATTTAATAGCTTCATAGTAACCAAGTAATAAACTATTTTCTTTAATCATTTCATTATAAGTAGAAACATCAATTTCACTTTTCATAAGTAAATTATATTTAATAATAATATCATCATATAAAACAATTTCTTCATCATCAATTAATACTTTATACTTATTGCTCTTATCCTTTTTATATTTTTTTATTTTCATAAGATTCTCCTTAATGGAAATTATACCACAACTTAAATATTATGTGATAAAATTTATTTAGGTGATGTTTATGAAAAGAAAAAACATGGTTGCACTTATACTTATTTTAATACTTATTACTCTTGGAATAACTTATAAAATCTTACCAAAAATAGTATTAAATGACAAAAATAAAAGTAATGAAGTTATTGAAAATAAAACAACTGAAGAAAAGAAAGATTATTCTACTCTTAATTTAACAGTTGTTGGAGACTTTTTATTTGAAAGTCCTTATTACAAATCAATTGAAAATGGGGATAGCAAAGATTTATATTTTAATAAAGTAAAAAGTTATTTTATTGATGATGATATATCTATTGGAAATATGGAAGTTGTAATTGGAAATGACAATATGAAAATAAGTGGAGATGGATATAATTTTTGTGCTCCATCATGGATTGGTCCGTTAGTTTCATCGCTTGATTTAGAAGTTTTATCTACAGCAAATAATCATTCATATGATCGAGGTGTTGAAGGAATAAATTCAACAATTGATTATTTTAAAAATAACACTGATATTGTTACTCTCGGAACTGAAAAACAAGGAAATACTAGAAAAACTAGAATAATAGAAAAAAATGGATTAAAAATTGGATTTTCATCTTTCACTTTAGGAACAAACATAAAACCAAGTAAAGAAAATGTATCTTTAATAAATTATTACAAAGATCCATATACCAAAGAAATATTAAAAAATCAAATGAGTGAAGAAATATCTTATTTAAAAAAGAATGCTGATATTATTATTACTCTTATGCATTGGGGAACTGAATTTACTTTTTATCCAAATGATGAGCAAAAAGAAATGGCCAATTACTTAAATAGTTTAGGAGTAGATATTATAGTTGGAAGTCATTCACATTCAATTCAACCTATTGAAATAATTGGTGAAGATAAAAAAACTCTTGTATATTATTCATTAGGTAATTTTGTTTCAGCAGATGATGATATAGCAAGAACTCCTAAAGGTCAAGAAACTTTTGATAATGCTTATCAATTTGGACTTTTATCTAAAATAAGTTTAAAAATAAATAAAGATAATAATATAGAATTTGATAGTATAAAAACCGAACCAATAATAAATTATTTTAACAAAGACATGAGAAATTTTGAACTTATACCTTTAAGTGAATATAATGAAAAATATGAAAAGAGTCATTATAGATATAATTTAGGTCTATCAAAAGATTTTATTAATAAAACATTTAATAATGTAATAGATGAAAATTTTAGATAATTTTCATTTTTTTTGTAAGAAAAAAGAAGCTATTTAGCTTCTATAATTAACTTAATTGCTGTTTTCTCTTCCCCTTCAATAGTTATATCAGAGAATGCAGGAACTACAACTAAATTTTTTCCACTGGGAGCAACAAATCCCCTAGCTATACATACTGCTTTAATTGCTTGATTTAAACTTCCAGCTCCTATCGTTTGAATTTCAACTGATCCAGTATTTCTAAAAACATTTGCAATAGCTCCTGCTACTTTACTTGGATTAGATTTACTTGATACTTTTAATGTTTCCATAATTATTTTTTCCTTTCTAATTAATACTATGAAAGAAAATAAAAAAAATGCAGATGTTTTACCATCCACATTTCTTAGTACAAAATTCCTCACTATATTGATAACCATTGTCATCATAGCCAGCATTTTTAGTTGTATAAAGAATACCAGAAACACGATTAACAATATTTGTATTTTCAATGTTAGCATCTTTTGAATTACCAAAAGAACTATCATTTGTTTTAGTGATTACCTCAACGCTTGCTGCAGGAGGTTCTTCATAAATTTGATAAAAATTCAAATCATATACTTTATTAATATTTACTGTTTCTGAAAATCTTCTTACAAAATTTTCAGTGAATTTTTCAGCATTCATTTTTAATCTTCCTGTATCACGGTAGAAAGAAAAGTCTACTGACTCATTCATTGATGCTTCCAAAACTTCTTTAATTAAATAGTAATCTTGTTCACTAGTAGTTGTATAGTTGTGAAGTACAACCATAACGCCTACTATTGAAATTCCTAATACTACTATCCAATATCCCCAAAGACTCTCTTTCATTATTTATTCACCGCCCATTTTACATCACTATCTCTAACTTGTTGTATAGTTTTATCTTTTCTATTCCATACATTAGATAATTCACTTCCAGAAAGAATTTTTCCATTTGCTAAGTTAGTTAAGAATCTACTCTTACATTGAACACAACTCTTGCCATTATCTTTATCACCTTGACCGGCAGAACAATCACACTCTAGATTATTATCAGTATAACCACCATAACCATTTAAACTAGCATTATATTGCTTAATTTGTTTCATATCATTAGGAGTTAATCTAAATGAATATGATAATGCTTTCGGACTATAAGTATTTAAGTTTGCTCCTAACGCTTCAATAGCTTCTTGTACTGATTTACCTGTTTCAGTTTTCCAGTTTTCCGCATAACCATCAGTACTAGCTGGGAACACTTTTGCAGGATCAATTATTTTGAAATCATATAGCACAGCTTTATCATCATAAGATTCACATGAATCAGTTTTATATGTAACACCATTTCCATCTCCACAACAGCATCCATAGAAAGATCCACCATGGAAAGCATTCAATTTACAAGTTAATAATTCACTATCAGCTGGATTTTGAGCTGCACATGTTTGACCACCATTTTCAAAGTAGGTATCAAATTCACCATTTTCACCAAATCCTCGTAAGTTCCAATATGTTTCAAAATGTCCATCATAAGATGTTGAATAAGTAAATAAGTATGAGTGATCAGTATAATTTATTAAATCTGATTTATAATTATAAACCTCACCCCTAGGAACAAGTCTATATATAGGTGAATCAGGATCATTTGGACTTGTTTCAATAACTGATCCATCTGAATCAACTGTATATTTATCAACATTTGCTCTTTCCCATGTACATTCAGCAGTATATTTTCCATCATGCCAGAATAATTTATTAGCTTCATATTTTTGCTCAGCTAAGAATTTTTTATAATATGTTGTTGAAGTTAATTGAGGATCTTTATGACTATATTCTAGTGCACCACCTAATTCCTTACCAAAAACAATCATATCTTCAATATTACCAGATTTACTATAAATAGAAGAATAATTACCACTTCCAGCTTGTTCAGAATTTGCAAATACATGGTTTCCACCAACTTCTTCATCAAGTTTAATACTACAATTTTGATTATATTGCACACTTACTTGGGCTTCCTTTGGATTACCATAATCATCTTGATATACTTGAGTATATTTAAATGTTGACATAGTAGTAGTTAAATTATATAAATCAGTTGATCCACTTGTTCCACCATAAGTAACATTGTTTTCACCATCAAATTTAGCATTTTTATTAAAGTAATAATCACATCTAGTTAATGTTTTTTGTAATTCTTTTATTTTATTCACAGATGCATTATAACTTTCTTTAGCTCCTTCTCTTGCATTTTTATAATTTGTTCTTGTTGTTTCTACATCTTCTATTTCATCTTTTAATGTAAGAAGTTTTTCTGCATCGGCAGAAGCAGTACATGACCAATTATAATCACAATATTTAGTGGCATTAGTAATTGGATCTGTTCCACATTTTTTACTTCCAGCTTTTGTTCCATTTTTTGCTTTTTTAGTTTCAATACTAGAAATTACTGAGCTCAAATCTCCTGACCAATAAGATTTTTCACGATGAGATGTTTCTTTCATTCCATTATCAATAACTTCTTCACTTTTATAAATGCTTCTTGTATCATTTTTAATTTTTACATTACGATATCTATATTTTTCACTTGTTTTAAAAGTAAAATCATCATAACTATATGAACCTTTATCATAATTATCAGTTTTACCTTCATCAGCAGAGCAGTGAACATATACATCAGATAAATTAATTGTTTTCTTTTGATCAACTGCGTCTTGATACATTTCGTAATTTGCTGAATTTTCTTGATAACTATTAAATTGATTTATTGAATTATCAACTTCTGATTGATAATCACTTAACCATGCATCATATTGAACTTTTATACGACATCGTTTCTTTGAATTAACATAAGGTGCAGTTTGAGTATTAGAAACAGTTACTGTTCCATCACTTAGTGCAATAGAATATGATGCAAGTTGGAAATACTTACCATTAATAGCAGTTAATGCTCCAGGAATTTGAGTAAATAAATCTTCTGTACAATACATTTTACAATATTTTTCATCTTCTCCAGTTAATTCTGAATTATATTCAACATATTTTTGATTACCAGCTATATCATTAAAATAATCAACTTGTAGATCATTACTTCTACAAAAAAGTTCATTTAAAGTTGGCTCTTTAACCGTCGAAACCGTATCAGATTCACAACAATTATTAACATTTGCAACAGGCTCTGGAACAGATCCTGGACAAACAGTACTATCTTTACAATAATCAGCTTTTTCTAAGGTGTCAGCAAAATATTGAGTTGGAGTTCCTGTTGTATCAACTTCCTCATCTCCAGCACTAGCTGCTGAAATTGCAATTCTTTGACAGTCTGGTCCACAATCACATGCTATAACTTGACTTCCTGGATAATAAGCATTAATTATATAACTACAATCATCTTTCGTATCCTCAATTGTTATTTTACCTTGAGTTCCTCCATCTTCCCAACTATAGTCAACTACATTACATCCTTCACAAGTAAATGCAACTTGATTTTTCTTTAATTTTTGTTTTGATTTAACTGTATATGTTACTTGTTTACCACTCTCTTGTTTATTAGTAAACTCAAATGAATTTTTTAAAGAAGATGCTGATTTAGCATATGAAATTGCTTCTTGAGCTTTACTAAATGCTGCTTCTAATAAACTATCACCAGTAATTCTTAATTCATCTGGTGTAAACCTTGAAGCAGAATATAAACCAGTTTTAACTTGTAACCATCTAACCAAGTACAATTCTTTTCCTTTTGCAGATTTATTACCATTTTCTAATACAGCAATCATACGAATAGCCAACGAATCAAGTATATCATTTGTTGGATGTTCAAAAATATAGGCAATAGCTTTAGCTGAACTTGAATTGTCAGGAGAACAAGTATAGCTATAATTCCTACTAGCATTATAAGAAATATCCAAACAATACCCTTTAAACTTAACTCCATTATATCTAACATCAAATGTATAAGTTATTAAATTTTCTCCACCAACTGTTACACCACTAGGTCCCAAATTATTAACCGTAACTTTTGCTTGATTAGTTTTCTTAATAGAATTTGCTAAAGTAACATTACTAAAAGAGAAAATTGTTAAAATTAATAAAGAAAAACTAAAAACTATTTTTTTCATATTTGCTTACTCCTTTTCTTTTTAATTTGTATCCAAGCAGCAGCAACCCCAATTATTACTATTACTGTACCACCAATAATAAATACATATTTATTTTCTTTGAATATATTTGTTTTATTATTATCAGTATTATTTTTACTATTATTATTTTTATTATTATAGTTTTCTAATCCTTTTACAAAATCATCATTTGTAATTTTATCAACAGTAAATTGTTTACAAATATCTAAGTTATCTTTATCCTTACAAAATTCCATTTCTGAATATCCATTATATATAGGAGTTGTAAGTGAAACTTTTCTATAAACTTCATCTTTACAATTTTCATTTTCAGATTTTATTTCAAAAGTAAATGTTACACTTTCATCATTTGCAAAACTTTGAAATACTTTAGTACCATTTTCTGTATCACTATAGTGGTAAGTAAATACATCAGTTGAATAATCATTTTTAACTTCAACATAAACATCTTCACTTATTCCTTTTATAGTAATTTCAAAACCATAATCATATAGATCAACTTCTGGCATTCCTTCAGTGTCAAGATCAATTCCTGTACCTGCTACCATTTTTTTAGCTATATAAGAAATATTAACATTTTTAGCGCTTGTCTTTAATTTATCTGAAAGTTCATTATTACATTTAGTATTTTTAGTATCTACTGCTATTTCATCAGTATCTTCAATTTTTTCATCAATTTTAACTTCAAAATCTGTCTTCTTATTTTTTATAACTAATACTAAACTAGTAACAAGACCAATTAAAATTAAAAAAGCTATGATAACTGGAATATATTCTCTTTTAAATCTTTTATGTTCTCTATACTTTTTCATATACTATACCTCCTAATTCTAATAATCATTACTACTATCGCGATTAAGTCAATTAGAATTCCTACTGAAAGAGAGCCTATAAGAAAAATTCTTCTTTTCATATATATATCTTTTAATTCTTTCTCTTTTTCTTCTTTTTCACATTCTATACATCTTGTTGTAGTAGATTTTTTTATACCTTTTCTTTTCGCTTTAATTTTTGCTATTATTTCACTTTCAGTTCCTTCTATTTTTTGGGTAACCCATTTTTGACAATAAAAATAATCCTCTAACTCTTCATATTTACAAATGTCCATATCACTATAAGGATTCTTTCTAGGTTTAGTTAATGTAAATGTTCTTATATCATGAGAGCACCCAAACTTCATACTTCTAACAATAAAGGTATAAGTAACAATGTTATCAGTATCCTTAACATTAAAAGTATAAGTTCCATCACTTGTCATACTAGCAAAAACTTTTTCTTCTGAACCATTATCTGCTCGATAAGCTACATATAAATCATCAACTATATTAAATATTGAAATATCAAAACTAACACTTCCATCACTTTCATATTTAAAGTCATATGATGCCTTTACATTTGATGCAAGTTTATTTAAGTATGCACGAGAGTCATAATTACAAGTCGTATCTTCTGCGGCAGATACATTAGACATCAAAAGAAAAAAACTTAACAGAGAAAAAATACATAAAACATATTTCTTTCTCATAAATTAATCCCATCCTATTCTATATAAAGTATATCAAACCAGTTATTTATTTGCAATAATATAATAATATATTTTTTCATAAAAAAAATACGTAGCTGACAACTACATATTTTCTAGTTTGAAGATCAAACCTCAACTGTGAATGTCAGTTCACGATCAAAGTTTGCTTATCTTATAATCGAGTTTTCTTTCTCAATGTACGTACACACTTAGCATAGATAAGATCCCTATTGACATCTGGGTAAAAGGAAAACTAAAACATCCCGTCCTAATATTCCTAAACTAAGTAAAATCGTGTATTTTATGTATCTAAGAGGAAAGAGGCTTCAAGCCATATTTCCTAATACATAATATACAGTAAAAGAAATGTTTTGTAATTACTGTTTGGATTAATAATTACAAATTTATTTCACGACTTAGTCAACTACCCTACTAAGTAACTTAAGTATAAATTACAAAAATTATTTTGTCAATAGAAATTTTTTTAATATGTAAAAAAGATTTACAAACATAATTAAGTTTGCTATAATTCAAATTGAGAATAGAGAGGTTTTAAATATGGATAATTTAGTAAGCGAAACTAACGCAAAATTAGAAAGCGTTATAGAAAACTTAGAAACTATAAAAAAAGAATATGAAAAAAAATTAAAAGCAAATGATAAAGAAATAAATGCAGAGCTTTCAAAAGTAAGAAAATATAAAAAAGACTTTTTTCTAGCAAAAGAAAAAGTTGAAAAAATGAATTCTGATATTGAAGGTTTTTCTGAAGACTATAAAAAATTAGTTGAAAGATTCAAAGATGATGAACTTGCTAATATCCTAGTAGCTGCTAATAAAGAAATTTCTTTAAAAATAGAAGAAAGAAAAAGAAAGATTATCAAAGATAAAGCAAGCATGAATGAATTAGTAGAAAAAGCTGAAAAAGTTAAAGAGAAATTAGTTGCTTTAACTCAAGAAAAAAATGCTTTAGAAAGTTGCTATGTTAAAATATGTGATTCTGAAGAATACTATAGAAGATCATTAAATGAAATAATTGATTACGCTAATGAAAATAAAGATAATTTATGTTCATACTTTGATGATGCTGATGCTATTATCAATAGTGCTGAATCTGAAGAACCACTTGTTGATTTAAACGATATTGAATTTGATATGACAAAAGAAATTGATGAAGATGATGCTTCTATAGAAGGACAAGATGAAGAAACTGATCAAGAAGATGAAAAAGAAACTGAAGTTCAAGAAGATACGGAAAAAAACGAAAAAGAAAACGATGAATTCAATGATGAAGAATTCATTTTAGCAGAACAAAATGATGAAGATGAAGAACAAAAAGAAGAAAAAAAAGATGATGAATTTACTTTAGAAGAAATTCCAAGTGAACTTGACGATATAGATAAATCACTTGAATCATTCTTCTCTGATACAGACACATTAGAAGATGACGATTCAATATATAATAAAGACGAAGGTTAATTCTTCGCCTTTTCTTTTTCCCATCTAGCATAAATACCACAAGGTAATACTAAATCACTATTTTTCATTTGTAATCCTACTTCATCTACATCAATAAAACCATTATACTTTTCAGATACAGTAAGCATTAAAATATTTTTTAATACACTCATAGATAATCCAGTTGTATATGAATTTATTAAAAACATTATTGGGTCATCACTTAACACTTGAGTACATTTACTAACTAAATCATAAAGACTAGTTTCAATATTCCATACCTCTTTATTAGCTCCTCTTCCAAATGAAGGAGGATCCATTATAATAATATCGTATTTATTTCCTCTTCTAATTTCTCTTTCAACAAATTTTAAAACATCGTCAACAATAAATCTAATAGGTCTATCACTTAAGTTAGAAGCATTTACATTTTCTTTAGCCCAGTCAACCATACCTCTAGATGAATCAACATGAACAACACTGGATCCAGCACTTAATGCAGCAACACTTGCTCCACCAGTATAAGCAAACAAATTTAAAACTTTAACATCTCTTTTAGCATTTTTTATTTTATCTCTTAAAATATTCCAATTATATGCTTGTTCAGGAAATAAACCTGTATGTTTAAAACCCATTAGTTTTAAATTAAAAGTTAAATCTTTATAATGTATTTGCCATGAATAAGGAATGTTTTTATTTTTTATTTGCCACATTCCTCCTCCACTTTTACTTCTTTCATATCTAGCATCATAACTATTCCATAAATTATTATCTACAGATTTATCCCATATAATTTGCGGATCTGGTCTAAGTAATTTTACTCCATTCCAATTTTCTAGCTTTTCTCCTTTTTTCATATCAAGTATTTCATATTCAAAAAAATCGTTTACAACTTTCATATTATTTAATTCCTTTTACAAAACTTTTATTATGCATTGCTTCTCTAAAACAAACATTTACAAAGTCATACATACCAAATACTGATATTATAAAACCTAACATAATTGTTTGCAATACATAATCATTTAACATATTAAAAGATAAAATTATACCAAAACAATTTAATATAATTATAAGCAATTTTTCAACTTGATAATAATTGTCTTTCTCTTCTTTCATTTTAAATATTTTAACTACTTTATATGAAGTAATTAAAAATAAAAGAATCATAATACTAATTGGAACAACTAAAAAACTATTCATAAAATATGGTAAAAAATAAGATATAAAACAAGTTATTAAAGTCATTATAGATATAACTAAGTTATCCTCATTTTCATCCCTATTGATAAAGTAAATAGCTAAATTCAAAAGAGAATATATAATTGTAAAACTAATAAATAGATTACCAGTTTCTATTTTACTCATTTCTAATAATCCGTAATAAGTAGGAAACGATAAATAAATCATTCCTAATAAAAAAATTGCTGTTGAACAAATAAGTTTATAAATTTTACTATTATTCACATTAACACATCCTCTAATTAAATATTAATTCACCACAGAATAAAAGTCAATGATTGTTGTATTTTTGACACTTAAGTTATACAATATAACCAAGGAGGATTTTATGTATATTTTATTTATTATAATTGGAATTATAGTTGTTTTAATTTTAAGTTCAATTAGACAAATTAATGAGTATGAAAGAGGTATTTTATTTACTTGTGGTAAATTCAGTAAAATACTTATGCCAGGTTGGAATATTGTTTGGCCAATTATCAATACAGTTTCAAAAGTTGATATAAGAACTAAAGCTGTTGATGTTCCTGAACAAGATGCTATAACTAAAGATAACGTATCTATAAGAATTAATGCTGTTATTTATTATAAAGTATTTGATGCTGCTAAAGCGGTTATAGCTGTTGAAAGATTTCAATATGCGGTTTCTCAATTAGCTCAAACAACAATGCGTAATGCTGTTGGTGCTGTTTCATTAGATGAACTTCTTGCTAGAAGAGATAAAATCAGTGAAGAAATTTGTAAAATCATTGATGAAGCAACTGACCCTTGGGGAATAAAAGTTGAAAATGTTGAACTTAAAGATGTTAAATTACCTGCAGAAATGCAAAGAGTAATTGCAAGAGTTGCTGAAGCTGAAAGAGAAAAACTTGCTGTTATAACTAAATCGACTGGTGAAAAAGAAGCAGCAGAAAATCTTGCCGAAGCTGCTAGAATTATGTCTGAAAGCCCAGGGGCACTTCATTTAAGAACTCTTGCAACTATAAATGATGTTTCATCAGATCAATCAAACACAATTATATTTGCTGTTCCTATTGAAGTACTAAATGCTTTTGGAAAAGAAAATTTAGTAGAAACAGTAAACAAACTAAAAAAATAGGCCTTGCCTATTTTTTTAATTCAAATCTTTGTTCATTCAATTTAAAACTCATTTGTTCTAAAACATTTTTACAAATATACTCTGCATAGTCTTCAATTCCTTCAACATACTCAGTTCCATCTAAAAACATATTTAATTTATAGCCATTCTTAATTAAGCTTCCAAAATATTCAAGAATATTGCAAAAATCATACATATCAAATTCTATAAAACTATAATATACAAGTAATGTAAAAAACTTATCCAAAACGAGTAGATTATCATAACTCGTTAATTCTATCCATTTAGATTCATCATTAGCATTTAATATTGCTAAATCTAAATAATGTATATACAGAATATTATTCACTTCAGTCAGTAAAAAATAAAAGTTATTCTTTATATACGAAATAAATTCATTTTTTTCTTCTTCTAGTTTACTTTGATCAAACTCATAGTAATCAAATAAACCCATAACTTTAATAGGATTATAATTTGCTTCAGATATATAATCTTCGAATCCTTTAATATATTTATAAACTTTATTATTTAAAGCCATATTTATCACCGTGCTCTATATAATATAACAAAACTAAAAAATTGTAAACAAAAAAGACCAAATGGTCTATTTTTTAGGATCTATTAAAATTTTAACAGAAGAACTTACTCCACTTGTTAATTCTTCAAAAGCACTTTGAACTTCATCTAAAGATATAACTTTATCAACAAATTTCATTACATCGATACGTTTATTAGCAATTAAATCAACGCAAGTTTTAAATTCATTTTCTGTATATGCAATTGAGCCTTTAATAGTTAATTCATGTAATACTCCAATAATAGTTGGAATAGTTATAGGTTTTTCAGCAACTCCCGCAAGAACTATAGTTCCACCTGCACGCGTTACCATCATTGCACTTGTAACTGCCGGTTCATTTCCACAACAATCTATTACAACATCAAATCCACCATTTGTTTTTTTCATACATTCAGCTATAAAGTTTTCATCAGCATGAATATATTCATCAGCCACTTTTAAGTTTAAAGCTTTCTTCCCTCTTGCTTCATTTGCTTCAGATACAACTACTAAACTTGCCCCTTCCATACGAGCAAACATTGCACTTACTAGTCCGATAATTCCTCCACCAATTACAAGAACTTTATCTCCTACTTTAATATCTGCTAAATGAATTGCATGAAGACCAACAGCTGTTGGTTCAACCATTGCACCTTCTTCAAAAGTAACATTATCTTTCATTTTAACAACACATTCTGGTGTAACACTAATTTCTTCTGAATAAGCTCCTGGATTTGTTAAAGAAAGGCCTAAAGCATTTTCCCAAGTATGTGCACAATATTGAAGATTACCTGACTTACATGCAAAACATTCATTACATGGAGAAATAGGTAAAGCTGTTACATGATCCCCTACTTTTAAATCTTTTCTACTTCCAGGATCAACAACAATACCTGAAAATTCATGACCCATAACTAAGTCTTTAGGTTCTCCATTATTCCAGTTATGTAAATCACTTCCACATATTCCTGCTTTTATAACTTCAATAACAACTCTTTTACCATCTTTAACAGGATAATCAATTTCTCCTGTTACTAATCTTTTTTTATCAACTAATTTTACACATTTCATATAATCGTCTCCTATATTAAAATTATAGCATAATGACTTTATTTTAAACGTATTAAATTAATTGCTTTACATAAAAAAACTTATCTAGTTTTTCTATCTTGAATCTGATAAGTTATTTTTAAAAGCAATTTTCTAGGAACTAATCTAGTTAAAAATATTGCTACTTTCATTCTAAAACTCGGTATTATATATAACTTGTTTTTTAAAGTTAGATTAATTGCATATTTAGCAACATATTCACTTGTTAAAGATTTTGTATGAAATTCACCATGAGCTACTTTATTAAATTCTGTATCAACTGGACCTGGACATAAACAAGAAATATGAACATTGCTTTTTGCTACTTTTAATTCTTCATAAATAGCCTCACTTAATCGTAAAGCATAATTTTTACTAGCATAATAAGTACTTAGTTTTGGTCCAGCCATAAAGCCAGCTGAAGATGCCACATTCAAAATTCTTCCTTTATCTTCTTTTTTAAATTTAATTAAAAATTTCTTTGTCAAATAATGAAGAGCTTTAATATTAACATCAATCATTTCAAATTCTCGGTCTAAATCTGTTTTATCAAATTCTCCAAACAAACCAAAACCAGCATTATTGATAAGTAAATCTATATCTTCATCTTTCACTTCATTCCAAAGATTATCTAAGTTATCTTGAACTGCTAAATCATAAGGTATTATTTTTACATTAGTAGATAATTCTTTTTTTAAGTTTTCTAAATAAGTTTTTCTTCTAGCAACTAATATTAAATCATATCCAAGTGAGCTTAAATATCTTGCCATATCTTTACCTATACCACTTGATGCTCCTGTAATAAGTGCTTTCATTTTTTCTCAACCCTTTCAAAAATCATAATAATAATTATTAAAGCAATAAAACCACACAAATAACCGCCAATTACATCTGTTAAAAAATGTACTCCTAAATATAATCTACTTAATCCAACTAAAATAATAAATATACTTAATAAAATAGTTATTGTTTTTTTATATTTTATATTATACTTATTTACTAAATAAATTATACTTCCAAAGAATAAAATAGAAATCATTGAATGACCTGAAGGAAATGAATAACTTGTTTCATTCGATAAAACTAGAAAATTAGGTCTTTCTCTTTTTATAATAATTTTTATTATATTATTTACTACTACACTTGCTATACTAGCAACATTTATTAAAAATAATTTATATTTCTTTTTTAAAATAATAAAAATAAATAAACATACATTTACTAAAATCATAAATTTGGGACTACAAATAAATGATATAAATTTAAATATATTTGTTAAAACAATATTATTGTGATTTGCAAAAAAGATTGCTACATTTGAATCTATTCCTTTAGAACATCCACTTAATATAAAATAAAGATCTAATAAAAATAAAGAAATGGTACTTATTAATAAAATGTTTCTTCTCATTATTTCACCCTAAAAAAATGTTTTATTTTACCTACAGTAAAAATAATTTTATCAGCATTTTTAATAGCTATATTTTTAAATATAGCTTTACCACCAACAGTAAGAGAAGAAACAATTGCTGAAGTTATAACTGATACCAAAACATTATTTAAACCAGTTGTTGATGCAATTGAAATAGCTATAACAGCTCCTAAACCACCAGAGATAATTCCACATACATCTCCAACAATATCATTACAAATACTTGATATTTTATTTCTATTCTTAAGCATATTTATAGCTTCTTTTGCTCCACTTATTTTCTTGCTTGCAATTGAATGAAATGATGATTCATTAGCACTCATACAAGAAGTTCCAATAATATCAAAAATTATTCCAATAGCAATTACACATAAAAGAATAACTATTAAAATAATTGAATTAAAAGAGGCACTCATTATATTCGTAATAAAACTAAAACAAATAGATAAAATAAAAGTAATTATAAAGACTTTTAAAATCCAATAATCTTTTTTCATATTTCACACTCCATTATAATTATATCTAAATATTAAAAATTTGCAAAAAAAAACTTTAACTTGGCATTCCCCCAATTTAAAGTCATTTACTGTATGGTATATTATAAATCAATTTTACGGCTTTGGTCGAGTTGAATTTCTCTACATTATACTTGCGGTTACCCTAGAGCACTTTCGTTTTAAATAATGCAGTTAGTTGTTGCCAAGCTAACTACTCGATTACCACTTAGTCCGCACCTTAATACCTATAATATATACACGCTAGAGGTTTTCCCTAACATAAGTGACTATTCTTATATGCTTTTGCAATTACTATTTCAAAAATTATCCCTAGCAATCACTCACATCATGTACGTTAATCATTATTTGTATAAGTGAGGCAATAAAAGGAATATTTCATATGCCATTATGAGGTATCCTTAAATTTTAAATCATATATTCACCCCAACTTGGGCAGAAGAAGCAAATATACAAAGTCTCATTTGTACAATTGGTAGATTTTTAGCCCTACCTTCAAATAGTGTAATGACTAGCATAATGCACCACACAAATTAATTATAGCAAATTTAAGTAAAAAAATCAAATTTGTCTACTATATTATATTAATAAATTGGTTTTTTATTACTATTTATTCAAAACTAGAAGTTCAAGAATAAACACTATAAGTATTAATATTCCTGCAAGAGCAAGTATCAAAACTATTTTACTTTCATGCCTATTTCTTACTTCAACTTTAACAAGATCATTTACTTCATTTAGTTTATCTAATTTGTCTTTTTCTTTCATACTATAACCTATAAATGTTCAACAACATCCATTATACATGGAACCATTTGTTTCTTTCTTGATACAACATTTTTTATAACATCACCTTCATGAAGTTCATTTATATTGTATGCTTGCTCTAAAATACGTTTAGAATTTTCAGAATATAATATATTTGAATCATTTGTTAAAAAGTTTGTTACAAATAATGCACATACCGAGAATGAATTATTAGCAGCCAGTCTATTTAATTCTTCAACTAATTCATTTTCTCTTTCTTTATACATTTTATAATCTGTTGTAAATACTTGACCAATTGCCATAGAATGATCATTTATTTTATATGTTTTAAAATCACGATATACTATTTCATTTGCAGTAAATCCTTTTATGTCTACTCCACTACTTAACATATCAAGTCCATATTTTTTCATATTAAGTTTTGCCGTATGAGCCAAAGTACTTGCAACAACTTTATCAAGTTCAGTTGTAGTTGGACTTTGTAATAAAAGAGTATCTGAAATAATACCACTTAACATAAGTCCCGCTATATTTTGAGGTATACGTATTCCATTTTCTTTATACATTAAATAAATAATTGTATTTACTGAACCAACTGACATATTTCTAAAATTAATTGGTGCACTTGTATTAATATCTCCAATATTATGATGATCTATTATCTCAAGTATTTCAGATTCATATAATCCATCAATTGATTGACTAGTCATATTATGATCTACTAAAATTACCTTTTTTCTCTTTACTTCATGAGCATCAATAGTTCTAAGCATTCCTAAACAAACGCCTTTATTATTAACAATTGGATAATTAGTGTGTTTTAATCTACTTGTTTCATCATTAAAGTAAGTTAAATAATCTTGTTCATTAAAATATATTGTTTCTTGACCTCTTTTAATTGTTTTAATTGGATTTGCTAAACATAAAACACGAGCAACTTTAAATGAACTTTTTGGTGAAATAATAACATTTATTTTATTCTTAACTGCAAGATGTTTTAATCTACTTGATAAAGGTCTATTCTTTACTAAAATTATCATTTTTACACCTTTATTAATAGCATGTTCGATTAACTTCTCACGATCTCCAACAATTAAAATTGATTCTTTATCAAGCTCAATATTATTTATAAAAGTTTCATCATCAAATGTTGCTGCATGAGCATAACCGGTTATATGATCATCATATTTTAAATATTCCTTTGCATCCAATACATTTACTAAATTAATAAAATCCGTATCAACAAGTAAATTTTCATTATAAATCATATCCGCAGCTATTTCTTTCAAAGAAACATAACCCTTAAATTTTTTATTATCATCAACTAAAGGAAGTCCAGTTATAGCATTTAAATTCATTACATTAAAAGCATCAATTATTGGTTTATTTTCATTAAGTAAATAATTTTTATGAAAATTAACATCTTTAAGTTGAACTTTAACATCATTTAAATAATGTGGAACTTCGATTTTAAAATATTTTAATACATATTCAGTTTCTTTATTTATTTCTCCAATTACTCTTGGTTCTGCTTTAACTCCAAGTTTATTTTTTAAATAAGCATAAGAAATTGCTCCACATACTGAATCTGTATCTGGATTCTTATGACCAAAAACATATATAGGTTCCATAATACTCTCCAATTCTATTTAGCTTTATTTTTATAATATCTTTTTTTCTTTGTTTTCTTTTTTTCTTCTTTTTCCAATTTTAAATCTTTTTTCATATCAGATATAACTTCTTCAGTTTTAAAAGCTTTTAAATCAGATAACTCTAAATCTTTTTTATCAAGTTCTTTACTTAAATTATAACCATTTTCTAGAAGCATTTTTATAACAACTGCAATAAACACAAATAAAAGTCCACTTACATTAACATCTGCAAAATCTAACATTCCTACACTTATAACTAAGAAAAATTTAATTATAGGTAATAAAAATGCAAGTAATAAAGTTTTAGGAATAATTCGTTCAACAATTAAAACATTATCTTTAGTATAAATATTACCATTTGCAAATGATTTAAAAACAACTCTAAAATCAGTAGTAATCATATATAGTAACGCGTAATTAACTGAAACTGCCGTTCCTAAACCAACTGTACCTATTAATGCTTTAGTTTTACCAATCAATCCAACAAGTTCACTAGCATCAGCAAATGAATAAGATGTAATTGCAGATACCATCGATATAAAGAAATTACTTGGTATACTTGAATTTTCAATTAAATTCATAACTATTAACCCAATAGTTAACGAAGAAATAACTACACATATTGAAAGAGAAATCCATTTCATTATAAATAATACAAAATCAATAAAGCTTAAAACCAATTTGTTTTCATAACTTACGTTTTTCATAAAACACTTCCTTATTCTATAAAAATAATAACACATTTAAATAATAAAAAAAAGAGCTATTCACTCTTTAACTCAAATAAAATATCTCTTAACTCCATAGCTCTTTCGAAGTCTAAATTCTTAGCTGCCTCTTTCATTTCTTGTTCAATATTAGACGCGATTAATTCTTTATCTTTTTTACTCATTTTTTTGTTTTCAATAATTTTTTCTTCATCAGTATTACTTATAACTTCTTTTATTTCTTTAATAATTGTTTTAGGTGTAATACCATGATCTAAATTATATTTTTCTTGAATATTTCTTCTTCTCTTAGTTTCTTCAATTGCAAGTTTCATAGAATCACTTATTGTATCAGCATACATTATTACATGTCCATTTGCATTTCTTGCACAACGACCAATTATTTGGATTAATGACCTATCACTTCTTAAAAAACCTTGTTTATCTGCATCCATTATAGCAATTAAAGAAACTTCTGGTAAATCAATTCCTTCTCTAAGTAAATTAATACCAACTAAACAGTCATACTTACCCATTCTTAATTCTCTTATAATTTTTAATCTTTCTAAAGTATGAACTTCACTATGAAGATATTGAACTTTTATACCAACACTTTTTAAATAAGATGTTAACTCTTCAGCCATACGAATTGTTAAAGTTGTAACAAGTACTCTTTCATTTTTAGCAATACGTTTTCTTATTTCTTCAATTAAATCATCTATTTGACCTTCAGTTTTCTTAACTTCAATAGTTGGATCAAGTAAACCTGTAGGTCTAATGATTTGTTCAACACATTTACCATCAACAAGTCCAAGTTCATAATCACCAGGTGTTGCTGAAACATAAATAACTTGATTTATTTTTTCATTAAATTCCTCAAATTTTAAAGGTCTATTATCCATAGCGCTTGGTAAACGGAAACCATAATCAACAAGTGTTTGCTTACGCATTCTATCTCCATTATACATACCTCTTATTTGTGGAACAGTAACGTGAGATTCATCGATTACAAGTAAAAAATCTTTAGGAAAGAAATCAATTAACGTTGAAGGGGTTTCACCTTCATCTCTTAAAGCAAGATGTCTTGAATAATTTTCTATTCCGTGACAAAATCCTGTTTCTCTTAACATTTCCAAATCATAAATACATCTTTCTCTAAGTCTTTGTTCTTCAAGAAGTTTATGATTATCAATTAATTCTTTACTTCTTTTATGAAGTTCATCTTCAATTCTATTACAAGCTTCTTCTAATTTATCTTTATTTGTTACAAAGTGAGTTGCTGGAAATAAAGTTACACTTTTTTTTGATTTAATAATTGTACCTGTTAAAATATCAAATTCACTTATTCTATCTACTTCATCACCAAATAATTCAATACGTATTCCATTTTTCTTTTCAGCAATTGGAACTATATCAATTGTATCTCCATTAGCTCTAAAAGTTCCTCTATGAAAATCAATTTGATTTCTTTCATAATTCATATCAATTAATCTATTTAATAAATCATTTCTTGAGATAGTATCTCCTTTATTTAAAATTAACATATGATTTTTATAATCATCAGGATCTCCTATTCCATATATACAAGATACACTTGAAACAACAATTACATCATCATGAGTAAGTAATGCACTTGTTGCTGAATGTCTTAATTCGTCTATTTCATCATTTATACTTGCATCTTTTTCAATATATGTATCACTTGATGGAACATATGCTTCTGGTTGATAATAATCATAATAAGAAACAAAATACTCAACACGATTTTCAGGAAATAATTCTTTTAATTCAGAATATAATTGACCAGCTAAAGTTTTATTATGAGCAAGAACTAATGTTGGTTTATTTGTTTTTGCAATAACATTAGCAATAGTAAATGTTTTACCTGTACCTGTAGCACCTAAAAGGACTTGGTCTCTTTTCCCTTCTTTAATGCCTTCAACAAGTTCTTTTATTGCTTCTGGTTGGTCTCCATTTGGTTCATATTTTGAAACTAGTTTAAACATAAATTACCTCCTTTTTAATTATTTGTATTTTATCATTTTATATACAATAAAACAAGGAAACTATTTTCAAGTTTCCCAAATGTTTTTATTAATCTATTTTATTTTCTTTTAATAATTTTTTAAGCTTTTCAGACAATTCATCTGATAAATCATTTGGTTCTTCTTTACCTAATAAGAAATCATCTTCTACTAAAACTGCAGTTGTAGGATTAAATATTGGATTATGTCTTGCAAAATCTTTACTTGATAAATGTAATCCATGTACAAAGGTTGCTTCTACATCCCCAGTTAAACAAATACTTCTTAAATGATTAGAAAAACCATTTGGATAATCATAAAGAATTGATGCTTCACTAAATATTTTCCCTTCAGTTGTACATTCATCAAATTTATCAATAAATTCATAAGATACATTATTAGAATTTTCATGTAATATATCATCATTTTTTTTCATACAAGAATTATATAAATAGAGTCCAGCAGCTTGAATAGGATTAAATTCTAATACATCAAAACACTTATGATCAAATACTTGATATTCAAATAAATCTAGTACATAATAATTAGGAAATACACCTTTAAGGTTTTCAACAACACTTTCTGCAAATTCTAATACTTTAGGTTCTATACTATGTAAAATAGTAGTTGTATATCTAGAAATATTATAAATTTCATTATTAACTATAAAACATCTATATTCCTTTGTACCATAAGCATCTTCTACAATATTTACCTTTTTACTAATAATAAAATCATCTTCTAAATGATGCATCAAAGTTTTGTATAATGCACATTCTTGATCTAAAAGTAAATTTACTGGAATAATAGCACTAAAGTTTTTAACTTTAGTTTTAAAAAATATTTCTTCTCCATAAATTTCTTCTATTTCTTTTACTATATACGAGTTAACTAAATCTTTTCCTTTAAATATTTTACATTTCCTCTCTGTTAAATAATAATCTGGCCATTTTTCTACCATATCAACTTTATTATTAGACAATATTGGAATACCACCTTGCTTAATAATTTCATCATTCATATCATTTATTTGTTCTCCACCAGTTCTTGGAAATATTAATTTACCCTTAATATCAATTACATTTCCATCAAAATCGGTGAAGACTTTCAATTTACTATCATAAAGTATTCCATTATCATTCATCTTAGAAATTGCCATTTCTCTTTTAGAATAATCCCATGGTAAAAGTTTATCAAAACAATATAACATTTTATCACCTCTCAAGTAATAATTATTATAATTCATTTTCACAAAAAAGTACAAAGAACTATTCTAGCAACTATGGAGTAAAAATTTTATTACTTTTGTTATTCCTATAAGTTAATACCATATTCTCATGTTGTTCTAAAAAACTTTTTTCTACACCTTCATCATTTTCTACACCTTTTATAATTGAATAACTGTAATTGTCACTTGATTTAAACAAAGGTATATTCACAGTCCTTTTTTTCTCTTGTTCTAATATAAATTCTATTATAAAATTAATTTTTGATTTATCAAATGGAATACCAATTTTATCTTTAAAAGCAAGTGTAGCGATTTCAAATAAATAACTTACTTCTATAACTCCATCCTCAGTTAATAAATTACTTAAATTATTAATAAAATCTTCAACTAACTGAACTGTATTTAAATTTTCTATTTGATCATAAAATTGTAATACATTACTCAACATAATCAAATCATATTTGCCACTATATTGTTTTAAAATTTCTGTTATAGGCAAAGTTTTATAAGTTATTTGACATTGTTCATTTCTCAATATTCTTTGTAATTTATAATATTCATCATAATTATAAAAAGATATGTATTTTTTTAAATAACTTGCAAGTAAAGTATAATCAGTTCTATACAAATTACTTAAAATCAAATCCACACTATTGAAATAATCATATAATGGAGTATAGACATCCTGAACATCTTGTGGCAAATATTTTACTAATTTATCATAAAGCTCATCTGATAAAAAATCTTTAAAGATAACCCTTTCAGATTTAGACATATAAGTCTTAATAGTAAAATGTTTTAAAAAAGTTTCATAATCCAAAATGGTAATAGCCGTTTTCATATATTCAAAGTAAAGCCTTTGCAATTCATTTATATCAAATAAATCTATTTTATATGCACCATTTAAAGCTGCCTCAAATCCTTGAGCACCTGAAGAACCAACCGCTAAAACAGTTTCATAATTTTTATAAATTTTCATTGAATCTATAACATTTTCTGTAGATGCAAGATATATAGGACTATAACTTGAATGAGCTTTTTCTTTTGTGGAAAACTCTTCAGCGGCAAGTGCAAAAGCTTTTTTACGCGTTTCGATAACATTCATAATAAATCCCTCATTTCAAAGGCATATTATAACATGTTTAAATTAAATTGCAAAACAAGAATTCAAAATTTTATTATTATTTAGAAAAATATACTTTTATTTAACATCTATATGTACTGAACTACCCATATTTTTAGCTATAACTTTTTTATCTTTTTTACCAATTTTTCCATATCCATTTGAATATGAATATCTAGCATTTGGTATATAATTTATCCAAAAATTAGTAATTTTTTTTCTATAAGATAGACTCTTAGTTTTTTTATTTGAAAAGTCAATTGCCTTAGTAAACTTTTCATAGTTAAAATGTCTACTTGTTTTTCTACCTCCAACTTTTTTATTATGTTTTTCACACCTACATGCACTAGTAATATTCATCTTTTCATTCATATAATATCTTAAGGCATAAATATTATATAATAGTTGTTTACTTATACGGTCATATCCACAATTATCATTACAAGAAATTTCTCTTTTTGTAAAATATTTAGTATTTTGAAAATCATCTTCAGTTACTTCTTCATTCATAAAATTCTTATAAACTTTTTTTAGCTTTTTTTCTGTATTTGGTCCATATATAGAATCAACTTTTAGTCCGTATTCTTGTTGAAAACGTTTAGTTGCTAGTTTGCTTTTTTTACCCCAAATTCCGTCAAATTTCCCATCATAATATCCAAGCTGAAAAAACATAATTTGTCTAGTTTTCTTTTTTAACATTCTTATCTTCCTTTCTAAAATTACTGCAGAAAGATTCAATCATTAATTTTATTTCTGTATCATCAATTTTTATATTTTTACTTTTAAGCATATTTTTAATATTATTAAAAGCCAAATTATATTTTTCTTCAGAATCATTTCCTTTATATAATTGCTCACAAGCATTTACGCATATTTCAGTTACACTTTTCTTCATTTCATCATTTACATATTTATTATATAGATTCTTTATTTTTATAGTTAAATAAGAAACTAAAGTTGTTAATACTAAATATAATAATTGTAGTCCATTATTTATTAAAAAATTAATAAATTCTTCCATAAAAAATACCTCCTACTATTTAATATGTAAGAGGTATTCTAATTGATTTTACTAAACCACTACTTAAAAAATTTTCCTAAAAAACTTCCCTTTTCTTTTTTCTTAACTTCTTTTAATCCATAAATGCTAATAATTTCATCAACACTTGTATTTTCTACTTCCTTAGCATAAGGAACTATTCTTTCACGAATAAATTCACTTCCTAAAAGTTTAACGCCTTCATAATCTACATACATCTTATCTAATGCAATTTTATTTAAAACATCATTCATTTCTAAATAATCTAAAATAGTCATTTCACGTCCATCATAAGTTATTTTTTGATTTAAAGTATCAAGTGAAGGAAATACATCTTTATACTTCAAAGCTACATCTATTCTTTCAGGTTCGTTATTTCTTTCCATTGTTTCTTCATTGGATAAAATAGATTGAACATCCTCATCACTTAACTCATCTTGAGTAGTTTCTTTTTTAGGCTCTATATCTTCAATTTTATCAACTGTTGGTGTCTCAGGAATTCTTTCATCTGAACTAAATTCTACTTTAGGATTTTCTTCACTTAATATATTTTCTTCAAAAGTTATTTCTGGTTTCTTTACATCAATAACGATTTCATCCATTTTATTATTAATTGTTTTATCTTCAAATACACCAAATGTTGTTAAACTTAATCCCGAATTTACTAAATATTCTTTAAATTTAGCAACTATCATATTTTTTGCATCATTACTTTTTATAGATTCTATTTTTTGATATCTATCTAAATCATTTATTGCAGGTTCTAAAGATACACTTGCTATTACATCATCCAAAGCATGAATTAATGATTCATATACGACTTCTATAATTGTCTTCCCATCATCTCTTATATTTGAATAACCAATTTCATCATTTATGTTATTTACAAAATTCATTGGAGGAAGTACATTTATATTATTTAAAGAATTTAGGATATTAATCGTTGAAGTAAGATTTTTTTCATCACAAGAAATTAAAAGAGAATTTTTATGACCCAAATTTATATTTCGGTTGATTTCTAGTTTTAATGAAGTATTCTCTTTTTTTGCTAAAGAATATACACTTGAAAGTGCACTAATTAAATCAGTATTCTCCATATTTAAAATAAAAGTATGTTTAACTGAATCAACATTTCCACATTTTACTGTAAAATAATTCTTTCTACCACTACGAATATCATTTAATACATTATTACTTATTTCTTTTTCCAAAATTATTCTATCATCTTTTTTCATATGATTGATATCAATATTATGACTAATTATATATTCCATTACTAATCTTAAATTAAAAAATCTTTTAAAGTCAGAAAAATTAATACTAGTTGTATCGTTGCTCATTGTTGCAACACGAAAAAACTCATTTATTCCATCATTCTTACTAAAATCCATTAAAGAATAAGTTTTAAGAGCTTGATCAATATAAGTATTAATATCTCTGCTATCCTTTGTTAAATCTTCTTTACTAATCTTTTCCATCACGTTACCTCCACTATCTGTAACCCCTACTATTGTTAGTATAGCAAAAAAAAATAAGAAAGTATATATTTCTTTATTTTTTTTAATATATTTTCTTATTTAAGTCTAAACCAAGCAATTGTAGTTTTATTGATATATATTTTATATCTTTATCGTTAATACCAAACATCTTCAAGTCTTTCTTAGTTAGTAGCCATAAATCTTCAATCAAATTTATTCTATTGTCTTTTAAAATCGTAAGACATTCTCTATCTAAATCTAAAATTTTAATATCTTTTTTTAAATTATCATTGATTTTTTTCATGTTATAACCTCTTTAACAATTATAACATTTTTTATTATTTTTAGTAAGAAAAACTAGCCAGCTTTTCTCATAACTGATGTTATATTTTCTTCAACAGTATGTACCTCTTCATTAATTTTTTCGACATCTTTATTTAAGCAATCCTCAAGTCTTCTAAATGTTTCATCAACACTTTCTTCACTTACATAAACATCATCTAAATCTGTGTAATCTAATTTTTTAGCTGCACATAAAAGATTCAAAACATAAAAAGCAACAAGCTTTGACATATCTTCATCTACATTATAAAGATCTACTATTTTTTCTATATCATCATGATAATTATCAATTAGCTTTATAGCCAAATTACTATCATCTTTTAAAACTGTTGGTAGCTTTCTTTCATTTGTAATTAAATCTATACGTTTTTTTCGCATTCTTTCCTTGAAACTAATAATAAACCCATCTAGATCAAACAAATTAGTATTCATTTTAGTTTTTATATACATTACAAATTTATCATAAACACTTCCCATTTGACCAATCTCAGTTTTAAAAGAACTAATAATTGGACCAAAACCTAGAGACATAAGTTTTTCTTCTAACAAACTTAGTTCTTCTCTTTGATGATGAATTCTTTCTAACCTATCTTTCTTTTTATAAACATCTGCTTCTAACTTCTTAATTTTTGAATTAAAGAAGACTCTTGAATATTTTTGATTTGATAAATCATTAATTTTGGACGAAGAAACTGATATAGAATCACTTAATTCTCCTTCCAAAGTATCATATTCGTTCATTCTTGAAGTTAATACTATATATCTTCTAAACTCATCTTCGTAGTCACGACATTTATAAAACATTTCCAAATTTTTTTCATCTTGTTCATAATCTTTTTTTAACGTGCTTACTTCATGCTCTTTATCAATATACTCTTTTAATTCTTTAAATAAAGATTTATCTTTCATTATAGAGTATATTAACATCATAATATTTTCATTAACTTTTCCATCGTTAATTAACAATTTTGAAAAATATTCATTATATCCATCTGATAAAACACTTTTAATAATAATAACTAAATCGTTAGAACTACTAATTTGATTATTCATGGCATTAATATAAGAATTAAAACTTCTTGTTTCAACGGTTTCTCTTATTTCATTTAATCTTCTTAAATTTTTTTCCATAGTTAAAAGTTTAATACGATCACTTAAATCCATAACTTCTTTACCAGAATTATTAAAATTTTCATAGATATTTGCTTTAAAAGACTTAATTCTATTAATCATTTCATCAATAGTAGGAACAAGTTCTTTAACAGATTCACTTTCTTTTAAAATCTCATTCATTATGCTATATTCTATTTGATACTTTAAAGCAATGGTTAAGTCTTTTATAACATTTTTTGATTCTACACTTAAGTCTTCAATCTTAGAAAGCTCAACTAACTCTAAAGTTAAACTTTTAAACTGAGAAAGTTCCTCACTTTTCGTTCTCATCATTTTTACCTTCTTCCTCCATAGTAGTTAAAATTTCATCTAATTCGTTTAATAATTCTAATTCTTCTTTAATATTATCCATTATAGCAACACCCATTGTAATTTTATCATAAAATTATAATATTAAATACAAAAAATTTGTTATTTTACATTGATTATACGTTAACAAGTTGTTATAATTGTAATATAGGATAGGTGAAATTATATGGATATTAAATTAAAAGAGGAATTGAATATTACTAGAGATCTTTTAAGAAAGTTAGCTGATGAAGCTTGGAAATCTTTTAGAGGTAACTATAGTTTTTATAATTATTTTGTGAACGCTAAGTTTGATAGACTTGAATTTATAGAAGAAAAAATGGAACAAGGAATTCTTTCTCAAGAAGAAAAAGAACAATACTTAAATGAAATAGTCAATATACACAGTATGTTAAAAAATTATGAAGGGAAAGAACTAAAAGACAAAATAATTTCTGATTCCGTTAAACCTTCAGATGATAAAGAGATGAAACTAAACGATGGTGAAATAGATGAACTATTAAGTTCACTAGATGATAACAAATTAGAAACATCTTATCCTAAAGAAGATTTTAACCAAGAATTTGTTCCACTAGATTTACCAGACATCCCAAGTGATAATCCAATACAACCTGGGGATATTGAAAAAAAAATTAATTTACCAAAATAAAAATAGATAATTTTGAACTGAACCCCAAAAGTTGGACAGTTTATTAATAGTTTCTAATTAGAGGATT
>OLGM01000259.1_pt1 | contig 37857 bp, 29 predicted proteins | sample 1606001 | NCBI WGS metagenome assembly OLGM01 (sample SAMN03283294) | human gut metagenome | biome: human-associated habitat; material: feces | host: Homo sapiens | place: Peru | collected 2012
CCGCAAGAGGCCTGGAAAGCGGAAAAGAGCTGAATGCAGCTATTGCAGAACAGCTTCCGGATCTGATTCTCCTGGATATCATGCTTCCGGGAGAGGATGGTCTTGAAATTCTTTCACGCCTCAAGGCATCGGAAGTAACAAAAGAAATTCCGGTCATTATGGTAACGGCAAAGGGCGCTGAGTATGATAAGGTCATGGGCCTTGACTGCGGAGCCGATGACTATATTACCAAGCCGTTCGGCATGATGGAATTTATCGCAAGGGTACGTGCCGTGCTGCGCCGTGCCGGAAAAGAAGAGAAGGAAAACGATGTGCTGGAGACCGGGGATCTGCAGATCCAGGTGAAACAGCATCAGGTTCTGGCCAAAGGGGAGAAGGTTACCCTGACTTTAAAAGAGTTTGAACTGCTGAAATTTTTAATGGAAAATAAAGGAATTGTCCTTACGAGAGACCGTCTGCTCGGCCATGTCTGGGGCTATGATTTTGACGGAGAAACCCGTACGGTAGACGTTCATGTGCGTACACTCCGCCAGAAGCTGGGCGAATGCGGCGAACTGATCGAGACGGTCCGCGGTGTGGGATACCGGATAGGAGGCTGAGAAAGTAAGATGCGTAAAAAAGTCTTTCAACATGCGGGAGCGTTGATTATCGCTGCGATTATCCTGACCTTTTTCACCATGAGCTGGGCGATGTACAACAATACGGCGGAGCAGCTTCGGGTTTCGGTGAGAAATGAATGTGAGTATTACAGGTATTTTCTGGACAAGATGGGGGATGACAGTCTGGATAAACCGGCCGGAAAGATTACGGCAAGCCGGGTCACCCTGATTGACACGGACGGAACCGTTCTGTTTGATTCGGTCGAGGATGCGAACATGATGGGAAACCATTCCGGGCGGCCGGAGGTGGTTGAGGCGGAAAAGACAGGGGAAAGCAATATTTCCCGTTATTCCGAGACACTGCGGAGCAAAACATATTATACGGCATTGCGCCTGGACAATGGAAAAATTATCCGTGTTTCCCTGACAACAGACAGTGTGTTCGGTGTGATGCTACGGAATATATGGCTGGTGGTTGTACTGATTGCGGCAGTCCTTGTCGTGGAGCTGCTGATGGTCAGCCATATGACAAAGGCGCTTGTAAAGCCGATCAATGAGATTGATCTGAATCATCCGCTGGACAACAAAGCGTATGAGGAATTGAGTCCGCTGCTTGGAAGAATTCATCAGCAGCAGAAGCAGATCCAGCAGCAGATGGAGGAGCTCCGCCATAATCAGGAGGAGTATCTTGCAATCACGGAATATATGAAGGATGGTCTGATCGTGACAAACCAGTCGGTCGTACTTTCCATCAACCGTTCGGCACAGAATCTGTTTGATGTGACGGCAGAGGAATGCATCAACCACAATATCGTGACAGTCAGCCGCAATGAGCAGCTGAAGGAGGCACTGGATCATGCGCTGGAGGGCAGTTCCGAGGAACGGATGCTGGAATTAAACGGAAGAGTTTATCAGCTTCTTGCAAATCCGGTGCGTGTGGATAATGTTGTGTCCGGTGCGGTCATCCTGGTGCTGGATGTGACGGAAAAACAGAAAGCTGAGGTGATGCGCCGAGAGTTTTCTGCCAATGTTTCACATGAGCTGAAAACACCGCTGATGTCGATTTCCGGATATGCGGAGATCATTGAAAACAACATGGTAAAACCGGAGGATATTCCCAAATTTGCGGGCAGAATCCACAGCGAGGCGAGCCGGCTAAGCTCTCTTGTCGAGGATATTATCAAGCTGTCCAGACTGGACGAGAACGACCAGTCGATCCCGATGGAGGATGTGGATCTGATGCAGATCTGCCGGGATGTCGAAGGGCATCTTTCGATGCGGGCGAAGGAGCAGAAGGTGAAGATGACGGTGCGCGGAGAGAGCTGCCGCATCAAAGGAGCACGGCAGGTGCTTTATGAGATGATTTATAATCTTTGTGATAATGCGATTAAGTATAATAAAAAAGACGGTGAGGTTGAGGTTACGGTTTCGCGCGGAAGAAACGGACGGGCGATTGTGGCAGTGGCGGATACTGGAATCGGAATCGCAAAAGAAGACCAGGAGCGGATCTTCGAGCGCTTCTATCGCGTTGATAAGAGCCACTCCCGCGAGACGGGTGGTACTGGACTTGGACTTTCCATTGTGAAGCATGGAGCGATTCTTCATGATGCGAAGATTAAAATTGAGAGTACACTTGGAACCGGAACAAAGATTATTCTGGAGTTTTAAGTGAAAAACAGATACCGCAAAAGACAGCATGCGGGGACAGAACCTATATGGGAGGCTTGAAAAATTCATGATTTTTAAGTGCCCAGAGCGGTTTCGTCCCCGCATACTGTCTTTTTACGTATGGCTTTGCATCGTTACAAAAATGCAAATTCGTTGTTTTGAATAAACAGAGTATTCAATATTTGGTAAATATGATAAGGGGTTTGGGGGTTGTTTTTTGATGCAGAGTATGGTATTGTAAATATAACGAGTTCCGGAAACGTTACCGACACCGTTTCCGGAAATACAGACGAGATACCGACAGCCCTGTTTTTACGAAACAAAATGAGCTGGCGATAGGGGTTGCATAAGTTACAATTTGCTGCGTATCCGTGAACAGAAATGATGTATTTGTGGGGTCGGATGGATAGAAAAAACGACAAGGAGAAAGGGTTTAAAAATGAGAGAAAGTGGTATTTTACTTCCGGTAGCTTCGCTGCCGTCCCGATATGGTATCGGATGTTTTTCGAAAGAAGCGTATGAATTTGTGGATCGCCTGGAGGAGGCCGGCCAGAGCTACTGGCAGATTCTTCCGCTTGGACCGACGGGATATGGAGATTCGCCGTACCAGTCGTTCTCTACTTTTGCAGGAAATCCATATTTTATTGATCTGGAGACCCTGGTAAAAGAGGGACTTCTGACAGAAGAAGAGTGTGATGCGTGCGATTTCGGCGACAATGCAGAGTATATTGATTACGAAAAGATTTATCTGTCCCGTTTCAAAGTACTCAGAAAAGCATTTGAAAGATTTGCGGCAGATGACGTATATGATGCATTTGTATCGGAAAATGGTTACTGGCTGGAGGATTATGCGCTGTATATGGCGATTAAGGATGCACTCGGCGGAATCAGCTGGAGTGAGTGGCCGGCAGAATTAAAAGACAGAGAAGAAGCAGCGCTGAATCAGAAACGGGAAGAGCTTGCCGGGGAGATTGCATTTTACAAATTCCAGCAGTTTATGTTCCTGAAACAGTGGAAAGCACTGAAAGCTTACGCAAATGAAAAGGGTATCCGTATCATCGGTGATATTCCGATTTATGTGGCATTTGACAGCGCCGATACCTGGGCAAATCCGGTTCTGTTCCAGTTTGATGAGGACAACCAGCCAAAAGCAGTTGCCGGATGCCCGCCGGATGCATTCTCTGCAACCGGACAGCTCTGGGGCAACCCGTTATACAAATGGGACTACCATAAGAGCACAGGTTATGCATGGTGGCTGTTACGTCTGGCCCACGTGTTCAAACTGTACGATACTGTCCGCATCGACCATTTCCGCGGATTTGATGAATATTATTCCATTCCGTTCGGTGATCAGACTGCAGAGCGCGGCCACTGGGAGAAAGGACCGGGCATGGATCTGTTCAACACCGTCAAAGAAAAGCTCGGCGATGTGGATGTCATCGCAGAGGACCTGGGATACCTTACCGAGAGCGTGATCGAAATGGTGAAAGAGTCCGGCTATCCGGGTATGAAGGTGCTGCAGTTTGCGTTTGACTCCCGTGAGGAGAGCGATTATCTGCCGCACAATTACGAGAGAAACTGTGTTGTCTACACCGGAACGCACGACAACGATACGATTCTTGGATGGTATTATGTGATGAGCGAGGAAGACCGCGAATTCTCCAAAGAGTATATGGGAAATGCAAAGAGCACCGATGAGGAGCTGCCGTGGGATTTCATCCGCATGTCCATGGAGAGTGTGGCAGATCTGGCTGTCACTCCGATGCAGGAGTTTTTAGGCCTTGGCACGGAGGCGAGAATCAACTATCCGTCTACGCTTGGAAATAACTGGAAATGGCGTCTGCTTCCGGGACAGTTTACACCGGAGCTGGCGAAGAGAATTAACCGGCTGACGAAAATTACAGCGCGTATCGCAAAATAAAGCGGTACCTATTGGGAGAACAGGCCGGAAGCACAGAAAGAAGCTAAAGGAGTGGCCTGGAACATGGAACAGGTAACGATTAAAGATATTGCCCGCAAATGTAAGGTAGGTGTGAGCACGGTATCGAGAGCGATGAACAATCACCCGGACATCAATCCGGAGACGAAAGAGATGATCTTAAAGGTGATTGCCGAATCGAATTACGTACCAAACAACAGTGCCAGAAACCTGAAACGGTCGAATGCAAAAGCGATCGCTATTCTGGTCAAAGGTATGGACAACATGTTCTTCAACAATATGATCAGTGTGATCGAAGAGGTTGTGAGCAAAAAGAAATACGCCTGCATCATTGAGCGAGTAGAGGAAAAGGCAAATGAGGTGGACTCCGCGATTGAAATCGTCAAAGAGAAGCGGCTGCGCGGCATCATTTTCCTCGGCGGAAACTTCACACACCCGCACGAGAAAATGGCGCAGATCCCGGTTCCGTACGTGATCAGTACGATCGGGGCAGTTTCGGACGGAGGAAAACCGTGCGCGAGCGTATCGGTTGACGACTACAGGGAAAGCTATAAGATGGTAGATTATCTCTGCAGCCTCGGCCACCGGCGCATTGCCATTATTACCGCCTGTGAGGACGACATCAGTATCGGACGGCTCCGGCTGGATGCGTACCGTCAGGCTTTACTGGATCACGGGATACCTTATGACCCTGATCTGGTATTTCACATGACGAAGGATGACACGTACTCCTTCGCCACGGGATACAAGATAACGAAAGAAATTCTGGAAAAGAAGACGGAATTTTCCGCGCTGTATGCCACCGCGGATACGCTGGCGATCGGTGCCTGCCGTGCCTTAAAAGAGGCCGGGCTTGCCGTGCCGGACGATGTTTCCGTTGCCGGATTTGACGGAATCGATGCAGGAGAGTATTATATACCAAGCATCACAACGATCCGTCAGCCGGTGGAGCAGCTTGCCGCAGAGACGGCGAAGATGCTGTTTTCCTTAATTTCGGGGAAAGAAGAACCCTGCAGCAAAGTGTACGGCGGTGAACTTGTCGTGCGAGAATCAACCAAACCATACTGCGGAAAATAATGCCGCAGCAGTAAGGAGAAGAAAACAATGGAAGAAAGAATTCAGGCAATCTTAAAAGAGCGTTTTGGAAGAGATCTGGACAACTGCACAAAGAGTGAAATCTTTGAAGCCCTGATGGTGATCACCAAACAGGAGATGGCAGGTCGCAAAAGAAACACTGGAAGTAAGAAGCTGTATTATATTTCAGCAGAGTTTCTGATTGGAAAACTGCTGTCCAATAACCTGATCAACCTTGGCATGTACGAGGAAGTAGAAAAAGCACTTTCCGCTCATGGAAGAGAGCTGACTGAGATCGAGGAGATGGAGATGGAGCCGTCCCTTGGAAACGGCGGACTTGGCCGTCTGGCAGCATGCTTCCTTGATTCCATCGCAACTCTTGGACTTCCGGGAGACGGTATCGGCCTTAATTATCACTTCGGTCTGTTCCGCCAGCTTCTGGTAGACCACAAACAGAAAGAAGTCAAAAACCCATGGATCACCAATGAGAGCTGGCTCGTAAGACAGCCGGTATCCTTTGCGGTTCCGTATAAAAACTTCACGATGCATTCCACTCTGTACGATATCGACGTTCCGGGCTACGACAGCGGCTGCAACCGTCTGCACCTGTTCGATGTGGATACCGTAGATGAGAGCATCGTTCCGTCCGACAGCATCAACTTTGACAAACATCAGATTCAGAAAAACCTGACTCTGTTCCTGTACCCGGATGACAGCGACCGTGCCGGACAGCTGCTTCGTATCTATCAGCAGTATTTCATGGTAAGCAACGGCGCACAGTTCATTCTGATGGAATGCGAGCAGAAGGGCTACGATCTGCACAAGCTGTATGACCACGTTGTCATCCAGATCAACGATACCCACCCGTCCATGGTGATTCCGGAACTGATCCGTCTTCTGCAGGAGAGAGGTTTCACGATGCAGGAAGCCATCGATGTTGTCAGCAAGACCTGCGCTTACACCAACCATACCATCCTTGCCGAGGCACTGGAGAAATGGCCGATTGATTACCTTGAGGAAGTAGTTCCGCACCTGCTGCCGATCATCCACGAGCTGGATGCACAGGCAAAGAAGAAATACAAAGACGAGAAAGTAGCGATCATCGACAAAGATCAGCGTGTCCACATGGCACATATGGATATCCATTACGGATTCTCCGTCAACGGCGTTGCTGCCCTGCACACCGAGATCCTGAAAAACTCCGAGCTGAAACCGTTCTACGATATTTATCCGGAGAAATTCAACAACAAGACAAACGGTATCACCTTCCGCCGCTGGCTGCTGCACTGCAACCGTGAACTGGCACAGTACATCGAGAGCCTGATCGGACCGGGATTCAAGAAAGATGCCGACGAGCTGGAAAAACTGCTGAAATTCAAAGACAACAAGAAAGTCCTTGCAAAACTCGAGGAGATCAAACACAACCGCAAAATGGACCTCAAACAGTTCCTGTATGAGACCCAGAACATCGCACTGGATGAGAACTCCATCATCGATGTACAGGTAAAACGTCTCCATGAGTACAAACGTCAGCAGATGAACGCTCTGTACGCTGTATACAAATACATGGACATCAAGAGCGGCAACAAGCCGAAAACTCCGATCACCATGGTATTCGGCGCAAAGGCTGCACCGGCTTATATCATCGCAAAAGACATTATCCATCTGATCCTGTGCCTGCAGGAGCTGATTGAGAATGATCCGGAGGTAAGCCCGTACTTCAAAGTCATCATGCTCGAGAACTACAACGTATCGAAAGCTGCAAAGGTGATCCCGGCAGCGGACATCTCCGAGCAGATCTCCCTGGCTTCCAAAGAGGCTTCCGGAACCGGAAACATGAAATTCATGCTGAACGGCGCTCTGACCCTCGGAACTGAGGACGGTGCAAACGTTGAGATCGGCGACCTCGTTGGAAAAGAGAATATCTACATCTTCGGAAAGAGACCGCAGGATGTCATCGACCTGTATGCAGACGCTGCTTACTGCTCCAAAGACATCTACGATGCTGATCCGCAGATTGCAAAACTCGTTGACTTCATCGTAAGCGACGAACTGCTCGCCATCGGCGACAAGGTCTGCCTGGAGAGACTCTACAACGAGATCCTGAACAAAGACTGGTTCATGACCCTGCTCGACCTGAAAGAGTACATCAAGACAAAAGAAAAAGTATACAAAGATTATGAAAACAGAGATGCATGGAACAAGAAGTGCCTGATCAATATCGCAAAAGCAGGCTTCTTCTCCTCCGACCGTACCATCGCACAGTACAACGAGGATATCTGGCATCTGGCATAAGTGCAGAACATGCATACAAAACGCCGCCGCAGACGATTCGGTTCGTCCGCGGCGGCGCTTTTTCATGCAATTTTTAAGAAAGATTCAGCCGTCTGCTTAAGATATAGCGGCAGATCAGGAACAGAACAACGCAGAGCACCACGGTGATGATAAGTGTGGAAACCGAGGATGTGGTAACCACAGCAGTCGGTGTGGAGTCCTGGAAAACACGGACGATGCTGATTCCGCCGAAGATCTGGATTACGGTGGTCATGCCGATGTAAGAAAGGACAGCTGTCAGAACTTTATGGCTGGATACCAGGCTTCCGATGCTGATAGCGGCATAGAACAGAAGGATGCCGAAGAACAGTGAAGCGAAGAAGCCGACGATGGAAAACAGTGCCATGCCGATGTGGTTCGTGATGCCGATCAGGGAAAAAGCAGCATCGGCAACACAGGTAATCTGTGCCCAGAGATAGGACAGAAAATCGGAAAAGGTCATGGCCTTGTTGGAAAAAAGCAGGGTGTTTGCGGTAAAATACCGGATTGCGGACGGCAGAAGCAAAAAAGCGAAGGAAGCGAGAACGGAAAGTGCGTTTAAAATGCTCCATGCGCCGAAAACCAGCATTTTTGAGAGAATATGGTCCGTTGCCGATACCGGAAGGACGTTGGTCAGATACCCTTCGTCGGTAAAGAGATTTTTATAGTAGCGCTGGATCATCAGCACCTGCGTCATGACGGATGCGGCGATCACAATCAAAACGTACGCAAGCAGATAGAGGACGGTCAGCAGATCCGGCAGCTCATAAAGGTGGGAAAAGAGGAAGCCGAAGCCTCCGAGAGCTCCCATGAAAATGGCAGCACCGTTCAGCAGTGCCATGTTTTTCCAGCATGCTTTCCACTCATGTTTCAGACATTTTTTTAACATTTGAATACCTCCCTGAAATAAGAATCAATCGATTCACCCTCCTGCATCCGGATATCCTCAACGGAGGCGTGCAGTTTTAACTGGCCTTCCTGGATAAAGATAACCTCATCGAGAATGTTTTCAACATCGGAAATCAGATGCGTTGAGATGAGGATGGATGCGTCCGGTTCGTAGTTATTTAAAATCGTAGATAAGATGTAATCGCGCGCGGCCGGATCGACGCCTGCAATCGGCTCGTCGAGGCAGAAGAGCTTTGCGCGGCGGCTCATCGTGAGGATGAGCTGGACTTTCTCTTTCGTTCCCTTTGACATCGTTTTTAAGCGGTCTTTCGGGCTGATTTTTAAGGATTCCAGCATGGCATTGGCGCGGGACATGTCAAAGTCCTCAAAGAAATCGCTGTAATACGTTAAAAGATCCGAGACGCGCATCCAGTTTCCGAGATACATTTTGTCCGGCAGATAGGAGACGATTTTTTTCGTTTCGACGCCTGGCTGATTCCCGTCGATGAGGACTTCACCTTCGCTTGGGGTCAGCAGTCTGTTCAGCAGCTTTAAGAGCGTTGTCTTTCCGCTTCCGTTGGGCCCCAGCAGTCCGATGATTTTCCCGGAATCCAGGGAAATGTTGAGATGATCGAGCGCGGTGTGGTTTCCAAAGCGCTTCGTCAGATTTTTACACGTTACAAGTTCACTCATGATTTTCTTCCTCCTCAATCGTTTCGGTAAGTAGCTGCCGGATTTCCTCCGGGCTTATGCCGAGCTGTTTCATATGGGCAACAAAAGCAGAGACTTCTGCGGCGGCAAGTTCTTTTTTCATTTGATGAATCAACTCCTTATCTTCGGTAATAAAGCGTCCGCTGGTCCGCTGGGAATAAATCAGTCCGCTGCGTTCCAGTTCGGAAAGTGCTTTCTGCATTGTGTTCGGGTTGACGGCGGCCTCCTGCGCGAGATCGCGGACGGACGGAAGCTTATCGCCCGGCTGATAGCGCCCGGTGATGATGTCCATCTGTACCCGCTCGATGATCTGCAGATAGATCGGCCGCGAGGAATCAAGATTCCATGGCATATGGCATTCACTCCTTTTGTACTGTTGTATTAATTTGATAGTACAATCATACAATCGGTTTATGGATTTGTCAAGAAAATTAAGAAAAAATTTTAGATTTAGAGGTTAAATTGTGGTAAACTAAGCGTAAGTGCGGCACATTAGTATTAGAAGAAAAACCGCAGAAATAGTTCCGTCTAAAAAGATGGATGAAGGGAGAAATATGGCAGAAATTAAACTGAAAAAAAGAGAAGAGATGGATCCGGCGTACTGCTGGGATCTTTCCAGCCTGTTTGTAAGTGATGAAGAATTTGAAAAAACAGAGCAGGAAATCGAGAAAAAAATAGAGGCGTTCCGTTCTAAACAGGGAACGATGAAAGAGAGCGCAGAAGCGCTGTATGACGTTCTTTCCGGTCTGGATGACATCAGCCGCGTCTTTTCCCGTCTGTATGTCTATGCAAGCCAGAAATATCACCAGGATATGGGCAATCAGAAGTATCAGGGCTATGCCGGAAAGATGGACAGCATGATGGCCGTTCTTGCGGATGCATCCTCTTTTGTGGAGCCGGAGATTCTCGAACTCGACGAAGAGACTGTAGCGAAGTTTGAAGAAGCGTATGAGCCGCTCCGTCTGTACGACCGCGTATTAAAAGAAAACTTCCGTAAGAAAGAGCATATTCTGTCGCCTGAGATGGAGGCGGTTCTTGCAAAAGCCGGAGAGATGGCAGCAAGTCCGGATCAGATTTTCTCTGCATTTTCGAACGCAGACCTCAGATTCCAGCCGGTCACGGATGAAGAGGGAAATCAGGTTCCGTTAAGCCACGGCACCTTCATCGGTTTTTTACAGTCGAAGGACCGCCGGGTCAGAAAAGAAGCGTTTGAGAAATATTATGCCGAGTATGAAAAACACAAAAACATGCTTGCCGCAACATTCGGCGCCAATCTGAAACAGGCCGCATTCTTTGCGGATGTGCGGAAATATCCATCTGCACTTGCCGCATCGCTGGACGGCGGAAATATCCCGGTTTCGGTTTATGATAAACTGCTCGAGGCGATTCATGCAAAAATGCCGGCGATGTACCGCTACGTGGCACTGCGCAAGAAGCTGCTCGGCGTGGATGAACTTCATATGTATGATGTGTACGTTTCTCTGACGAAAGAGTACGAGCAGAAGTACACGTATGAGCAGGCGACCGAGATCGTGAAGAAAGCGCTTGCCGTGCTCGGGGATGATTATGTGGCACTGCTGGACAAGGGCTTTTCGGAGCGCTGGGTGGATGTTTATGAGAACGAAGGAAAACGGAGCGGCGCTTACTCCTGGGGATCTTACGATTCCCATCCGTATGTGCTGATGAGCTTTAACGGAAATATCGACTCCGTTTTCACACTGGCGCATGAGATGGGCCATTCGCTGCATTCCTGGTATTCGAACCATACACAGCCGTTTACGTATGCGGAGTACCGCCTCTTTGTCGCTGAGGTGGCATCAACCTGCAACGAGGCGCTGCTGATCCGCTATCTGCTGGAGCATGCGAAAGAAAAAGAGGAGAAGATTTTCCTGCTGAATTATTTCCTGGATCAGTTTAAGGGAACGGTGTTCCGTCAGACGATGTTTGCGGAGTTTGAGAAGCGGATTCATGAGAAGATGGCAGAGGAAGGCACGCTGACGGCGGACGGTATTTCGGAGCTGTATCTGTCGATCAACAAGGAGTATTTCGGACCGGATATGATTTCGGATCCGCAGATTGCGCTGGAGTGGGCGAGAATCCCGCATTTTTATACACCGTTCTATGTATATCAGTATGCAACGGGATTTTCGGCGGCGATTGCGATCAGCAGCAAGATCCTGGCAGGGGAGCCGGGTATCGTGGAGAAGTACAAACAGTTCTTAAGCGGCGGCTGCTCGATGGATCCGATCGACCTTTTGAAGATCTGCGGCGTCGATATGACGAAGCCGGAGCCGGTGGAAGAGGCGCTGGATGTGTTTGCTTCTTATGTGGAGGAGCTGGAGAAGCTGACCGCGGAAGCGTAAGCACAGGTTTTAAAGTTGCATAAATTTGATGGGAAATATGTGTGAAAAATATACAAAATTTGGCGCGTTTTTCCCTTGAAAAAGTTTTTGGATATGTTACAATATTATTACAGAGTAAAAATGGATGAGCTGGAAATTGAAAAATATTTGCGATTAAGAGGGAGAATTTCCGTATTTCTGTCGAATGCGGAAGATTAAACGTAAATTTTTCGGAATGCGGCTTTGCTCCTGTAAAAATGGGGAGCGGGCCGCGGCCGGCTTGATGGAAAAAACAGACGGATAGCAGATGAAGTAAGGGTGAGAGTATGAATTTATATGAGGCTATTTTTGTTAGAAAATCAGTAAGGAATTATTGTTTTGATACGCTTCCGCCGCAGACTTTGGATAAGATTTGGGAGCATTATAAGGAGATGCCGGCACTGTTTTCGGGCATTGGTGTGGATATGGCGATTCTGGACAACAGAAAAGGGCAGGAGAGAATGCTCAGTATGTTCAGTGTGAAGGCGCCGTATTATATGGCTTTTTATTCGGAGGAGTCGGAGCGGTATCTGATGAATGTGGGTTATATTATGGAGCAGATGGTGCTGTATCTTTGCAGTATCGGGCTTGGGACCTGCTTTATCGGGAGCAACCGGGTGAGAAAAACGGAGATGGAAAAGGACGGAAAGCGGCTGGTGGGGATCGTCGCTTTCGGAAAGAGCCATGGGGCGCATACGAGACGGCAGAGTGAGGCGAAGAGACTGCCGCTGGATGATCTTTGTGTGTTTAAAGAGGTGCCGCGTCAGTGGATGACGCAGATGCTGGAGGCGGCACGGCTGTCACCGTCGAGTATGAACAGCCAGCCGTGGAGATTCGTGGTGTATGATAACAGGATTCATATTTTCTCGAAGAAGCATAGTGTGGAGAAGCTTCGGAAGTGGGATGAGGTGAATTTTGGGATTATGTTTGCGAATATGATGGTGGCGGCGGAGGAGCTGTGGCTGGATGTCGACCTTATCCGGTTGGGAGATATTTCGCAGAAGAATTTTTCGAATAATCAGTATGTGTTGAGTGCGATTCTGAAGGCGTAGAGACGGACGACCTCGAACGGCTTCGTACCTGCAGGGCGGGGGCGAGAAAAAGAGGGCGGAACTGTGGCACAGAATGGGCACGGGAAAATGGGCACCAACGCAATTCGTCAGGAAATCTGATGATTTCCCGACTCAGTGCGTTTTGACCTCTGGTGTTGTGCACCAGAGGTCATCCCATTTTTCCGCACCCATTCTGTGCTCACAGTTCCGCCCTCTTTTTCTATGCCCCCGCCCCGCAGGTACGAAGCCGCTCGCGGTCTGACGGTGGGGATGGACGCACAGCTGCCTGGGAGGGCAGCGTGACTGGGATAAAAAGAAAAGTTTGTTGGGGCGGGGATGGTAAAAATGGGGAAATGTGGGAATTGTAGATGTTTTTGAAATTTTTTTGAAAAAAGTTGAAAATAGGTGTTGACAAATGGGGGAAGTTCGTGTATATTATCATTTGTAAGGTGCAGCGAGCACTTAACAAGATAAAAACTTAAAAATGCGCGAGTGGCTCAGGGGTGGAGTACAACCTTGCCAAGGTTGGGGTCGCGGGTTCGAATCCCGTCTCGCGCTCTACTGAAACCGGAATGTGTATGCATTCCGGTTTTTGCGTTGCGGAAAAGTGGAAGGTGTGAAATTATGTGGATACACGGAACGGACGAAGTATCTGCCATCTGTCTTGGCTGCATGGGCATCACCCACGCAAGCGGCGCACCGATGTCGATTGAGGATGGTGCAAAGGTGATGGAAACCGCACACGATCTCGGCTACACCCTGTTTGATACCGCAGAGTGTTACACCGGTGTTTATCCGCAAAAAAATACCGTTGATCCAGACACAAAAAGGATCAACGGTATTTTTTGACCGTAAAAGTTCCAAATTAATAATTGGCTTTATAGGAATTTCTCTTTTCCGCCGTCACACGGTGCATCCGCTCCGCCATTACAACCATGAGAAACAGAATGGCCAGCAGGAACACCGGATACAGTCCAAAGGAAATATGCTGTCCAAGCACACCGAAGATCGGCGGCATCAGGCAGGTTCCGACATAGGCGAAGGCCATCTGGATGCCGATGATTCCCTGACTTAAGTCAGCACCGAAGTTTGCCGGTGTCTCGTGAATGATGGAAGGATAAATCGGCGCACAGCCAAGTCCGATCAGGATGAGGCCGATAAACAGAATTGCGTCGCCGAGCGGCAGAAGCATCAGAATGGCACCAACTGCGATCACAGCCTGTCCGAGACGGATCATTTTCTGATCATTTAACTTCATGGTGATAAAGCCGCAGAAGAATCGTCCGATGGTGATGCCGACGTAGAACAGACTCGCCCAGCTTGCCGCGCGTTTTGCGTCGATGCCGCGGAACAGGGTACAGTAGCTTGCGGCCCACATGCCGGCGGTGGATTCTACGGCGCAGTAGCAGAAAAAGCAGATCAGAACCTCTTTGACGCCGGGAACACGGATCAGGCGGGAAAAACTTCTCTGTTCCGGAACAGATGTCTCATCGGTGGAAGCATCCGCAGACGGTTTCTGCCAGAGTGGAAGACTGAGAAAAAGAACGAGTGTCAGCATAATCTGAAACAGTGCGATGGTACGATAACCGTTGTTCCAGGTGGAATGATTGATGGCATATCCCATTACAACCGGGCCGGTGCTGCAGCCGATACCCCACATGCAGTGCAGCCAGCTCATGTGGCGGGCTTTGTAGTGCAGTGCAACATAGTTATTCAGTGCAGCATCAACACTTCCGGCGCCGAGTCCGTACGGAATGCCCCACAGACAGAGCGCGATAAAAGAGTGGCTGATGGAAAAACCAAACAGTGCAACTGCCGTTGTGAGAACGCTCACTGCGGTGATTTTTCCGGTGCCGAAGCGGGTATTCAGACGGTCGCTGTTGAGGCTCGACACGATCGTTCCGGCGGCAATGATCATGGAGATGATACCGGCGGAAGAAACGGAAGTTCCAAGCTCCTGATACATGACCGGCCACGCCGAGCCGAGCAGGGAATCCGGCAGTCCAAGGCTGATGAATGCCAGATAAATAACGGGCAGCAAAAGTGAAACCATGGTAAAAACCTCCTCTTAAGAAAAAGATAACGTAAGAACGGAGCGTTTGCTGCGTTTAACGCAAAACTAACGTCCGTAAACAGCTTTACCGTATCATAATCGACAAAAAGAATCAATACTTTCTTTTCAGATCAAGGAAAAAGAGATATAGTATAGTTATAGAAGAAAAACGAAAGAGGAAAAAACATGGAAACCAGAGTATTACGCTATTTTCTTGCGGTTGCGCGGGAGGAGAGCATCAGCCGTGCCGCGGAGGTACTGCATATCACACAGCCGACGCTGAGCCGCCAGCTGTCCCAGCTCGAGGAGGAGCTTGGCGTTACGTTATTCGAGCGCGGGACACGGCGTATCCGCCTGACGGATGAGGGGATTCTGCTGCGTCGCCGTGCGGAGGAAATCATCGGACTGATCGATAAAACAGAGAAGGAGCTGACAGAGCAGGAGGCGCTGATTGATGGGCGCGTGTCGATCGGATGCGGTGAGACGAAAGCCGTAAATGTGCTGGCGGATCTGATCGAATCGTTTCATGAAAAATATCCCAATGTGACGTTCGATCTGCTGACCGGGACAGCGGATGTTGTGAAAGAACAGATGGACCGCGGACTCATTGACATCGCACTGCTGCTCGAGCCGGTCGACATTGGAAAATATGAGTTTGTGCGGCTGAAAGAAGGCGAACTGCAGCAGGTTCTGATGCGGGCGGACGACCCGCTTACGCAGAAAGAAGCGGTGTGCCCGGAGGATTTGAAAAACCTGCCGTTGATCCTGCCGCGCAGACGCAATGTGCAGAATGAAATTGCCAACTGGTTCGGTGCGTACTATCAGTCACTGAATATTCTGTTCACCAGCAACCTGCCGACAAACGGGGCCAAAATGGTGATGAAGGGACTGGCCTATCAGATTACGGTGCAGGGGGCATCGGAGCTGTGGAAAGAAGAGAAAATCGTCGGAAGACCGCTTACCCCGCCGATCGTCAGCAACAGCGTCTTCGCGTGGAAGCGGGAGCAGCCGTTCAGCCTTGCGGCGACGAAGTTTATCGAGCATATCCGGGAATCTTTGTGAAAAAAGCTGTAAATTTATTTATTAATGTAGATTATTTTTTATATCAAATTTATTAGTTATACTTTACAGTACGGAGAAAAACGTGTTACACTAAACAAAGAGTCCCGGTCAGCCGGGAGATTCATTTTTATGGCACCAAAGGGAGAAAAAAATACATAAAGAGAGGTAGACAAGAAATGGGAGGCTTTTTTGGAGTTGCATCAAGAAAAGACTGTACACTGGAACTGTTTTACGGAGTAGACTATCACTCACATCTCGGCACAAGAAGAGGCGGTATGGCGACTTATGGAGCAAATGGTTTTTCGCGCGCCATCCACAACATTGAAAATTCCCCGTTCCGTACGAAATTCGAGCGCGACGTGGCAGAAATGGAAGGAAATCTCGGCATCGGCTGTATCTCCGACTACGAGCCGCAGCCGCTTCTGATCCAGTCGCACCTTGGAAGCTTTGCGATCACAACCGTTGGAAAGATCAACAACATGGATCAGCTCTTAAAAGAGGTTTACGGCAACGGCCGCACCCATTTCCAGGAGATGAGCACCGGCCAGATCAACGCGACTGAGCTTGCCGCATCCCTGATCTGCAGTGAGAAGACGATTCCAGAGGGCATCCGTCATCTGCAGGATGTCGTGGACGGCTCCATGACACTGCTGCTTCTGACGAAAGACGGCATCTACGCCGCGCGTGATAAAAAGGGGCGCACCCCGCTCGTGATCGGTAAAAAAGAGGGAGCCTACTGTGCATCGTTTGAAAACTTTGCGTATCTGAACCTGGGCTACACCGATTACCACGAATTGGGACCAGGAGAGATCGACTTTATTACGCCGGAGAACGTCGAGATGCTTGTGCCGCCGCAGGAAGAAATGAAGATCTGTTCGTTCCTCTGGGTTTACTATGGATACCCGACGGCGTCGTATGAGGGCATCAACGTCGAGGAGATGCGTTACCACTGCGGAGCGATGCTGGCGAAGCGCGATGCAGGAAGCAATGTCCACCCGGATCTCATTGCAGGCGTGCCGGATTCCGGTATTGCCCATGCGATCGGTTACGCGAATGAGTCCAAGGTTCCGTTTGCAAGACCATTCATCAAATATACCCCGACCTGGCCGCGTTCCTTTATGCCGACGAATCAGGAGCAGAGAAATCTGATCGCCCGCATGAAGCTGATTCCGGTGCAGGCGCTGATTGATCAGAAGAAGCTGCTTCTGATCGACGATTCCATCGTGCGCGGTACCCAGCTCCGCGAGACGACTGAGTTCCTGTATCAGAGCGGTGCCAAAGAAGTCCATGTCCGTCCGGCATGCCCGCCGCTTCTGTATGGTTGTAAATTCCTGAACTTCTCCCGTTCCAAATCCGAACTCGATCTGATCACGAGACGGATTATTCTGGAAAAAGAAGGGGAAAATGCAGAGAAGACGCTGGAAGAGTACGCAGATCCGAAGAGCGACCGCTACGAATCCATGTGCCAGGAAATCTGCCGCCGCCAGAACTTCACAAGCCTCCGGTATCACCGCCTCGACGACCTCGTAGAGTCGATCGGACTGCCGAAATGCAAAATGTGTACCTATTGCTTTGACGGAAAAGAATAAACAGGTTATAATGTTTTTTAAACAGGCCAGCTGACAGAAAAATAAGAGTCTGTCAGCTGGCTTTTTTCCGAAAAAAAAGAAGAAAAATATATTGGGGGCTTACCTATGGGAATTAGTATTCTGATTGTAGATGATGATAAGCTTCTGGTGGAAAAGCTGGAAGAAACCGTCAACTGGAGCGGAATTGGAATTGATATGGTATTTACGGCAAACAACATCCGCCAGGCGCAGAAGCTGCTGGAAGAGTATCCGATTGAAATGCTGCTGTGTGACATTGATATGCCGCAGGGGAACGGGCTGGAGCTTCTGGAATGGATCCGGTACAAAAAGCTGGATATCGAATGTACCTTCCTGAGCAGCTATGCAAATTTCGCGTATGCGCAGATGGCGCTGAAGCTGTCATCAAGGGAATATCTGTTAAAACCGATTTCCAATGCGGATCTGGAAACAGCGCTGCGCAGAATTGTCGGGATTGTGCAGGAAAAACAGCAGAAGCAGAAGAAACAGGAGCGCACAGGGGAGAAGGAAAAGCAGCTCTGGGAGGATCTTCTGGTTCAGTGTCTGCAGGAGGAGTATTGGATTGAAAGGGCAAAAAAGAGAGGATATTGTACTCCGGATGAGACCTTCCGTCTGATTCTGCTGCGGGTACTGGAAATTCCGGATAAGGAACATTATAAAAAAGAGATCAGTTTATATAATTTTGTGATTACAAATGTTCTGACGGAATATGTGGAAACAACAGAAATGAAACTGGAAACCGTGGTACATGTCAGCGATCTGGAATGGGCAGTTGTGTTGCGAAATCACGGAAGTGCGATGGGAACGCAGGAGGAACTGGCAGGACTGCGCACTTGTCTGGCGGGTGCGTTTCCGGCAAGATTCTGCATGTACATGGGAAAGCCGGCGGTACTGGATGAGATTTCAAAGAGCCGCGATCAGCTTGAAGAGATGGAACAGTATGCAGTGCCGGATGAAACAGGGATTCTGTATGAGACACGCTGGTCCTTCGTAGAGCGTGATTACCAGGAAGTGCCGTGGAAAACGTATCTGGCTGAGATGGAGCGATCCGATTCCCTTGCGGCTGTGCGGGAAAAAATGCAGGAATATCTGAAAAAGCGTGAGAAAAGCGGCGGTCTGCGAAAAGATTTCACGAGCCGTTTTTTTGAAGAAATGATACAGAATATATATGTTTATTTAAAAGAGAGCAATATCGTTTTCGGACAGGTTTTTGACAGTGAAGAGTATGAAACGAAACGGAGAGAGGCGGTTCTCTCTGTGGTAGGTGCCCATGCGTTTATCGATTATCTGTTTGATGTGCTGGAAGGTCAGAAAAAGAACGAATCCCGCAGTGACAGTGTGGTGGAGCAGCTAAAGGACTATATCGAACAGAATCTGAACGAGGATCTTTCAAGATCCGTGCTTGCAGGAAAAGTGTTTCTCTCAGAGGACTACGTTTCCAAAATTTTTATGAAAACAACGGGAATGTCGCTTCCGAATTATATTGCTGAACGGCGCATTGAGCGGGCAAAGGAGTATTTGCGCAGTTCATCGCTTCCGATTAGCAAAATTGCGATGGAAGTCGGCTATGGAAATTTTTCTTATTTCAGCAAAACATTCCGGGAGCTGGTCGGATGTACGCCAAATGAGTACCGGAGCAGGCAAAAATAACAAAAAAACGATGTCAATAACAAAAAAACGTTTTACTTAAAAAAGAGATGTGAAAAAAACATCTCTTTTTTAACATACAGACTGCCGGAAAATGATAGAAATACACCCCTGATTTTTGTATAATATGTTCATCGGTTGAAACGAGAGCATGAAAAAGAAAAATGGTAACTGTTTCAGAGCCATGCGAAATGAAAGAAAAATCGCGATGGAGATCTGAATCGTTACGAAAAATCTAAAGGAAAGAAGGGATGATATGTGAGCGCCAACCATAGTAAAACCAAAAAGAAAAGCTCCATAGGATTTGTAGAGGGAGTGAGACGAAGCAGGCCGTTATATTTACTGATGCTTCCCTCCATCATCATTTTTGCACTGTTTACGTACTATCCGATGTACGGAATTGTGATTGCGTTTAAAAACTTTACACCTGCGGAAGGAATTATGGGAAGCAGCTGGGCAGGACTGAAATACTTCAAACAGTACTTTAACTCCTATCAGTTCGGTCTGACCATCAAAAACACAATCATCATCAGTCTTTATACCATTGCGGTAACATTCCCGCTCCCGGTTATCATGGGACTGCTGGTCAACCAGATGAAGGCACAGAAATTTAAAAAGTTCTTCCAGGTATCAACCTACCTGCCGCACTTCATCTCTACCGTTGTTATGGCCGGAATGCTGATCCTGTTCCTCTCCCCGAGTACAGGTATTATCGCAAAGCTGGTCGGACTGCTTGGATTCAAGCTCCCGAACCTGATGGGAAGTGCAAAAGCATTCCCACACATTTATGTATGGTCTGAGGCATGGCAGCATGTAGGATGGGACAGTATCCTCTATATCGCAACACTTTCCTCTGTAGACCCGACCCTGTATGAAGCGGCAACAATGGACGGTGCCAACAAATGGCACAAAATGATCCACATCGACGTTCCGGCTCTGCTGCCGACGGCAACCATCATGTTTATCATGAGAATGGGAAGCGTTATGAGCATTGGATTTGAGAAGGTTTACCTGCTGCAGAATACACTGAACAGTACTTCAAGTGAGATCATTTCCACCTATGTGTATAAGATGGGTCTTGTGAGCAGCCAGTACAGCCTTTCCGCTGCAATTGGCCTGTTCAACAACATTATCAACCTGGTTCTTCTTCTGGCAGTCAACTTCATTTCCAGTAAAATGAGTGATACCTCGCTGATCTGACAGAATTTTGAGCCTACATAGGAATGGAGAGCAAAGATATGAGTAAAGCAAAAGCAGTATCAACAAATAAAGTAAAGAAATCCAGAGAAGACTGGGTTTTCGATATCATCCTGTATACGATCGGCGTGCTTCTGATCATCATCACCCTGTATCCGATGTACTTCATCATCATTGCATCGTTCAGTGATCCGGCAGCCGTATCCAACGGACAGATTATGTTCCTTCCAAAAGGACTTAACTTCAAAGGCTACAAACAGCTGGCGAGCTACGCAAAGCTGTGGACCGGCTACCGTAACACGATTGCTTACGTAATTATGGGAACACTTGTGACAATTGTTGTCAATATTCCGGCTTCCTACGCGCTTTCCAGAAAGCATTTATATGGAAGAAAATTCTTCACGGCATTTTATCTGATCCCGATGTTCTTCACCGGCGGTCTGATCCCGACCTACCTGGCAGTACAGAGATTTCATCTGCTGGATACCTTCTGGGTTATGGTTGTTCCGTTCTCCGTTGTAACGTATTACATCATCGTAGGACGAACGTTCTTCAACAACAGTATCCCGGAGGATCTCTGGGAGGCGGCGCAGCTGGATGGATGTGGATACCTTGGATTCTTCTTCAAGATTGTGCTTCCGCTTTCCAAAGCCGTTATCGCTGTTATTGCCCTGTGGGCAGCAGTAGGACAGTGGAACTCCTACTTTAATGCATTGATTTATATCCGAAGCGAAAGTCTGCAGCCGCTGCAGATTGTCCTTCGAAGCATTCTGGTCGGCAATCAGACCATGAGTGCCATGAGTACCGGCGCTGCAGCCGTTGAGGCAAAGCAGATGGCCGACCTTATCAAATACGCGATCATCGTGGTTTCCTCCGCGCCGATCATGTGTATGTACCCGTTAGTGCAGAAATACTTCAATCAGGGTGTTATGCTCGGATCACTGAAAGGCTGATCCTGCGGACAGGAGAGAAGTATTGCAAATAAAAAAATCATAAAGGAGAGATGATGATGAGAAAGAAAACGAAAATGGCCTGGAGCGTTGCTCTTTCGGCCGCAATGGCAGCCGGACTGCTTGCAGGATGCGGAAGTAATGGAGGATCGGAAAGTAAGAGTGGAAGCACTGCCACAAGTTCTGCCAAGACAGAATCTTCTGCAGGTGATACAGCAGATACCAGTGACCGCCCAACCTACAAAATTGCAACGGTAAGATGGACCGATACCTGGCCGACCGATTTCCTGCATGAAGGAGTTATGAAGGAAATCGAGGACAAGATGAATATCAACATCGACTGGCAGATTTATTACAACAGTGACTGGTCCGAGCAGAAATCTCTGCTGCTGGCTTCCGGAGACCTCCCGGATGCATTCCTTGGATCCATCTGCTTAACACAGGCAGATATGGCACAGAACAAATCGGCATTCCTGGATCTGACAGATCTGATCGAAAAAGATATGCCAAACCTGAAAGCAGCCTTTGAGGCTGATCCGGAACTGAAAGCAGTCTGCACCAGCCGTGACGGAAGAATCTACAGCTTACCGAAGAAGCTTCCGCTTCGTCCGAAGGTTTGCGGCGATGTTATGTGCATCAACCAGGAATGGCTGGATAACTTAGGACTGGAAACACCGAAGACCTATAAAGAGCTGGAAGAGGTTCTGGTTAAATTTGCAACAGAAGATGCTGATGGTGACGGGGATCCGACCAACGAAATCGGTATCACAAATTCAGCAGGCAGCGGACTGTTAAGCGGTGATCTGCGCCACATTCTTTCCCCGTTCGGAACCATGGTAAGCCGTGACGGAAACTACATGGGACTGAATGGCGAAGGAAAACCGGTCTTCATGCCGATGGAAGAAAATTACAAAGAAGCAGTAAAATGGATGCGTCAGTTATGGGAAGAGGGCGTTGTTGACCCTGAGTACTTCACACAGGATGGCTCCATGAAGACAGCAAAACAGCAGGCAGATGGAGGTTCTCAGGTAGGTCTTATCTTTGGATGGACTGCAGATGCTGAGGCTGGCCCGAACGTAAATCAGTTTAAGACCCTTGAGGCAGTAGAAGGCTACGATGGAAACCACTACGTAGAAGCAGCAACCAATTACCTTGATATCTCCGACCGTGAGCTCATGATCTCCAAAGACTGTAAAGATCCTGACACCCTGCTGAAATGGGCGGATGAATTTTACACCGATCTTGCATCGTTACAGACCTTCTATGGTACGATCGGAAGCCAGATCACAGACAATGGCGACGGAACCTACAATGTAGATGTGCCAAGCGATGGATCTTCTCTGGATACTTCCGCATGGTCCAACTCCTTACGTGACTTCGGACCAAAATACATGAACGAGGATTTCTATGACAAAGTTTCTCTTCCGGAGGATCAGGGCGACGGTATCAAACTGGCCGATGATGCAATCAATGAGAAATACGTTGATACTGAGAAAAACTGTGGATTCCCGATGGTTCAGTATACAGACGAAGACCTTTCCAGAATCACTGCAATCGGAACCGATATCTACAAATATGTAGAAGCACAGTATGCTCACTGGGTAGTAGACGGCGGCATCGATGATGAGTGGGATTCCTACATCGATCAGCTCAAAGCTATGGGTATTGACGAGTTCCTCCAGATTCAGACAGATGCTTACAATGCATACAAAGAAAATCTGGCAAAATAAACAGAAAAAAATATTACCTGTAAGAAGCAGGTGTTGATCCGGCGGGTCAATGTCTGAGGTGCAAAACAGCAGGAGAAACGGCAGGCCAGAAATGACCTGCCGTTTTTGACAAAAGGAGGATTTTTACATGTTTTTGGAAAAAGAGGGGAAGTTAATTTATTCTTACGACGGCGAGACCGTCTGCATCGAAGCGTGGGGGAAAGATGCACTGCGTGTGCGTGCGACAAAAAATCGAAGCTTTACCGGCCGTGACTGGGCACTGGAAGCAAAGGACGCGCATGCAGGAGATGTTGAAATCTTTGAGGATCCATCAGCAAAAGGCGGAGCCTTTGCCAATATGTATGAGGGAACGGATACTTCCTACGGAAAAATCACAAATGGAAAGCTTCATGCAGTGATCGATTCCGGCAGCGTCATTACGTTCTATCATGAGGATGGAAGAGTTCTGTTAAAGGAGCATTTCCGCCGTCTGCGCGATGAGGAAAGCATGCCGCTCAACATCATGGGACGCGAGTACAGCAACGGTGTCGGGGATAATTTCCGTATTGTAGCGCGGTTTGTAGCAAGAAAAGGTGAGAAAATCTTCGGAATGGGACAGTATCAGCAGCATGAGCTGGATCTGAAGGGCTGCATGCTGGAGCTGGCACAGAGAAACTCTCAGGTCAGTGTTCCGTTCTATCTTTCCAGTATCGGCTACGGCTTCTTATGGAACAACCCGGGTGTCGGCCAGGTGATGTTTGCTAACAATGGAACGGAATGGGTAACGGAATCCGGGAAAGAAATCGATTATCTTGTGATTGCAGGTGATACGCCTGCAAAGATCGAGGAGAATTATATGACGCTGACCGGAAAACCGCCGATGATGCCGGAATACGGCATGGGCTTCTGGCAGTGTAAGCTCCGCTACTGGAATCAGGAACAGCTTTTGTCTGTAGCAAGAAAATACAAAGAGCTTGGCGTACCGCTTGATGTGATTGTCGTCGATTTCTTCCACTGGACAAAGCAGGGCGAGTTCAAATTTGATCCGAAATACTGGCCGGATGTGCCGGGCATGTGCCGCGAATTAAAGGAGATGGGAATTCAGGTTGTTGTGTCGGTATGGCCGACCGTTGACATTTATTCCGAAAACTTCGAGGAGATGAAAGAGAAAGGCTATCTGGTTCGCACGGAGCACGGTGTACCGCTGACGATGCTCTGTGGTGGAAATGAAGTCTTCTTCGATGCAACCAACCCGGATGCAAGAACATATGTCTGGGAGAAGATCAAGAAAAATTATTACGATCAGGGTGCCAAACTCTTCTGGCTGGACGTGGCAGAGCCGGAATACAGTGTTTATGATTTCAAGAACTACCGTTATCAGCTCGGAAGCGTACAGGAGGTCGGAAATATTTATCCGAAATATTATCTGAAAGCGTTCTATGACGGCATGACGGCAGAAGGCGATACCATGCCGATCAGCCTGATCCGTTCTGCCTGGGCAGGCAGCGCGAAATATGGTGCACTCGTATGGTCAGGCGATATTGTAAGTACCTTCGAGTGCTTCCGGCGCCAGGTACAGGCAGGTCTTAACATGGCGATTGCCGGTATTCCGTGGTGGACCACCGATATCGGCGGTTTCCACGGTGCCAGAACCGATGACCCGGATTTCCATCGTCTGTACATCCGCTGGTTTGAGTACGGATGCTTCTGCCCTGTCATGCGTCTGCACGGAAACCGCAACCCACAGGAGGGCTACGGTGCAGAACAGATCGGATCCGGCAGTGACAATGAGATCTGGAGCTTTAGCGATGAGGCATATGAGATTTCAAAGAAATACATTTTCCTGCGTGAGCGCCTGAGAGAGTATATCCGGGTACAGATGAAGAAAGCACATGAGGACGGAACCCCGGTGATGCGGCCTGTTTTCTATGATTTCCCGACAGATCCGGAGAGCTGGAATGTGGAGGACGCTTATCTGTTCGGACCGGATCTCTATGTTGCACCTGTGATGGAGGATCACGTAACGGAGCGAGAGGTTTATCTTCCGGCCGGAACGGCATGGTTTAACGCATGGACCGGAGAGAAGTATGAGGGAGGACAGCATGTAACGGTTGCTGCTCCGATGGATACCATTCCGGTATTCGTAAAGGAAGGAGCAGATACCGAACATCTGCTGAATATTTTCTCTGAATAAGAGAATGTTCCCGTTCACCGGTACCAGGCGAACGGGAACAGAGAATCCTGTTCTTGCCATGTGAAACACGGAATCTGCATGGACAAAGACGGAAAATATGGTATAATGGGCTGTGTTACAAAGAACATAGCTGCAAATACATTCCGTGAGTGTAAAAGGACTGCCGGAGCTGCGAGGTAAGGTGCGGCGTCCGGCAGTCGCTCTGCAGACAGAAAAAAAGGAGGGGTGGATGCGCTTATGAATCTCTGGCAGAAAGGAAAACGAAGGATGCTGCGCAGCGTTCGAATACGCAGTTTGAAGGATACGTCCCTGCGGCTTGGAACTCCGGTTTTTCTGGTTCTGATGGGGCTTGTTGTCTGCCTGCTCTGGGGCGTTTGGGAAAACCGTAAGCTGGCAGATAAATATATTGCCGATACGGCAAAGCTTTATGTCGATCAGATCAACCGTGATATGTCGCAGATCAACAGTGAATTGATCTATCTGCTGGATTCTGACAGCAACATCAAAGAAATCCCGGATCAGATAACATCGACAGATGCTCGGTATTATGCGATGGAGCAGACGCTGCGGGAGCGAAACCGTGTGCTGAAAATCCGTTACCATGAAGTACAGACCTTCTTCGTCTACGGTCAGCAAGCCAATGTTCTGATTACGGACAGCGGAACTATGTTTACCGAGAGTAAGGGAATGACAACACTGAATCAGATGCTGATGTCCTATCTGCAGATTATGACATCAAAGGATTCGATCAGCACACAATGGACTATGATTACGTTTGGCGACGACGACTATATTGTCGGCTGGTACGCAAAAAACAAAAAAGTTATCGGCTGCGTCATCAATCTGAATCTGATTTTCCGGACCATCCGCGCCAAAACAGAGGAGTATGATGTCATTCCGTTTATGGTAGATGCCAGAGGTCGTGTCATGACGCAGGCAGATACATCGGAAAAATATAAGAATGAGATTATCGATTTTTCCAAAGCGGGAAAGAAAAAGGAGAAAAATGCGACGGTCTATTCCTACCAGCTTGGCACGGTCGGAAAGATCAACCTCATGGTTCTGCCGGGAGGCGGTATTCTTGAGAATGTCCTGATTATGCAAATTGCATTCGTCGTCCTGATCGCGGTTCTTCTGCTTGTCTGCGCATTGGAAATTACAGCATATTACCACCGGATTCTGGAACCGCTGGAAAAATTCGGACAAAAACTGGAGGAGCTGGAAAAAGAGCAGAGTCTGAATGACGATGGAAGCAACAATCTGTTAGAGCTGGAGTCTGTGAGTGGAAAATTTAAGGAACTGTTGCGGAAAATACAGGGATTGAAAATTGCGATTTACGAAAAAGAGCTTGCCGAACAGAAAGCAGAGCTGGAATACACGCAGGAACAGATCAAGCCACATTTTTTCCTGAACTGCCTGAGCCTGATTCATGGCATTGCAGATAAGAATAATGAGGGAGAGATTGTGGAAATTACAACAGTTCTGTCGGCTTATATGCGCTATATTTTTCAGGATTCCAAAAAACAGCGGAATGTAGAGGAAGAACTGGAGCATATTGAGGCATATATCCGCATCCAGAAGCTGCGGTACGGGGAAGAAGCCTTTTCCTTTGAAGCGACGATGGACGGTGATATCGGAGAATGGAAGGTTCCGTCTCTTTTGCTGCAGACACTGGTGGAAAACTCCGTAGTACACGGTGTATCCCTGGACCGGAAGAGTGAAATTTCCCTGTATCTGACAAATGAAACGTATGAAGACGGTGAATATCTCTACATCTGTATTTCCGATACCGGAAACGGATTCTCAAAAGAAGCATTGGATGCGATCGAACATGACACGCCGATTATCTATCACGGCCGCCACCATGTCGGCATTTCCAATATCAAACGTCGTCTGGCACTGATGTACGGCGAACGGGCGAGCATTACGTGCTCCAATATGGATGAAAATTACGGAGCCGTCGTAGAGGTGCGGCTGCCGAAAACAGAATAAAGCGAAAAGAAAAAAGGCGGGAACCCGGAGAAACATAGAGGGTTTCCGCCTTTTTGCGTGAAAAAACTGCAGGAGCTTCCGGAACCTGATGGCTCCGGGAAGCTCCTGCAAAGGGGGAGATGATTCAAAAACTGTTTTCTGTATCAGATACGGGAAACTCCGTCATCGGTATAACGCTCATAGGAAGCGCCTTCGTATCCGACCATGCGGATGCTTTCCTCTTTGATATCCGGTACGGATTCTGCGAAATCGGCAACCGGGATTGCGCAGCCTTTGCGGATGAAGAGAGGAACCTCATTCAGGGCAACTTCTACGTAGTGGATACCTTTCGGAAGAATCTCCTGGAACATGTTTCCATTGCCGAGGAATTTTACAAACATCATTTCTTCCGGCAGATATACATAACGGCCGATGGCATTCTGGGTGTAAATCGGTGCGATCATGATCTCACTACCGATCATCAACTGATCTTCTGTATTTCTTGCCAGCTTGTCATCCGGGTAAACGAAGGCAAGCGGTTTGAAGTACATATCATCGTTTAAAGCAGCCTTCATGTACTCGCTGTACAGATACGGAACAAGGCGGTAGCGGACACCGATGACATTGCGGAAGTCCTCGATATGCTCAAACTGGTAAGGTTCCTGCTCGCGTGTTCCGAGTGCGGCATGGTTTCTCATCAGAGGAGTGAAAACACCAAGTGCCAGCCAGCGGAGCAGCAGGTCTCTTGTGGTATTTGCACCGAATCCGCCGAGGTCGGCTCCGGTATAGAGGAAACCGCACATGTTGAGGGACGGCATCATCTTCAGGTTCAGCAGGATGTGTGACCACCACGAGCAGTTGTCTCCGGTCCAGATTCCACCGTAACGGTGCATGCCGATGTAGGAAGAACGGGAGAACATCAGGATTCGCTTATCCGGGGAAATTCGTTCAAAAGCTTCACCGGCAGAACGTGTCATGTTGTAGCCAAACAGATTGTGTACCTTGTCATGGCGGACCTGTTCGCCGTTTACGTTGTGATAGAAGCGTTTATAGTCCTCATGGTTGTTTGCCAGTGCCTGAAGCTTTCCGCCTACCATGTAGTGCGGAACCTCCGGGTCACCTTCCACATATTTCTTTGCAGTCTCCTTGAAATCAGCAAGGCCTTCCTGGGAATAGAAGATGGATGGCTCGTTCATGTCATTCCAGAAGGCATCGATTCCCTTGGAAACGAGAACATCGTATTTGTCACCAAACCATTTTCTGGCATCTGCATTTAAGACATCCGGGAAATGAGTCCAGCCCGGCCATACAGTAGCTTCGAAGTAGGATCCATCCTCGCGGCGGCAGAAGTAGCCTTTTTCACAGCCCTCTTCGTAAATGTCATAACCCTCTTCGACTTTCACACCGGCATCGATGATCGGAACGAGATGGATCTTTTCTTTTTTCATATCCTGTACAAATCCCTCGAAATCCGGGAAACGTTCTTCATTTACGGTGAAGTCCTTGTAATCCTGCATGTAGTCAATATCCATGTAAACCATATCGAGCGGTACATGGTTTTCGCGGTATTTTTTCACTACCGTGCGGAAATCATCCTCTGTTTTGTAGCCCCAGCGGCTCTGACCGTAACCGAAAGCAAACTTCGGAGCAATGTAGCTGCGTCCGATGATGCCGCGGAACTGTTTTACGATATCAAGATCGGAATCACCGGTGATCATGTAAACGTAGAGATCTGCGTTTTCGCATGAAACGGTCATTGTATCGGAAGTCGTGTAGCCGATATCGAAACGCAGGGTGCCCGGATAATCGAAGAAGAATCCTACGTGTGTCTCACCGGAGATGATGATGAAGTTGTGTGCTGCATACAGAGAGGTTTTGCTCTCTACGTGATTTGGATCATCGGCGCAGTCACTGATGTAAAGAAAGCCGCGTTTGTTGATACCGCGGTTGGCTTCACCAAGTCCGAATACCATGTCATCGTCAGCAAGTTTGGTGGTGAAGGAGAAGCCGTTCTCGGTGGAGAAGGTACCGTAATCCGGGTTTCCTTCGGAAGCCGGGATCTCTTTTACAACAGCTTCGGTCTCAAATGGGGTTCCGTAGACAAATTTTTTAATCATGTCATCCTCCTTATAAAATGAAATTAAAAAAAATGATGTTTTGGTGAGGTTTAGCGCAACACCTTGGTAACTTTATTATAACAGAGATGGGAAAAATGTCTAGCACAATTCCTGTCTTTTTTTTACAAAAAAGCGTGAAATAGAAAAATTAAGTTTCGTCGGAAGGTTCCGCTGTCTTTTTCTCCTCTGCCCGCTTCCGGAAATCCCGTGGTGTGCAGTTGTAGGTACGCAGGAAAATCTTGGAATAATAGCTCTGGTGATTAAACCCGCATGCCGTACAGATTTCCGCGATCGACAGCTTTGTGGTGTTTAAAAGATGACAGCTCACCTCGAGCCGGTAGTGATTCAGAAAATCAATCGGGCTCTGGTTCAGATAACGGCGGAAAATCTGGCAGCATTTGTTCCGGCAGACTTTTCCCGCGGCGGCAATCTCGTCGAGGTTGATGGATTCGCTGTAGTGGTTGTAAATATAGGAAACCATATCGCGCTGCATGAGAAGGTCTGGCTCCTGCGGTTTTGTGGCCGCTTCGTCTGGCATCATCGGATGGCTGCGCAGAAGACGGCACCATAAAAGTGACAGAAGTGCGGCAGCTTCCATTTCATAGGCCGCCGGATGCTCCTTTTTGATGCGGAGAATTTCAGGCAGAAGCTGCAGCGCTTCGGTATCCTCCGGGTGATCTGGCTTTAAGTGAAGATATTCCAGCGACGGATTTGACAGAACCGGTGTGATGTACGACTGGTACAGGACACTGTTCGTTGTAAAAATTTTCGGATGGCACAGAATGCAGATGAAATCACAGTCCTGCCCGCTTTCGGAGTACCCGTAGTGCATCTGGCGGGAATTGACCATGATGGCTTCGCCTTCTTTTAAGAGGACACGTTTTCCGTTAATATAGTAGTTTATCTGACCGGAGCGGACATACAGCCACTCAATATCTTCGTGCCAGTGGCAGAGTGCCCGGCGGTCCGGGTAGGCGGAAAGGAGTCCTTCCTGGATATAAAGCGGAATGCCGACCTCGTCGTAGCGGACAACTTCGGACGCATCCTGCATGATTTTTGTAATAGGATCATTGACCATAAATACATCCTCTTTCGTTTTGTCTAAAAAGTACAATAATGATAAAAAATAAGGAATATTGTCGTAGAAAAAACGCTAAACCTAAGATAATATGATTATAACATATACGTGTATGGAATAAAACAGGAAAAAGGGGGAAAAGCATGAAAAATCAGAGAAGAACGAGGGAAAAAGATCCGGAATTTTATCCGAAACTGCTGGCGCTCCTCGTTCCGATGGTGATCCAGAATGTGATGAATGCGCTCGTCAGTGCATCCGATGCCCTGATGGTCGGCACGCTGGACCAGAGCTCGCTGTCGGCAGTCTCTCTTGCCACGCAGATCACGTTTGTGCTGAGCCTGTTCTATGCGGCCATCACCATTGGAACGACCGTCATGGCGGCGCAGTATTGGGGCAAAGGGGATAAAACAGCCGTGGAAAAAATTATGGCGCTCGCTTTCCGGCTTGCTGCAGTCATTTCCGTCATCTTCTTTCTGGCATGTTTTTTTGCCCCGCAGCTTCTGATGCGGATTTTTACGAGTGAGGAGGATCTGATCCGGCTTGGCAGCAGCTATCTGAAAATTGCCGGCTGGTCCTACCTGCTTTCCGGAATTTCACAGGTTTATCTGTGCATCATGAAAAATACGGGAAGAACAACGCGGAGCACAATTTACGGCACGAGTGCCACCGTGCTGAATCTGATCCTGAATGCAATTTTTATCTATGGCCTGTTTGGGGTTCCGAAAATGGCGGTTGCCGGAGCGGCAGTGGCAACTCTGCTGGCACGTATCGTGGAGTTTGGCCTCTGTTTCATCGAAAATATGCGGACCGATACGGTAAAGGTCAGAGTGGAATATCTGCTGAAAAACAGTGGGCTTCTCGGAAAGGATTTTGCACGCTACACAACGCCGATCCTTGCCAATGAGCTCGCCTGGGGCTGCGGGTTTACCATGTTTTCCGTCATCCTCGGCCACATGGGAAGCGATGCGGTTGCAGCGAATTCCATTGCCAACATTACAAAGAACATTCTTCTCTGTGTGGCGTTCGGAATCAGCGGCGGAAGCGGCATCCTCGTGGGAAATGAGCTTGGCGACGGAAATCTGGAAAGAGCGAGACAGTATGGCGACCGGCTGTGTCATTTGGCACTTGCGACGGGAATTATCTCCGGTCTCATTCTGCTGGCACTCAGCCCGCTGATTGTCAGATCATGTACAACCATGAGTCCGACGGCGAAAGGCTATCTGCAGGGGATGCTACTGATCTGTGCCTATTATCTGATCGGAAAGACGATGAATGCGACGGTGGTCGGCGGAATCTTCTGCTCCGGCGGAGACACCCGGTTCGGCATGATCTGCGACACGATCACTCTGTGGGTGATTGTCGTGCCGATCGGAGCGCTTGCAGCTTTCGTATTTAAAGCGCCGGTTATGGTCGTGTATTTCTTATTAAATCTCGATGAGGTGATCAAACTGCCTGCCGTTTATAAGCATTATAAAAAATATCAGTGGGTGAAAAATATTACCAGGGAGGAAATGGAATCATGAACAACGTAGAACGAAGAAAAAATCAGATGGCTTATATTGCAGATCAGGAGTGCATGGAGGAGATGAATGCGTGCAAGAGAATCCTGCATGAACTGAATACGGTGGACCGCACAGATGGAGAGGCAATCTGTGAAATTGTAAAACGGTTATTCGGAAAATCGGACGGAGCTTTTGTGAATCCGCCGTTCTACTGCGACTATGGAAAAAATATCGAGGTCGGCAAAAACTTTTTTGCGAATTACAACTGCATGATTATCGATGTAGCAAAGGTAACGATCGGCGAGAACTGCCAGATGGCTCCGAATGTTGCAATTTATACGGCAGGCCATCCGATTCATCCGGCGGCAAGAAACTCTGCCTATGAATACGGCATCGAGGTAACGATCGGCGATAATGTATGGATCGGCGGAAACACCGTTGTTGTGCCTGGTGTACACATCGGAAGCAATGTTGTCATCGGAGCGGGAAGCGTTGTAACAAAAGATATTCCGGACTGGAGTGTGGCAGTGGGAAATCCGTGTCATGTGGTAAAAACGATTACGGAAGAAGATAAACAGTATTATTTCAAAGACAGAAAATTTGATGACGAGGCATGGGAGGTTATCAAAGATCTGTAAGAATGGAAAGGAGTTCTTATGGCAAAAACAATGAAAGACAGAATCCGCGAGGGATATCTGTTTACGGATATGTGTGAGGGAATGCCCGCAGAGCGGACGAAAGCGAAACTGCTGATGAAAGCGTTCAATGAGACATCGGCGGAGGAAATTGAGAAACGAGCTGAGCTGATGGAGCAGATTTTTGGAAAGAAGACAGGCGCATGGATTGAGCCGCCGCTGTATTTCTGCTACGGCACACACATTTCTATTGGGGAAGGATGTTACATTAATTTTAACTGCAATTTCGTGGATGACGGACAGATCACCATCGGCGAGCGTGTGATGTTCGGACCGGCCGTTACGATTGCAACGGTGGGGCATCCGATCAACCCGAAGATGCGCGAGTACATGTACACGGATCCAGTGACGATCGGCAACGACTGCTGGATCGGCGGAAACGTGACGATCTGCCCGGGTGTGACCATCGGGGACAACACCGTGATCGGTGCAGGAAGTGTCGTGACAAAAGATATCCCGGCGAACTGCGTGGCAGCGGGAAATCCATGCCGTGTGATCCGCGAGATCAATGAAAATGATGAAAAGTATTACTACAAAGACCGCCCGATTCTGGCAGAGGATCTGGCGGAAGAGGCAGAACTTCGGAAGAATCCGTGACCGGAATTCTGCATCAAACGAAAAAGAGCTCTGTACTGCCCTCGGAAAAATCCGGGGTGCTGTGCAGAGCTTTTCTTTTACGCGGGTAACGGGCCAGAGTCCATGCCTGCACAAGACTTTGCGACTGCCGCGATAACTTAAGAAACTCGCAGAGCGTGTTTCTCATAGTGTGTGTGAAACTGCTATTTTGTCCAGCGGCGGAGCAGATCGGCGTATTCCTTGTAGAAATCACAATTCTCAAACCGGAAGGACTGCGGCAGTTCGATCATATGCGCCGGAGTATACTGCTCGAGGAGCGGGATCAGGATACATTCTGTCTGGAAGCGGTATAAAATGCCGCGCTGGAGGAACTGCATGAAATAGCAGAGTTCGTCGGACGCGCAGGAAAATTCCGGGTAACGGCGGATCACATCCATCAGATCGTTCGCCTGATCCATCTCTTTGTAATGCGTCCAGGACTGATGCACACGGTCCACAAACTGCATCCACGGGGAATCAGATTTCGGATAGCAGATGCCCATGAACTGTGCATCCTTGTAGCTCCAGAGAGTCCACGAAATCTGCTTCTCGTTGAACAGGGAGAGCGTTTCGTCGAGAAGACGGATGGAATGCATGACATTGTCTTTCTCGATATCGTAGCCTGCCTCGCCGCATAGGATCGGGCGGCCGAAGGTCTCGCGGATGGAGGCAATCTGATCAAGAATTTCGCGGAATTTTGCCTGCCGTTTTTGGGGGCTGTAGGTATCAGAAAAAAGCTCCGGTTCCCAGACGGTTGGATAGTAGTGGAACGTCAGAGCCGTATTTTCATCGGTGATTTCATGAATGCAGTCAAACTGCATTGCAAAGTGGTCGCCCTCGAGAAATAGAATGTGATTCGGGTCCACAGCGCGGATGGCCTTTGTGACATCACGGTAAAAATCCGTCAGAAGATCCGGCGCGTCGATCAGGTATGGCTCGTTCAGGACATCATAGCCGAGCAGATATTCGCGGTCACGGCAGTGTTCGGCAATTTTTGCCCAGAGAGACACCATCTGATCGCGGAACACTTTGTAATGCCAGAACTGCGGAATACCGGTCGCATTATCAGAATGCCAGTCCGGGTTCTGTCCGCCCGGTGTTGTGTGGAGATCCGGCAGAAGATAGATCTGATACGCATCACACAGATCCAGCAGGCGGTCAAAGTAGACAAAGCCCTGATCACGCATCTTTTCCGGGTGCTGGTCGTCGAGAAAAAGATGGTAATTAAACGGAACGCGGAGTACGTTGACACCGCAGCTCTTTAAAAATTCGAAGTCATCCTCCGTGACAAAATTGCGAGTAAAGGAATCCCAGAACTGTTCGGAGAACTCTGCACCGTAAACCTTCGTGAAAGCATTTCGAATCTGATGATCGGGAGTTGGAATGCCGACCATGAAATGCTCCAGGTTCAGCCAGCTTCCGATGCCGACGCCGCGGAAGAGAAGCGGGGAACCGTCTTTGAAAAACTGTGTGCCGGATACAGTTACAAAAGAATGTGCCATAAAAAGAAACTCCTTTCCAGAAATCAAATTTGATAGCAAAAAATTCCCCATTCACAGGGAAACTCAACCTGTGAAAATGAGGAATCACGTTTTCAGGGAACTATGTAGTTACTATATGAGATTTGGCAATGTACTGCAATGCAATCATTGCGAATCTTTCATTTTTGCAAAAAGAAAAATGCCCAGAGCCGGAATCGAACCAGCGACACGAGGATTTTCAGTCCTCTGCTCTACCAACTGAGCTATCTGGGCATTTTGATTTCCTGCTGGAAACCTTTGTTAATATAACATGGATTCACGAAAATTGCAACTGTTTTATCGGAAAAATGTGAAAAATTTATGCTTTTGCTGGAACGAAGGTGTATTTTCACGCTGGAATGTGGTAGTATAAAAGGTATGCAAAGAGGAACGAAGGAGAAGTATTAGTAAAATTATGAAAATTATTCTGACTGCGGTCAACGCAAAATATATTCATTCCAATCTTGCGGTTTATACGCTGCAGGCGAGTGCGGAGAAAGCCGGGGTGTATCCGGAGATCCGCGAATTTACCATCAACCAGTCGAAAGATTCCATGCTGCGGAGCTTGTTTTTAGCACATGCGGATGTCGTCTGTGTTTCGTGTTATATCTGGAACATATCGATCGTCGAAGACCTGATCACGGAATATCACAAAATCAGCCCGAATACCAAGATCTGGCTCGGGGGACCGGAGGTGTCGTACCATGCGGAGGAGATGCTGGAACAGTACCCGTTCCTTGCCGGAATTATGAAGGGCGAAGGCGAAATTACTTTCCGTGAACTGGCGGTGTATTATCAGAATCAGGAGAACGGCACGGAGGGGAAAACGCTCGAAGAGATCCATGGTATTACATACCGTGATGCAGACGGGGCGATCAAAAGCAATCCGTGGCGTCCGGTCATGGATCTGTCCGAGGTGGATTTTCCGTATGCGAATCTGAAAAAATTCGAGAACCGCATCATCTATTATGAGTCAAGCAGGGGCTGCCCGTTTTCGTGCAGTTACTGTCTTTCTTCCATTGATAAGCGGCTCCGTTTTCGGAATCTGGATCTGGTCAAAAAGGAACTTGCCTTTTTCCTGGAGCAGAAAGTACCGCAGGTCAAATTTGTGGATCGTACGTTCAACTGTAAGAAAGACCACGCGATGGAGATCTGGAAATTTATTGCGGAGCATGATAATGGTGTGACAAATTTCCACTTTGAGATTGCCGCCGACCTGATCACCGAGGAGGAGCTGGAACTTTTAAATACCCTGCGACCGGGGCTGGTACAGCTTGAGATCGGTGTGCAGTCCACGAACCCGCAGACGATCGAGGCGATCCACAGGAAGATGGACTTTGGAAGAGTCACAGAGATTGTAAACCGGATTGCGAAGGGAAGAAACATCCACCAGCATCTTGATCTGATTGCGGGACTGCCGTATGAGGATTATGACAGCTTCCGCCGTTCTTTCGCGGATGTCTACGCCCTCCGTCCGCAGCAGCTTCAGCTCGGATTCTTAAAAGTGCTGCGCGGATCGTTCATGTATGAGCACACAGAGGAGTATGACTGCCATTACCAGGAGCGCGAGCCGTACGAGGTGCTGTACACGAAATGGCTGCCGTATGACGATGTGCTGAAGCTCAAAGATGTGGAGGAGATGGTGGAAGTCTACTACAACAGTGGCCAGTTCGTCCATACACTGCCGATGATCGAGCGTCTGTATGAGAACCCGTTCGATTTCTTCCAGGAGCTCGGCGATTTCTACCGGGCAAAGGGCTACAACGAGGCGGCGCATAACCGGATTCAGCGGTATGAAATTCTGCTCGAGTTTTTGCGGGACGAAAAACAGCAGGATGAAGCATTCTTCCGTCAGATGATGGTGCTCGATCTGTATGCGCGTGAAAATATGAAGACACGGCCGCGCTTTGCAAAAGATCCGTCCGAATGGAAAAACGAGTCGCGTGACTTTTATCAGAAAGAAGCCGAAACGAGAACGCTTCTGCCATCGTATGCGGCATACGATTGGAAGCAGCTGCAGCGCATGACGCATGTGGAAGTTTTTGATTACGATGTGCTCGGAAACGGAGAAAAGGCGCGTACGGTACTCCTGTTTGATTATCAGAAGCGCGATCCGCTGACGGAAAATGCGGAGATGATTGACTGCAGTGAGCTTTTTTACGCTTGACATTTCGAAAGAACATGAGATACTAGAAAAGGTAATAAAATATGAAAATACAAGATTTTGTAGTGCTCGATCTTGAGACAACGGGTCTTTCTGTAAAGGAAGACCAGATTCTGGAGATCGGTGCAGTAAAAGTGCAGGGCGGAGAGGTCACGGCATCGTATGAGACCTTCGTCAACCCAGGCAGAAAAGTGCCGGAACGGATCACGGAACTCACCGGAATCCGGGATGAGATGATCGCGGATGCACCCGATGTGGAGACGGCTGTCCGCGGATTTCTGGATTTCTGCGGCGACCTGCCGCTTCTGGGGCACAATATTTTGTTCGATTACAGCTTCATCAAGCAGGCAGCGATAAACGCCCGTCTGGACTTTGAAAAAGAAGCGTGGGATACGTTGAAAATCGCACGGAAGGCCCTCCCGGATCTGGAGAGCAGAAGCCTTGAAGCACTCTGCGGCTACTATCAGATCCCGCGGGAACATGCACACCGTGCAATGGACGATGTGCTGGAAACGCTGGCACTGTTCCGAAAGCTGGAAGAAGGATTTTCAGAGGATCATCCGGAATGGTTTGCCGCGGCGCCTCTGAAGGCCAAAATGAAACGTGAGGTTCCGGCGACGGAGGCACAGAAAAAATATCTGGCGGACCTGATCCGGTACCATGAGCTGGATCTCGAACCGGAGTGGGGGGCGCTTACAAAAAGCCGTGCGTCCCGCATGATCGATCAGATTATTCTGGCACATGGAAGAATGGAAAAACGACAGAGAACTGAGAAAAAATAGAAGAGAAAAAGAAAGGATGGAACGATGAGTAATAAAGTCAATCGAAAAGCCCCGACAGAGGCACAGAAAAAGAAGAAAGATCCGCTGGCAAAGAAGAGAAATGCAGCAAAGATGCTGGCATTGATTCTTGCAGTGGTTATGGTGCTTGGTATGGTTCTTCCAGCACTTTTATGGCTGGTGTAAAGAGATTCTGTAAAAGACAGATTGAAATGGGAAACAGATCAAGAAGAGGCACAGTGTCAACTACCCACCACCTAAAGGTGGTGGGCTTGTAACTGCCCAGTCGTACTAACGGCTTATACCTCCGACCTTTGAACCCGATAAGTATTGCTACCTAAAGTGGCGTTACATCATAGGGTGGTTGACAGC